>ENA-UPAD01000070-UPAD01000070.1-bioreactor-metagenome-genome-assembly--contig:-NODE-70-length-152323-cov-600.882300_pt1 | contig 152323 bp, 144 predicted proteins | sample MGYA00238179_ERZ772710 | MGnify/ENA primary metagenome ERZ772710 (study PRJEB29004, sample SAMN07631245) | bioreactor metagenome | isolation source: Switchgrass digestor | place: USA: Dartmouth...
GCCCAAAAAGAGGGGCAGACAGTGACATAAAACCTAAAACAAGTTGACACGACCGAAATGAACCATTTTGTTGACAATACGGAAAAATAAATATAAACTTGACTAATAGCAGAATTTATTACATTAAAAATATTTTTTGCAGAAGGAGCAGCAATTATGGCCAGAGTGACATTCAGGGAAGAGCGCTGCAAGGGTTGCGGCTTATGCATCCAGGTCTGCCCGAGGAAAATCATCGTTGAAAATCGTGAAAGACTCAATTCAAAAGGTTATTTTCCCGCAGAAGTGGTTGATATGGATAAATGCATCGGCTGCGCATTCTGCGCGACAATATGCCCGGATTGCGTCATTACTGTAGAGAAATAGGAGGGTCAGCATGGGACAGAAGCTTTTGATGAAAGGCAATGAGGTCATTGCTGAAGCCGCAGTCAGAGCCGGATGCAGGCATTATTTCGGCTATCCTATAACACCTCAGACCGAGATTATGCATTACATGGCAAAAAGAATGCCCGAGGTGGGCGGTGTATTCCTCCAGGCGGAAAGCGAAGTGGCTGCCATTAACATGGTATACGGAGCCGCAAGCACGGGACACAGGGTCATGACATCTTCATCCAGTCCCGGGATCAGCCTGAAACAGGAAGGAATTTCGTACATAGCCGGCGCCCAGCTGCCTGCCGTAATTGTAAACATCATGCGCGGCGGTCCGGGCCTCGGAGGTATCCAGCCGTCCCAGAGCGATTATTTCCAGGCGACTAAAGGCGGAGGTCACGGCGATTATCGCATGGTGGTCCTTGCCCCGGCAAGCGTACAGGAGATGTACGAGCTTACTGTGGAAGCATTCAATATATCGGACCGGTACCGCATTATGACCATGATCCTTGGCGACGGAGTTCTTGGCCAGATGATGGAAGTGGTAAATTTCCGCGATGAAGAGAATATCGAGAGCCATGATAAATCATGGGCGGTCACGGGACATGAAAATAAAAGGGAACATAACATTATTACATCAATTCACCTTGACCCCGCTGTCCTTGAAAAATGGAACCAGGGACTGCAGGACAAGTACAGGCTTATTTCCGAAAATGAACAACGCTACGAACTATATAACTGCGATGACGCAGAGGTCATACTGGTTGCTTACGGCTCGGTTGCGCGCATATGCAAGGGCGTGATCAGGGAAGCGGCGGAACAGGGAATAAAACTGGGGCTTCTTAGACCCATCACATTGTTCCCGTTCCCGACGAAGGCCTTTGAACAGGTAATGGACATACCGCGGGCGTTCCTGACCGTCGAAATGAGTTCGGGCCAGATGGTGGAAGACGCGCGCCTTGCCGTCGACGGACGAAAACCTGTGTATTTCACGGGGAGAATGGGCGGAATGATCCCGACCGTTAATGATATCATGACCAAAGTGCATGAGATACTTAACAGGTAACCGGTGATAACAGAGAGGAGACTAAGATATGGCAGTAGTATTTAAAGCACCGCATGCCCTGGTAGATGTTCCGATGCATTATTGCCCGGGCTGCACCCATGGCATTGCCCACAGGCTTGTTGCTGAAGCCATAGACGAGCTTGACATCGAGGGGAAGACCATAGGTGTTTCGCCTGTCGGCTGCGCATACAATAACTACCTTTATTTCAACTGCGACATGGTACAGGCTGCCCACGGCAGAGCGCCTGCTGTAGCTACCGGTATAAAGAGAAGCCTGCCAGGCAACGTTGTATTTACATACCAGGGAGACGGCGACCTGGCAGCCATAGGCACGTCTGAAATAGTGCATGCGGCCGCAAGAGGAGAGACCATTACGGTCATTTTCATCAACAATACCATATATGGGATGACATCGGGCCAGATGGCGCCGACCACGTTGCTTGGACAAATGACGACTACCACTCCGTTCGGGAGGGATCCCAGGACCAACGGGTACCCGATAAGGGTATCGGAGATGCTGGCGACAATGGAAGGGCCTGCATATATCGAAAGGGTATCCCTTCATGACGTAAAGCATATAAGGAAAGCGAAGGAAGCCATTAAAAAGGCCTTCAGGGTCCAACTGGCAGGGAAGGGCTTTTCGATGGTGGAAGTGCTTTCCACGTGTCCGACCAACTGGGGGCTCGATCCTGTCGAAGCTCTTGAGCGTGTCGAAAGGGAAATGATACCGCATTATCCACTTGGAGTATTTGTCGGTGCAGATCTGGAGGTTTAAACTATGTTTCTTCATGAGATCATCATTGCCGGTTTCGGCGGACAGGGTATTCTATCAGCCGGCAGGCTGCTGGCATATGCAGGCATGGTTGAAAACAGGGAGGTATCGTTCCTGCCTTCATACGGACCTGAAATGAGAGGCGGCACGGCCAACTGCATGGTTGTAATTTCGGAGGAGCCGATCGCCTCGCCCGTGCTAAACTCATGTAACGCTTTAATAGTTATGAATAATCCTTCCCTTGCGAAGTTTGAAAGCTGGCTCAAACCCGGCGGCATACTTATCGCCGACAGTTCATTGGTACATAAACAGCCTGAAAGAAAAGACATAAAGGTATTCGGGATTCCGGCCACCGAACTGGCAAGCGAATTCGGGAATAAAACATATTCAAATATATACCTCCTGGGGAAACTGATAAAGGAAACAGGCTGCGTTTTAGCAGAGAGTTTTGAAAAAGCGCTTTATGGAATCCTCTCAAAAAGCAAGCATCATATGATCCCTGAAGAGATGGCTGTTCTCAGGGCCGGGATGGATTACTGACAAACTCATATTGCCTATTTCACGATATCCCTGATGTTTGCGTTGATTTCGCGGATTATTTTAATGGACAGTTCCGTCCTAAGATCGATCAGGTTTACCTTGTTGTATTTTGTCCTGGTTTTCGGATTGTAAAAAAGGCGTACAACAGGACGAGTCAGGTTAACGGGATTGTTCTTTACTACTATGGCAAGGGTCCCGTTGCTGAGAAGGACGATGCTTCCTTCGTTATACACGGGGATCATCTTGATGAATTCATCGACGATGGCTTTGTCAAAAACGTGTCCTGAAGCTCCTATAAGGTACTCAACCGCATCGGTGGTTCTAAGCAGCTTGTTGTTGTGGGTATCGTTGACTGCCGTGTCGAATTCGTCGCATACCGTAAGGATGCGCGCGGAATAATGGATCTTGTCACCCGTGAGATTCATAGGATAACCGCCGCCGTTGATATGCTCATGATGCATCAAAACGGCTACTTTTGCCGTGGCCGGTGTGTCATCATTGTCTTTTATAAAGTTATAACCGAGTACAGGATGCTTTCTCATTTCCAACATTTCCGACTCGGTCAGGGGTTCTGTTTTATTGATAAGCTCCGGGGGCAGGAACGCCTTGCCGATATCATGGAGGATGGCACCTATGGCAATGTTCTTGACCTTGGAAACGGGCAGGGACATCCTGTTGGCCAGGGCGATGGACATCACGCATACGTTGACGCAGTGGGCAAATGTGCGCTCATCCTGCATACGGATATCCTTGACGTTCAGCATGTCGATTTTCTTTGAGAGTATCTCGTCAAGGATCTTGTTTACAAGGCTGCTCAGTCTTGAATAATCGAGGGCCTTTTTCCTGGCCAGCCGATTCATTTCTTCGCGGACTATCATTTTTGCATGGGTCTTTGTTTCTTCGCATAAAAGGCTGTCTGCTTCAATACCCTCGGAGATATCATCGTTTATGTAAACGCTTGAGACACCTTTTTCGTAAAGTTTCTGGATTATGGCAGGTCTTAGGGAAACACCGGCATTAAGCAGTTTTCTTCCGTCAATATCAAATATTGCTTTTCCAAGAGTTTCGTCACCGCTTATCTGGTCAATGCTAACTAATCTCATTGTTTGCACCCTTATGTCAAAAATTGTCGTTCTGAAATTATATACCACACAGAAATGATATAAAACGGCGACTCCTTTATTTTAATCCGTGATGTATCTCCTGAGCGCAGGATTCTTTTCTAAGAAAGTTGCCAGGAGCAGGCCAAGACCATAGCAGATAACGAGCTGGGATATCCCGATGTACAAAATGGTAAGCAAAAGGGGATAGGTTTTGTCGTATAGCAGGTATACGTAAGATCCTACTATAACCGCGTTAAAAACCACCGGAGGCAAAGGATATAAAAAGCGATGGTTCTTCAGAAGCCTGGTACATACAGCCGCAAGCAATGTTGCGAGGCTGCCCAGGACGATGTCCACGGTACCGAATCCGCCAATGAGGTTTGCAAGGATGCACCCTACGAAAAGGCCGGGAACGGCGGCGGGCATGATTGCCGGAAGAACGGTCATTGCTTCGGCTGCGCGGAACTGGACGGGACCGAATCCAAAAGGCCCGAGGATGATGGTAAGAGCCGCATAGACGGCAGCTATCATGGCTGCCTGGATGATAAACCTTGTTGAAAGTTTCATTATTACTCCTTTATTGTCTTGCAAAAGACACCGGTTTTAAGCCTGAGTAACCGGAACTCCGTAGTTTTGATCAGGGTCATAAACCCAGCCAGGATTTTGCGAACTGGCGCGGACAAGGCCACGATGATTATTGTAACCGATAGTTTGTCCTGTATCAAGGCTTGTTATTTTTATACAAGGCAGCCTTTGCGAAAAAAGGCAGGATGGCGTTTGCGCCTCAGGCAGAAAATATTGGTTACAGCATAAAACCTTTTTGATATAATAAAAATAAATGTATGTTTGCAAGGAGGAGCAGTAAATTGGACCGCAGCAGAGCCCTGGAAGAATTGTCGCTCAGGATTGAGAATGAAAACATAATCAAGCATAGTCTCGCCGTCGAGGCTATAATGAGGAAACTGGCAGCGCATTTCAATGAGGATGATAACCTTTGGGGCATAACAGGTCTCGTCCATGATATAGATTACGAAAGAATCGAAGGAAAAATGGAGCTTCATGGCAAAATGGGAGGAGATATACTTGAAGGACTGGATGCCGATGAGACCATCGTTTATGCGGTTCGCGCCCATAACCCGATGAATGGCCTGCCCCGCAGGCGAAAGATCGACAAAGCGCTTTACTGCGCCGATCCCATGGCAGGACTTATCATTGCCTGCGCGCTGATCCTTCCCGAAAAGAAACTTAAGAATGTCGACACAAAATTCATTCTGAACCGTTTTAATGATAAAGGCTTTGCCCGGGGCGCAAACCGCGAGCAGATCGCTTCCTGTTCCGAACTTGGACTGACCCTTGAAGAATTTGCGTCCATTTCCCTTGAAGCGCTTAAAGAAATCAGCGATCAGCTTGGATTATAATCTTATGGCAAGATACCGGTCATCGGTATGCATACCAGGCAAATTGCAGTAAATAATAAGTATAAAAAACGATGACGGCTGGATGCCGTCTTCATTTTTCAAGGCAGGTAATCAAATGGATATAGGGTTGATGGAAGAAAGGAAAAAACGAATATCGGCCTTCATGAGGGAGCGGGCATACAAACCGTTAAAGTTTGAAGAACTCGCTGTGGTGCTCGATGTTCCTGAAAACGAGAGGAACGATCTGAAGAATCTCCTTGATGAAATGGAAGCCGAAGGCCTGATAATAAAAACCAGGAAAGAACGGTATGGCGTTCCCGAGAGGATGGGACTGGCAGCGGGACGGTTCCAGGGTAACGAAAAAGGCTTCGGATTCGTGCTGCCCGATTCGGGCGGGGAAGATATATTCATCCCTGCCAACAGCATCAACGGGGCAATGCACGGAGACAGGGTCATAGCCAGGCTTACAGGCAAAACCCACAGCGGAAGGCACCAGGAAGGCGAGATAATAAACGTTATCGAGCGGGTCAATAAGACAATTGTAGGCAAATTTGACCATGGCGAACATTTTGGCTTCGTTACGCCCGACCATTCAAGACTGTCAGGAGATATTTTTATCCCCAGGGAGTTTATCAACGGAGCCAAAAAGGGTCAGAAAGTGGTAGTAGAGATCACAAAATGGCCCGAAAAGAACAGGAATGCCGAAGGACGGATTATAGAGATTCTTGGAAATGAAGGGGAAAAAGGTGTTGACGTAATGTCGATAATACGTGCTTACGGGATACCTTATGAATTCCCCGAGGAAGTGTTGAAAGAAGCCCGTGCCGTTCCCAGGAGCGTTAAGGAAGAGGATATCAAAAACAGGAGAGACCTTAGATCCCTCCGGATGGTTACCATTGACGGGGAAGACGCACGCGACCTGGACGACGCGGTTTCCATTGAAAAACTGCCCGACGGCACATACAGGCTTGGGGTCCACATTGCCGATGTTACCCATTATGTAAAGGAAGGCTCGGCTCTTGATAAAGAGGCTCTTAAAAGAGGTACAAGCGTTTACTTCCCTGACAGGGTCATACCCATGCTTCCCAAAGAACTGTCCAACAATATATGCAGCCTCAATGCCGGAACCGACAGGCTTGCATTCAGCGTTATGATGGATGTGGACCTTCAGGGAAATGTAAAAGACCATGACATTTTTGAAAGCGTCATCAATGTCAACGAACGCATGACCTATACGGCTGTCTACAAGATACTTGAGGAAGACGACGCAGAACTCAAGGAAAGGTATAAGGATTATATTGACGATTTCGAGAAAATGAAGGCACTCGCGCTGATACTTAAAGAGAAAAGAAGGCGTAGAGGAGCGGTGGATTTTGATTTTGACGAAACGAAAGTGATAGTGGACGATGACGGAAAGACCATTGACATAAAGAGATACAAAATGACCATTGCCAACAATATAATCGAAGAATTCATGCTTTTGTGCAACGAAGTGGTATCTGAGCATTTTTACTGGATAGGCATACCTTTCGTTTACAGGATACATGAAGATCCCGATCCCGAAAAAATGGAAAACCTGAACATGATCCTCGCCCATTTCGGTTACAGGCTAAAGGGGTACAGGGATGTCCATCCTAAGGCCATACAGGAGGTTGTCAGCCAGGTAAAGGGAAAACCAGAGGAAAAGGCTATAAACATGATCATCCTGCGCTCGCTGCAGAAAGCGAGGTACAGCGACACCCATGACTGGCATTTCGGCCTTGCGGCGGAATATTATTCCCACTTTACTTCACCGATCAGGCGATATCCGGACCTGATCATCCATCGCATAATGAAGGAGCAGATCAGCGGAAAGCTTGATGAAGAAAGGATTGAGCATTACAAGGGCATCCTTCACGAGATAGCCATAAAAAGTTCCGAGCGTGAAAGGGCTGCCCAGGACGCGGAGAGAGACTGCATAGAGCTTAAGAAAGCCGAGTTCATGACCGATAAGGTGGGCGAACGCTTCGAAGGCACTATCTCGAATATAACAGCATTCGGGATGTTCGTTGAACTCGAAAACACAGTGGAAGGCCTGGTGCGATTAAGCACAATAGACGATGATTATTATACCTATAATGAACGCGCATTGTGCCTTATCGGCGAGAGAACCAAAAAAATATACCGGATTGGCGACAAGGTAAAGGTACAACTGGTAAAAGCCAGCGCGGAAACAAGACAAATCGATTTTATCCTGGTCGATGACGAGGAATCCGGTGATATAATAAGTAATGGACATAAGTCCGGCAGGAAAAGCAACAAGAAAGATAAGGACCTGGATCTTCTGCTGAATCATATCGGCGCGAAGAAAAAAGGCAAGAATTCAAAAAAGAAATGATTAAAATGAATGAAGGAGGTCATTATGGATACCATAGAGGTCATTAAAACAAGAAGAAGTATACGCAGATACCTGGATAAAGAGATTCCGAAAGACATCCTGATGGACATCCTTGATTGCGCCAGGCTGGCTCCTTCGGGCCACAATGCCCAGGCATGGCGGTTCGTGGTCGTAACCGACTGGGAGCTCAAGGAAAAGCTTACCCAAATCACAAGATACGGCAAATTTATCAAGGATGCCTATGCCGTTGTGGCAGTGTTTTGCGAAAAGGATGCTCCCTGCCTGTTCGAGGATGCCAGCGCCGCCACGGAAAACATCATACTGGCCGCATGGAATTACGGAATAGGTTCATGCTGGATTGGCTCATACAAGAGGGCCCATTCAAAGGAAACAGAGCAACTGCTGAACTGCCCCGATACCCACGAACTTGTGACAATGGTCACATTGGGTTACCCCGATGAAAAACCGGTGAGAAAGAAGAAGAGTCTTGAGGAAGTAGTAAGCTTCAATTCTTTCTGAAGGGATTAAATAGTAATTTGATTTCACAACACTTATAGCGCTGAGGCAATTAAGAGTTCCTGAGTATCTGTTTGATCCGGGAACTCTTTTTTATGTTCAATATGGCCGGGTACCACTGAAAGTTTTTAGTGCGGGTTATATATTGCAAAGGTTATAAAGTCGAACTGGTTTTTGCATGTTTCCTCAGACAGGTGGGAAGATAAAACTGATATACACAAAGAGCAAACCATTATTAAGGAGGTATAAAAAGGTGACAGAAAACAATGAAACGATACAGTCTCTTAATAAGCTTCTGCAGGGAGAATAAATGGCAGTGGAAAGCTTCAACAACTTTATTTCCAGGATAGAGGATGAGGATGTGAAACAAACTTTTAAGGAAGTTCAGAAACAACATAGGGAGAATATTGATAAACTTGCAAGCTATATACAGGACATAGGCGGACGTGCTGAAGAAAATCTTGGGATGAAGGGGATAATGGGAGAGATTAAACTTAACATAGATATAGGCTTTAACGCAGATAAAGAAGAAATAATAAAGAAAGCTATTGAAGGAGAAACCAAAGGCGTCAATATGGCAGAAAAGGTTCTAAGGGGGAACCTGGACGAAAAATCAAGAGATATTGCGGGCGAAATATTGCATAAGGACAGAATGTCCGTCGACAAACTAAAAAGTCTGCTAAACTAATATGTTTTCTGCACAGATAGTAAAAATCCGCTAACACTTATGATTAGCGGTATTTTTATTGAGCCGGAGGACTGACTATTCCCCGGTCTATAGATTAAGCGTGAAGCAATCATTGTAAACCCTGGTGGGGTCCTTGTGACTCGCAAGCTGACTTGATTTCGGCTGCAGCAGTTGGAGAAAAAAGTGGATAAGCATATTTCTGTAATAGAGAGTTTTAATTTGGCAGCCCAGGAGAAAGGTGTCCGGAATGATATTGAAGATTTAAAGAGAGGAGGTTTTAGGATGGATTGGGGACAAATCATTGCGTTTATCAGACCTGAACTGTTCATCCTAATAATTTTCCTGTGGTGCCTGGGGCTTTTTCTAAAGAAAGCGCCCTGGTTTACTGCAGAATGGATGATCCCGTTTATTCTGCTGGCAGTAAGCCTTATTATTACGATTGCTTATACGGCGATTGTAATCAATGAAGGCTTCACGGCGGTAGTATTTGTCACCGGGATAATCCAAGGCGTTATTATAGCAGCCGTTACTGTTTTCGGAAATGAACTGATAAAACAGGCTACAGTTAAACGGCTCCAGGAAAAGGGGGATCAATAATGTCAAAAAAAGAATTCACAAACTATGGACTTGTCGCCCATGCGCAAAGAGCTCTGAAAGAAGGATGGAAATATGCTTATGGTACCATCGGCCAAATCCTGACAGAGACTGTTTTAGCTCAGAAGCTAAAGCAGTATCCTAACGAGATACAGAAGAATTATGATTTAATTAAGAAGTATATAGGTCAGAGAACAGTCGACTGTGTGAACCTCATCAAATCCTATCTATGGTGGGACGATAAAAAGGATGATCCTGTCTATGATGTGAAATACGATAAAGTTGACGGCGTGTGGATGACGGCTGACGGTGCATTCCAGGTGGCCAAAGAAAAAGGGCCTGTTTCCACAATGCCGGATATCCCTGGAATATGCGTCAGGTATTCTGGTCATATAGGAATATACGTCGGAAACAGCGAGGTAATCGAGGCCAGAGGAACTACATACGGCGTTGTTAAAACGCTGCTCAAAGACCGTCCCTGGACTCACTGGCTGAAATACCCCGACATTATTTACCTGGATGAAGTAGAATATTACAAAAGAATAATTCAGGAAAACGTCGGCTTTTCCAACCCCGAAGGTGTATGGAAGTTTGTTGACATGCACCCGTATGCCAAAGCTTGGTATATGCAGTGGGCTAATAGTTACAGCAAGATCCCCGGTTAAGGCCGGGGATCTTATTTATGTCCTGAAGTAATATAATATTAATAAGGTTAGATTAATTGAGGGCAGAACAGGCAGCTGCCAAGCCAAAAATGGTCTTTAAAGAGATGCAGGAATGCCACCCTGATTAACAAATAAAAATCAAAAACCTTGAAAGCGTTATGCCTTCAAGGTTTTTCTATGGAGCTGGAGGACGGATTCGAACCCCCGACCTGCTGATTACAAGTCAGCTGCTCTACCTGCTGAGCTACTCCAGCGATATTAGTGGTGACCCCTAGGGGATTCGAACCCCTGTTACCGCCGTGAGAGGGCGATGTCTTAACCACTTGACCAAGGGGCCACATACAGCCGCCCGAAAACCGGACAAAGTTTATTTTAACGGCTCAATACCTTCTTGTCAAGTTGAATCGATAATAAAGTTCGAAGAAAGTTTTGCATATCAGTTTCATACTTTGGTAAGAATGAATAAGTATAATCAAAAATAGTTCATATTTTTGTGCAAAATGTATATGTTAAAAATTTATCAATATGTGTTAATATATTAACAGAGAATGATAATTATTTCACCAACAGTCTGTCATGGAGGTGTGTGATATGTTTGAAGTATTAGTATTGACAGCGGTAATTGCAGGTACATATTTTATGCTGAAAGCCATATGGGAATATGAAGAGCGGATTTCTAACACGAAATGATATTTTATTATTCTGACCGGAAATCGTTGATGTTCAATATAGAAGATATACGGCAGCCTTTTTCAAGGCTGCTTTTTTATGCTAAAATAACATTGAATACCAGTGTTAAGCAAAAGGGGGCGGATATGTATGAAAGAAACTATAAACTGGGGCATAATGGGGCCTGGCAGAATAGCCCACAAATTCGTCCAGGCGCTGAAAACCATTGATAATGCAAAAATAACGGCAGTTGGCTCGAGGGACAAAAGTCGGGCCGAGGCTTTTTCAAAGCAGTACGGGATTGCAAAGAGCTATGGCAGTTACGAAGAACTTGCTGCCGATCCCGACACGGATATCATTTATGTCGCCACGCCGCATCCTTTCCACAGGGATTGCGTGAAGCTTTGCCTGAACGGAGGCAAGGCGGTATTGTGCGAAAAGCCCTTTACAATGAATGCAAGGGATACCCGGGAGTTGGTTGAACTGGCAAGGGAAAAGAAGCTTTTTCTCATGGAAGCTATGTGGACCCGCTTTTTCCCTGTTATTAAAAAAGTACGCCAGTGGCTGAATGAGGGAGCTATAGGGGACCTGCAGATGTTCAGGGCCGAGTTTGGTTTTGGCGGAGAACATGATCCAAAGGACAGGCTTTTAAATCCCGAACTTGGCGGAGGAGCGCTCCTGGATCTTGGGATATACCCGGTTTCGTTCGCATCAATGATTTTCGGCAGGCAGCCAGAGACGATACATAGTATTGCCTGCATCGGACCTACAGGTGTTGATGAACAATGTACAATGATATTTGGATACGATAACGGGAAAATGGCAAGCCTGAGCGTATCATTCAGGACCTACCTGTCAAATGAAGCATGGATATTCGGAACTCATGGAAACATCCATATTGCTCCTGAGTTCCATAGAGCGAGCAAGGCAGTTCTTATCAAACCAAACGGGGAAGAAGAGATCTTTGAAAGCCCCTATGAATCGACAGGCTACCAGTTCGAGGCCCTTGAGGCGATGGACTGCATAAGGAATGGCAGGACTGAAAGCGAAATAATGCCGCTGGATGAATCCATCGCCATTATGGAAACCCTGGACAAGATGAGAGACCAATGGCAGCTTCGCTATCCTAATGAATGAACGGGAATAACACAGTCGTTAAAACAGCCCGATAGCCGGGCTGATTTTTTTGGAAAAACTATTGACTAAATTGTTATTACTGTATATACTGTATATACACAGTGTATATACACGGTTAAAAGGGAGAGTGAAGATCCTGGATATCATCATAAGCAATTCAAGCAACCAGCCTATATATGACCAGATATATTCCCAGGTCAAAAGCATGATCATATCAGGGAAACTGAAGGAAGGCGACCCTTTGCCCTCGATCAGAAACCTTGCCAAGGATCTGCGTATAAGCGTGATTACTACAAAAAGAGCCTATGATGAGCTTGAAAGGGATGGTTTCATCTATACGGTCGCCGGGAAAGGCTGTTTTGTCGCTGAAAAGAACGTAGAACTGATAAGGGAAGAGAACCTGAAAAAAATCGAGGAATATATGCAAAAAATTGCCGAACTTGCGGCATTATGCAACATAAGCAATGATGAACTGGTCGAGATGTTTCGTATTCTGATCAGGGAGGATGAGTAGAAATGAATGCATTGGCTATAAGAAATCTTACGAAAACCTACAAAGGATTTAAGCTTGACAACATAAGCTTTGAACTGCCTAAAGGCTGCATAATGGGGCTTATAGGGGAGAACGGAGCAGGAAAAACCACGACCATCAAGCTTATACTGGATACCATAAAGCGCGACAGCGGCACCATAGAAGTACTCGGAGAAGATAACAGGAAAAATTTCAAGGAAAAGAAAGAGGACATAGGAGTAGTGCTCGACGAGGCATATTTCCCTGAAGGTTTCACCGCGAAGAATGTGAATACCGTAATGAAAAACACTTACAAAAGGTGGGACCAGGAACTCTTCTGCGATTACCTCAACAGGTTTTCGCTGCCCCGGGACAAGGCTTTCAAAGATTTTTCAAGGGGCATGAAAATGAAACTTGCCATCGCGGTGGCCCTTTCACATAATGCAAAGCTGCTTATACTGGATGAGGCGACGAGCGGGCTGGACCCCATCGCGCGGGATGAAATACTTGGTATAATCAATGAATATACAAGAGACGAAGATAACTCCGTACTGATTTCATCGCACATAGTGAGCGACCTGGAAAAGATCTGCGACTACATTGCTTTTCTCCATAAAGGCAAGCTAGTATTCTGCGAAGAAAAGGACGTCCTGCTTGAGAGATACGGCATCCTGAAATGCAGCAAATCGGATTTTGCTGCCATTGCCCCAGATGCGATAAAGGGGAAAAGGGAAAACAGTTATTGCGTTGAAGCGCTTGTGGAAAGAGCGGAGATTCCGACAGGCTTTTCAGTCGAAAAAGCGAGCATTGAGGATATAATTCTATACCTTGCCAGGGAGGTAACAAAACAATGAAAGGTTTGCTTATAAAAGAAAGCTTTTTAATCTGGAAACACGGAAAATTCATGATTGTACTGGCCCTGATATACTGCGTGATGGCAGCCATTAAAGGCGGTTATTTCTTCGCGGGCTTTTCTGTCGTTTTTTTCTCCATGCTGCCAATGTCAATAATGGGTATGGACGAAAGAAGCAAATGGGACCATTATGCCGTTACTATGCCATATTCAAGGAAAGAAATAGTGCTCAGCAAATATATAATGACTTTTTCAGGAGCGTTTGCATCAGCTGTGCTTTATATCATATCAACCATGATCAAATGGTATATCGAAAAGACTCCCGGCGACTTCATGGAATTGCTGAGATATGCGGCATTATTGCTGGCGCTGGGGTTGATGTACTCGGCCATCAATCTTCCTGTGGCCTTCAGGTTTGGCGTGGAAAGGGGAAGGCTTTGGTTCATCCTGGTTACCGTATTGGTGGCAGCGGCGATTGGCACAATCATTTCGCTCATAGAAACAGATGTGAGCAAGGTTGGAAACTTTATTATCAGCCTGCCTTCCATAGCATATATCGCTGCTTCGTTGATTTTAATAGCCCTGTCTGTAATAATATCGTTCAGAATTTTTGAGAATAAGGAATTGTGAACGGACGGTCTAAGTGATATTATGGATTCAAATAACCGATATGCTACAGGGGACGGTAAAACCGCCCCCTGTATTGTTTTAAGATAATCCGGGGAATTTCATCTGTCCGCTTCTTAGCTTCATGTATACATCAAGGCAAACAGGAAGGTACCTAATGTCCTGGTCATTCTCAATGGCTACCTGTTCTCCTTCAAAGACAGGCTTTCCGTTTACGAGCCTGAGATTCATTGTAGCCTTCTTCGGCTTTTTGCTGATGCGGCATATGGCCCGGGTGGTCACTTCCTCGATATCCTGGGCAAGGGCAAACAGGTAAGTGCTGCCTTCGAAGGGATTGCCCAGCGCATCGACCTTAAGTCCGAAGCATATTACCGGTATATTATACTCGGTAACTATCTTTGCAAGATCCCAGACATTGTCCTTTGAAAGGAACTGGGCTTCATCTATCAAAACTATGGACAGGGGATTTTCGTCGCCCGCATTACTGATTTCCGATACAAGCCTGTTATACAGCCAGTCTTTGTCCCTGCATATCAGGAAGTCGCATTTTCTTTTTATTTCACCGTTTTCAAGACGGCTTACTATGTAATCGCCTTCCTTGGTATCGATATCAGGCTTCAGACAGAGAATCTTCCTTTTGTTGTTCTTCTCATAGTCGTAAGCGATCTGAAGAAGTTGTGTGGATTTGCCCGCGTTCATCACAGCGTACCTGAAATAAAGCTTTGCCATAGTCTCACCTGTAAATGAAGTTTATTTTAAATTAATATTAACATAACATGGCGTTTTATAAAACCGCCAGGCTTGGATTTGTCCCGAAAGGAAAGGGAAAAATCATATCATCCGCTGCTGATAGTGTTATATCGGCTTATCTCTGATATAATCTATCTATGAGAGTAATACTTGGAGGAGAGGTTTAGCATGAAATTCAGAATCGATCATGTAAATATCAATGTTACGGACCTTGAGAAAACGCTTGCTTTTTATGACAAAGCCCTGGGGCTGAAGGAACTGAAACGTATAGAAGCATCTGACGGCAGCTTTATACTTGTGTTCATCGGCAATGAAGAAACGAACATGAGGATAGAGCTTACATGGCTGAGGGACAAGGAAGGCAAATATGATCTTGGTGACAATGAGACCCACATTGCTCTCAAAGTCGATAATTTTGAAGAAGCATATGAGCATCACAGGCAAATGGGCTGCATATGCTACGAGAACAAGCAGATGGGCATTTATTTTATCGAGGATCCGGACGGATACTGGCTGGAAATCCTGCCCCAGAATAAATAACAGGCTGTTAGGACTGAACGGAATAAGCATTATTAAAATAAAAGTTTCAGGATATGCTAAGATATCTTGAAACTTTTATTTTTATCATGTATAATTATAACCAACTCATAATATTTATTATTAAAAATAGATAATATGCGGTGGTGATAATTAATGAATAAGGGGTACGAAATTTATACCGAAAAGGGAAGAAGGATTGTTAAAGGACTTGGTCACTATGAATCATGCGATGTTTCGGACCTGAAGGAACTTGTCAAGGGGGCTGCGCGTAAATACGGCACGAGAACGGCATTCAAGTTCAAAAGGGAAGGTAAACTGATCGAGAAAACCTATGCAGATTTCGATAAGGAAATAGACGCTCTGGGGACCGCGCTCCACAGCATGGGGATGAAAGGCAAATTCATATCAGTTTTGTCTGAGAACAGATATGAATGGCCAGTTGCATATTTGTCAATAGTCAACGGAACAGGCATTGGCGTTCCCCTTGACAAATACCTGCCGCCCAATGAAGTGGAGAACCTGATACAAAGGGGCCGGGTAGAAGCAATTTTCTACGGCGGGAATTACCATGACATGATGATCGGGTTATCAAAAAAGGAATCGACAATCAGGTTCTATATATGCATGGATGACATCGGGCTCCCGGATGATCCGCGATTCATGACCATGAGCTCTCTTATCCGAAAAGGGACAGAGCTTATAGAACAGGGAGACCGGAGCTTCATTGACGCTGTGATAAACCGTGATGAAATGTCGATATTGCTTTTTACATCCGGTACCACCATGGCATCGAAAGGGGTCATGCTGTCCCATAAAAACGTCGCCAGCAATGTAACGTCGCTGACGTCGGCCATAAAAGTCTACCCGACGGATGTCCATCTTTCGCTGCTCCCGCTTCATCATACCTTTGAAAATACCGTTGGGTTTTTGTTCATGGTGCATATGGGAGTTACGATCTCATACTCTGAAGGCATCAAGCATCTTGCCCAGAACATAAAGGAGTTCAATGTTTCGATTCTCGTCGGGGTTCCGGCCATATTCGAGGCCATATATAACAGGGTGATGGACGGGATAGAAAAACAGGGCAAAACCGGCCTGATCAATACCATGAGAAAGATCTCGAATTTCCTGCTGAAGCTTGGAATCGATGTTAGAAGAAAGCTTTTCCGTCCCGTACTGGAGAAACTTGGACCTGACCTGAGGATGATGGTATCAGGCGCGGCGCCTATAAACCCCGAAATCCAAAAAGGAATCCAAAGTTTCGGAATAACATTCCTGCAGGGTTATGGGCTGACAGAAACTTCACCGGTCATCAGTACCGCGACATTCTTCAGAAATGTCCACGGGACAGTGGGGATCCCGATCAAGGATGTGGAAGTGACAATCGATAATCCTGATGAAAACGGTATTGGCGAGATCCTTGCCAGGGGCGGCAATGTAATGCTGGGTTATTTCGAAAACCCTGATGAGACAGCAAGGGTCATGGAGGAAGACGGATGGTTCAGGACAGGGGACCTGGGTTCCGTCGATGAAGAAGGCAACCTGAGGATAACCGGCAGGGTAAAATCAATGATAGTGTTCACCAACGGGAAGAAGGCTTTCCCTGAAGAATACGAGACGCTCCTCAACATGATCCCTGGAGTCAAAGAATCCTTCGTATGGGGGAACAGGGCTCCTGACGGCGATATCCAGGTCTGCGCGAAAATCGTTGTCGACAGGGAATACTTCGAGCAGAAGGGATACACGAAGGAGCAGATCGGCAATGAGATAGAGACGGCGGTGAAAAATATCAATAAAGGCATACCCCAGTATAAAATACTGCGCTATTTCATCCTTACCTACGAAGAACTTATAAAGACAACCAAGCTTAGTGTAAAAAGACCGCTTGAATTTGAAAAAATGAAGATGTATCTTGATAAAGTGGGAGTCGATATAAGAAAAATAAACAAGACATTCATCGACTCATGATGTAATATGATCAGACTTGCTGAAAATAAAGATCTTGGGAGAGTTGTGGGATACCTCGAATATGAGGGCAGCATCAACACAACTCTTCTTGCTTACATTGAGAAATACGGATTCGAGAAAGACTTTCAGGATGTCTGGCTGTATAGCGGTGATGGCGGAAGTATTGAAGGCGTCATTATGAGGCATTTCAACAGCCTGTATATATACAGCAGGGATTATCTGAATGACACTGAAGAGCTCGGCAGCTTTGTTGCTTTCATTGGCTCTGACATAATTTCGGGAAGGCTTGATATCATAAGCGAGATCTCGCTGGACCTGAGCGGCATGATCCTTGAGCCGTCCTTCCATATGGTACACAGGAACAGAGGCCGGCTTACCGAATGCAGCGAAGCGGCAAGGGCACAACCGGAGGACTGCAGGGAACTGGCAGAGCTGATATACAGCATCCCCGAGTTCGCAAGATTTTACAATTCCCCCGGAGAAATAGAACAGGGCATCAGGAGACGCATGGAACTGGGCATGTGCAGGTACTTCGTCCTGAAAAAGGACGGGATAATTGTATCCCAGGCATATACGACCATGGAGTCATCGAAATATGCCACCATCGGCGGCGTCGTGACCCGGCCCGAATACAGGAACCATGGTTACGCGTCCCTGGTTGTATCGCGCATATGCCAGGACATATATGAATCTGGCAAAACGCCTAACCTGTTTTACGCCAATGAAAAAGCAGGCCATGTATATGAACGGCTGGGGTTCGTCCATGCGGGGGATTACGGCATGTTAATGAGTTCAAAATACAGGATTTATTAATAATAATTATATAAAATAACTTGTTAAAATAAGTTATAAATGTTAACATATACTCCAAACAGATTTATCTGTATGGAGGTTTTTTATGTTCAGCAGAGTGTCGACCTGCGGTCTGACAGGGCTTGAAGGTTACCATATCCAGGTGGAATCGGACATATCCAACGGTATCCCGGGATTCGACATAGTCGGCCTTGGGGATACTTCCGTAAAAGAAGCTAGAGAAAGGGTAAAAGCTGCTGTCAACAACTCGGGATATGAATTTCCCATAAGACGCATAACCGTAAATCTGGCACCGGCTGATACAAGAAAGGAAGGTTCCGGTTTCGATCTGCCCATTGCGGTCAGCATCCTTGTTTCCGCAGGGATCATCCCGCAGGAGGCAGCCGAAGGATATATGATCGCCGGGGAACTGGCCCTTGACGGGAACATACGTCATATCTCGGGGATGCTCTGCAAGGCCATAGCCGCCAAAGAGCTGGGCTTCAGAAAGATAATGGTGCCGGCAAGCAATGCGAGGGAAGTTTCAATAATCCAGGACCTTGAAATTTACCCGGTCAGATCCCTCAGGGAAGCGGTGGAACACTTCAACGGAATCAATTTGATAAAGGCTGAACCATGCGACGAAGCGTTTTATCCGGACCATAACATGTACAGGGAAGACTTTTCCGACGTAAGGGGCCAGAAAAATGCGAAACGGGCCCTTGAAGTAGCCGCAAGCGGCGGCCATAACATTCTGATGATAGGAAGCCCGGGTTCGGGGAAGACCATGCTGGCAAGGAGACTTCCGACAATCCTGCCCGACCTGACATTCGAGGAAGCCCTTGAGATCACCAAAATATACAGCGTGGCAGGTCTTTTGGCACATGATTCGCCTATTATACGGGAAAGACCGTTTCGATCGCCCCACCATACGGTCAGCGCGGTAAGCCTTGTGGGAGGCGGCAGCATACCGAGACCCGGCGAAGCAAGCCTTGCCCATAATGGCGTATTGTTCCTGGACGAAATACCCGAATTTCCCCGCAGAACGCTGGATGTGCTCAGGCAGCCCATAGAAGACGGTGTGGTGAACATATCAAGAATCAATGCCACGGTCTCATACCCATGCAGGTTCATGCTGGTGGCGGCGGCCAATCCGTGCAAATGCGGTTATTACGGTGACCCGTCCAGGCGATGCACATGCTCGTTCAGGGACGCGGAAAATTACCTGTCTAGGCTTTCCGGTCCACTGATGGACAGGATTGACATACATATACAGGTACCGGCACTGAAATACTCTGAAATCGAAAACGAAAAAGCCGAGGAAAGCTCCGAAGAAATAAGAGAACGTGTTAACCGGGCCCGGAAGATCCAGCAGGAAAGATACAGGAACTGTGGTATCTATTGCAACGCGCACCTTAAGGGCTCAATGGTAAGGGAGTTCTGCAGGCTGAGCGAAGAAGCGAAAAAAGTGCTGAGGTCCGCTTTTGACAAGCTCAACCTCAGTGCGAGGGCCCATGATCGGATTCTTAAGGTTTCACGTACCATTGCTGATATGGAGGACTCGGAACTGATCCAGGCAAAACATGTATCTGAAGCTATCCAGTACAGGGTCCTTGACCGCACGGCAAGGATATAGCGGGAGGTGGAGGATTGAACACTGAAACAGAATACTGGGTTATGCTGAGCCGCATAGATAATTCGCGTCCCCAGAAAAGGCTGGATCTCGTCATGGCTCTCGGAAGCGTGTCAAAAGCATATGAAGCGGACATGGAAGTATTTCTGAGGGCAGGATTGACAAAAGAACAATACGAATATTTCCATGGTGAAGCAATCAAGGCCGAAGCAGACGATATCATCAGGACATGCGAAGCAAAAGGAATAAGAATACTGACCATATCCGACGATGAGTACCCGGAACTGCTCAGGTACATAACAGATCCACCCCTGGTGCTCTACTGCCGGGGCAGGATCCCGAAGTCCAATTCCTTTGCCATTGTGGGTTCCCGAAAAGCGTCCGGCTATGGAATGGAAACAGCAAGGAAAATGGCATACAGCCTTGCCCTTGAGGATATAAGCATTGTGAGCGGGATGGCCAGAGGTATAGATACAGCGGCCCATACAGGAGCTCTCGAGGCGGGCGGAGAGACTGTCGCGGTACTGGGATGCGGGGTCGATGTGCCATACCCTCCTGAAAACAAGGGCCTTATGGAGAGGATCATTGAATCAGGCGCTGTAATATCGGAATATCCTCCCGGCACGCCGCCATCAACATTCAATTTTCCGGGCAGGAATCGCATAATCAGCGGGATGTCAGTCGGGACGCTTGTCGTCGAAGCCGGTTTGAAAAGCGGATCGCTTATAACAGCCAATTATGCCCTGGAGCAGGGAAGAGACGTATTTGCGGTTCCCGGCAATATCAGCAATTATAACAGCATGGGCACCAACAGGCTGATAAAGGACGGCGCCAAGATGGTCCTGAGCGTGGATGACATCCTGGAAGAGCTGAGTTTTGGGTCTGCGCCCCTTGCTAAAAGCAACAGGAAATCCGAAGGAAACAGGACCAGTAACCTGGGGCCTGAAGAGAGAAAAATCATCAATGCGTTGAAAATAGAGGACCTTTACGATGAGGAACTGGCCGAAAAGGTATCAATGGATCTTGCCGAGCTGTTTGAGATCCTGCTGGAACTGGAATTCAAGGGCATAATCAGAAAGAGCATTAATGGGAAATATATGTTAATATCATAGCAGGTCATAACTGTCCTTTACTGGAATAGAATTTAAACAGAAACAGGTTTCAAGGGCGGAAATACCTGTGGGAATCCTTATCATACGGAAAAAGGACCTGGCTCCCGTGCTGATTTCAGCCGCCATCATCATACTCGTTATCGTAAATACGCTGATAGCAAGAGAATACCTGACCCCCGTCTCCGGACAGTACCGTGACGATATACCTATCTACTCGGTCGAATGCGAAGGGAAAAAGTGCGCCATAACATTCGACTGCGCCTGGGGTGCTGACGATATCCCCGATATCCTTGACACCCTTGATAAATATAAAGCTAAAGCCACGTTTTTTATTGTCGGCATCTGGGCCAAAAAATACCCCGACATGGTAAAACTCATTGACGAAAGAGGGCATGAAGTGGCCAATCACGGGTATTCCCACATACATATGGGCAGCATACCCGAAAATAAAATACTTGATGAAATCACCCTGTGCAATGATATACTGGAAGAAATAACAGGCAAAAAAGTTACCCTGTTCAGGCCGCCATACGGCGAATACAGCGCCACAACAGTCAAGGCCGCGAAAAAGCTGAATTGCATATCCATCCAATGGGATGTTGACTCACTCGACTGGAAGGAAAACATGTCGGAGCAGGATATATACAAGCGTGTGATAAACAGATCCGCGAACGGTTCAATCATACTTTTCCATAACGACACGAAGCACACTGCGAGGGTTCTGCCGTCGATACTTGAAAACCTTACAGCAAACGGCTTTGAGTGCGTAACTGTCTCGGAAATGCTGCTGAAAGGCGATTATAAGATACGTTTTGACGGCAGGCAAATCAAAGAATGATAAAAAAACATGTTTAATCCCCTTTCATTATGGTGAAATATATAATATGATTCATAGTAAGCGAAGTATGTTTTATGTAAGTCAGGGCAGTTTACCAAGGCTGAACAAAGGAGCAAAGATTAATTCTAAACGAACTTATTGCTGAATATTAATAATCAGGCGGCATGTTCGATAAATACGAAAGACCTTGAGAGGAGTTGTGTTCTGGATGTCTGGAAACTTGGCTTTGGAGAACAATATTGTCAGTGTTGCAGGGAAGATTATAACTACCCCCGAGTTCAGTCATGAAGTATATGGAGAAGGGTTTTACATAGTTTATATCCAGGTGCCCCGCCTGAGCGAAACCTATGACAACATACCGGTAATGTTTTCCGAGCGCCTGATCAGTCCTGACAATATTGTTAAAGGCAAGTATCTCATTGTTGACGGACAGTTCCGCTCATACAACAATTACAATAATACCGGCGGCCATAAGCTGATGCTTACTGTTTTCGCAAGGGAGATCAAGGTTTCGGACGAGGAAGTGACTAACAGGAATCCAAACCAGATTTGCCTGAACGGATTTATATGCAGGAAACCCGTTTACAGGACCACTCCTTTTGGGAGAGAAATTGCGGACATTCTTCTGGCAGTGAACAGGGCCTACAATAAATCCGACTATATCCCCTGCATTGCATGGGGCAGGAACGCAAGGTTTGCCGGTACTTTCGAAGTAGGAGACAACATTCGCATATGGGGGCGTATACAGAGCAGGGTTTACCAGAAGAAGATTTCCGAGACCGAGACCGAGGAAAGGGTAGCCTATGAGGTTTCTGTATCCAAAATGGAGGTAATCAAAGGAAATAATAATAAAAAAGATTAAGAAAGGGGACGATACCCATGATAAAGGTAGTTTATGGGAACAAGGGCATTGGAAAGACGAAGTACCTGATAGCGAGCGCGAATGATTTTTTTGACAACTGCAATGGCGACGTCGTGTTCATCAACCGGGGGATCTCACACATAACCAATCTGAAATATCAAATAAGATACGTAGACATTTCTGATTTTCCCATCAAAACATTGGATCAATTACTTCCCTTCATGTGCGGACTGATTGCACAGAATTACGATATCAAGGCCATTTACGTTGACGGGCTTTCCGAATATGCAACTGACCAGGAGCAATATAAAAGCTTTTTCGAAAAAATAAAATCCTTATCCGAAAAATTCGATACACAGTTTATTTTCTCGATGAGCGGAGATATCAGCAGTATTCCGGATTACGTTAACAAGGAATACTCCTGTTAATTACGATATATATACGGTTTTGACTTAAACCGCATAAAAATGTACTATATAAAGGCGGGGGTAGTATACCTTCGCCTTTATTGATTGGACCTGGGGGAATATTATGCTGCTTGCCGAAGTCGCGCTCTCAGATGCGACAAGAAGCTACGACAAGCTATATAGCTATATTGCGGCTGAAAATGACAACGAGGATATCATGCCAGGGGTGCGGGTCCTTGTCCCGTTCGGAGCCGGCAACAGGCTCAAGTCGGGATGGATAATCAGCACAAGTCATGGCGAGCCTGCCGGGAAACTGAAAAAAATAGCCGGGATAGTTGATGATTCCCCCCTTCTGACAGACGAGATGATAAGGCTGGCAAAATGGATGCGGACACGGTATTTCTGCACATGGGGCGATGCCATACGCCTGATGGTCCCTTCCGGTATCAATCTGAGAAAAATAACCTGGCTCCGCGCATCCAATGAAAATATCCGCGAAAGAATCAATGAACTGTCATTGACCCCGTCCAGGCAGTCTATCATGGAATCCCTCATAAACAGCGAAAAGGGTCTGCCGGAACAGGAACTGGCGAAAGATGATGAATCCCGGAAAGATATCCAGTACCTTGCAGACCGCGGCTTAGTTGAAAAATATGAATCTTTTGCCCAGACTGTCACTGAAAAAACGGTTAAAGCTGTGGTCCCTGCCATCAGCAGGGAAGAGTTCGACGCTATCCTGGAAGAGAGGAAAGTAAGGAGCATTTACCAGGTCCGAGTGATGGAGGTGCTTTTTGCGGAAGAGATATGCGCGCTCATGGACCTTGTCCAGATACCGGGCGTAACCCATGAAACTGTTCGCAGCATGGCAAGGAAAGGCTGGGTTTCCTACTGCGAAATGGAAATCGACAGAAATCCATTCTCGGGCTATGAATATGAAATCGAACAGCCCGGGGAGATCATCCTCACAGATGATCAGAGAGGCGTATTGAATGATATCCTGCCCCTGACGGATACCGGTAGGTTTAACGAAGCGCTGATCCATGGCGTGACCGGAAGCGGAAAGACCGAGATATACGTAAGACTTATTGAAGAAGTCATAAAAAAAGGCAAATCCGCCATAGTGCTCGTGCCGGAGATATCGATGACGCCACAGATGATCAGTCGCTTTATGGCAAAATTCGGAAGCAGGGTGGCGGTTCAGCACAGCCGGCTCTCGCAGGGTGAGCGATTCGACCAGTGGCGCAAGATCATGGCCGGCGACGTCGATGTGGTCATTGGCGCCCGTTCTGCCATTTTTGCGCCGAACAGGAATCTTGGCATGATAATCATAGACGAGGAACATGAACCTACATATAAATCCGAAAACACACCTAAGTACGACGCAAGGCAGGTCGCCCGTGCCCGCTGCAACATGAACGGATGTCTGCTGGTATACGGTTCCGCAACGCCTTCGGTGGAAACTTATTATCGGGCCGTCAATGGGAAAATAAGCCTTGTTAAAATGAAAAACCGGGCCAACTCCATGCCGCTGCCGGATACCATATTGATTGATCTGAGGGAGGAACTTAAAGCCGGTAACCGCGGCACGCTCAGCAGGAGGCTTGAAAAAGAGCTTGTACTCAACAAGAGGAACGGCGAGCAAAGTATCCTGTTCCTTAACAAAAGAGGGTATGCGACATTCATGCTCTGCCGGGACTGCGGGTTCGCCGTGAAATGCCCTCGCTGCAGCGTTTCATTGACAGTTCATACCCATGACAGGCAAATGATATGCCATTACTGCGGTTATACGGAGCCTGTCCCGCAAAATTGTCCCAGATGTTCGGGCAAAAGGATAAAAGCTTTCGGTACTGGTACCCAGAGAGTTGAAGAAGAACTGAAAAACCATCCGGAAGGCTTCAGGCTGATAAGGATGGACCTCGATACAACGAGCGGCAAGCACGGACACCGGAAAATACTGGACGCGTTCCGCAAGAAGGAAGGCGATATACTCATAGGGACCCAGATGGTCGCGAAAGGCCATGACTTTCCCGATGTGACGCTGGTGGGCATCCTTGCGGCCGACGCATCCCTTTTCATAAGCGATTTCAGGGCGAGCGAAAGGACGTTCCAGCTTATAACCCAGGCGTCAGGACGCGCGGGACGCGGCAAAAAACCAGGCAGGGTCATAATACAGGCCTACAATATCGACGATTATTCCATACAGGCTGCTGCGGCACAGGATTACGAATCTTTCTACAAAAAAGAGATAACCGTGAGAAAGCTCATGCGTACACCGCCATTCTGCCATGTCGGCACCGTGATGGTATCGGGCGCTGATTCCGATGATGCAAGGAAAAGCCTTGAGGCTGTCAGGCAGTATATGGTTGAAAAATACGGAAACACGGATGGCTTTGAGTGCTCAGATGTGCTTCCGATGCCTGTGTTCGTGGTAAGGAACCGCGCAAGGTGGCGGATAATAATAAAAATGGCCTCTATAAATGAAATGGTAAAACTGCTGAACGATACCATAGACGTTTTCCCCAGGCTGAGGACCGGAAAAACGGAAATCAGCGTCGATACCGATGGCAGCATTTGAGCGGGAAATATGGCTTTAGTAAACATATTATCTGATATAATAGTCTATGTTCCATCACACTGTCCGGAACGATATCCCATATTCGGATGACATTCTTCAGGTGGCTCCATCCTCAGGCAATTCCGATGTTTGATAGCTAAGGAAGGTTGTCCTGGTATTGTTTAACAGAAATTATGGGTCCGGATCACGGGCTCATAATTATATAAAAAATAATTAAACAAGGGGGCCTTTGTATGACTGGTATCGCTTTGGTAATTGCATTTATTGTTGCAATTGCGCTCATGATCATCGCCATCTCAAGACTCAAGATCCATCCGTTCCTCTCAATCATGGCTGTGTCCCTGCTTTTTGCGATCACAGCGGGAATCCCGATAACGGACATTCCCAACGTGATAGGGACAGGATTCAGCAACACTTTCAAAAGTATAGGCATCGTTATCATTTTTGGCGCGCTGATTGGCACGTTGCTTGAGAAGTCAGGTGCTGCTTTAAAAATGGCGGATCTTGTCGTCAAACTCGTCGGGAAGAAAAACCCTGAGCTTGCAATGCTGATAATGGGTTGGATCGTATCTATACCCGTATTCTGCGACAGTGGGTTTGTTGTACTCAATCCGATCAGAAAAGCGCTGGTAAAACGTACGGCGAAATCGTCGGTTGCCTGTACCATAGCTCTTTCCCTGGGACTTTACATATCCCACTGCTTTATTCCGCCGACGCCAGGTCCCATAGCTGCGGCCAATACGTTGTATGAACAGGGAATTAAACAGGAAACCAACCTGCTGTTCGTCATTCTGATGGGAGCGGTTTGCTCCATCCTGCCACTGATCGCAGCATACATCTTTGCAATCTTTATAGGAAAAAGAGTGAAGGATCGTGAAGAAGCGGGCGAAGCAACCGGAGAGGTAGTCCGTTCCTATGAAGAACTAGTTGCCAGCTTCGGCAAACTGCCCAACGGCTGGCTGTCATTTGCTCCAATCGTGGTTCCCATTATTCTGATGGCCCTTTCATCCGCTTTTTCAATGGCAGGTATTTCTGTTCCGATAATAACATTCTTAGGAACACCTATCATCGCAATAGCGACAGGAGTAATCCTGGCTATCATACCTCTGGCCAGTCAAAAAATGCTGAAGGATTTTTACAAGCTTACAGAAGAAACACTTAAGGTTTCAGGACCAATACTTTTCATCACAGCAGCGGGCGGTGTACTTGGAAATGTTATCGCTTCTTCTACACTGGTTGATTTTATAAAGGAAAACTCTGCTGTTCTTTCATCACTCGGTTTGCTGTTCCCGTTCCTGTTGTCAGCTATACTGAAGACTGCCCAGGGTTCTTCAACTGTCGCTCTGACAACGACAGCAGGCATAGTTGCGCCTATGATTACAGCCCTCGGACTTGGCACGCCTGTTATGACCGCGCTGACAGTCATAGCCATAGGTGCCGGAGCCATGACAGTTTCCCATGCCAACGACAGCTATTTCTGGGTCGTTACCAACTTCGGAAACATGAAGGTTGAGGACGGCTATAAAACCCAGACGCTGGGAACACTTGTTGTCGGCATAGCTTCTATTATAAATGTGCTGATCGTTTCACTGTTCTTATAATACATGATATTAATGACCTAAATTTTGCTATGTTTTCATAAGGGGCTGTCTCTGCCCCTTATTTATTTGTGGTAAAATTGTATGTATGAACTAAGCGCGAATTATTTATCATGATCTATATACGTAAGGAGGATTATCAAATGAACCTGAGACCAGATGCTGACAAAATAATTGAATCCGCTATAAGGGCGGCACTCCCTGACACAGCGGTAAAAAAGGCTTTACAGGATGAAGACTTTTCGGGCGGCAGGCTTATCATGGTATCGATAGGCAAGGCAGCCTGGTCCATGGCCAATGCTGCCTGTGACATACTGGGAGGCAGAATCGACGAAGGCATTGTAATAACGAAGTATGGCCACTCTATGGGAGCTCTGCCCAATATCCGGATAAGGGAAGCCGGCCACCCGATACCTGATGCCAATTCTTTTGCTGCTACCGAAGAAGCGATAAGGATGGTCTCAGGTCTTAAACCGGAAGACAAAGTGCTGTTCCTTATTTCAGGCGGAGGTTCAGCCTTGTTCGAGAAGCCTTTGATCGGTGAATCAGAGATTGCGCGCCTTAATGAGCAGCTCCTGGCTTCCGGCGCTGATATCACGGAAATAAATACGATCAGGAAACGCCTGTCAGCTGTAAAGGGCGGAAAATTCGCAAAGCTCTGCGAGCCCGCCAGGGTAATCTCCGTGGTTTTGTCGGACATTATTGGAGATCCGCTGGACATGATCGCTTCGGGACCAGCATATCCCGATTCGTCAACCTCAGAGCAGGCTATAGGGATAATAAAAAAATATGGGATAAAAGTTTCTGAAGAAACACTGGAATTATTGAAAAAAGAGACTCCGTCAGAGCTGAGCAATGTCAGGACCAAGGTTACAGGCAGCGTTACCCAGCTGTGCAAAGCGGCGGAGCAGACATGCAGGGAACTGGGGTATGAACCGGTGATTCTGACAGCAAGCTTGAGGTGCCAGGCAAGGGAAGCGGGCAGTTTCCTGGCATCCATTGCCCAGTATTATAATTCATCTGAAAAATCCCTTGCATTCATAGCAGGCGGGGAAACTGTCGTCCAACTGAAAGGCAAAGGCAAGGGGGGAAGGAACCAGGAACTTGCATTGTCGGCTGCAGAGGGGATATCGGGACTCAATAATGTGGCGGTATTTTCAGTGGGGTCTGACGGCACCGACGGACCGACCGACGCGGCAGGGGGATACGTGGACACCATGACAAAGAAGGTCCTTGCCGAGAAGGGTATCGACATTTTCGAAACGCTGGAGAACAACGATGCATACCCTGCGCTTCAGGCATGCGGCGGGCTTATTATAACCGGTCCCACCGGAACGAATGTTAACGACCTGTCGGTACTTCTTATCAAAAGATAGTCCATAGATTTGTGTATCTTTTTATTTGCTCCGAATCATAGTATACTATAAACAGAAAGATTTTCCGGGCCAGACCGTCAGCCATGACGCTGATGGTCTGTATGCCTTGTTTTTAACGGAAAAATCAGTATTGATACAAGGAGTTTATTATGGCTATAAGAAAAATAGTTTTAAAAGGTGATGAAATATTAAATAAAAGATGCAAGGAAGTCAGGGAGATAAACGACAGGATCCTGGAACTTCTGGACGATATGAGGGATACCCTTTATGAAAACGGCAACGGCGTCGGTCTTGCCGCTCCGCAGGTCGGTATCCTGAAAAGGCTTGTTGTCATCGACGTAGGTGAAGGGCTGATCGAGATGATCAATCCTGTCATCGTTGAGACTGAAGGCGAGCAGGTGGAAGTGGAAGGATGCCTGAGCATTCCGGGCGTTTACGGCAAAGTAAGACGCCCTGAACGGGTTATCGTTGAATACCTGAACCGTGAGGGGAAAAAGGCAAGGACGGAAGGACACGGACTTCTTGCCATATGCATCTGTCACGAACTGGACCATCTCGACGGCATACTGTTCGACGAAAAGGTAATAGAGTTCGTCGACCTGGAAAAAGAGGATGAAGATACAGGCAGCAGAAAGAGGAAATGATACGGCCATGAGGATTGTGTTCATGGGAACTCCAGATTTTGCGGTTCCCTCACTAAAAGCGCTTATAGATAATGGTTACGATGTTATCGCTGTAATAACAAAGGTTGACAGTACAAGGCGCGGAAGCAGGGGATTGAAGATAATGCCGCCGCCGGTCAAGGAACTGGCCGTGGCTTATAATATACCGGTCTATCAGCCTGAAAAACTGTCTAAAGATCTTGAGCTTATAGAAAAGATCGGTCAGCTTAAGCCTGACCTTATCATTACATGTGCTTACGGCCAGATACTTCCCAAAAGCCTGCTGGAAATACCAAGGTATGGCACCATAAATGTCCATGGTTCGCTTCTTCCCAAGTACAGGGGTGCAGCTCCCATAAACTGGGCGATAATTAACGGCGAGACAAAGACAGGCATAACCACTATGCTGACCGATGAAGGCCTTGATACCGGAGATATGCTCCTTAAAGCGGAAATAGACATACCTATAGACATGACGGCAGGAGAACTTCACGACAGGTTGTCACTACTGGGCGCAGATACCCTTATCAGGACTCTCAGGGAACTGGAAGCTGGCACCCTGAAACCTGAGAAACAGGATGACAGCCAGGCTACTTATGCTCCCAAAATTGAAAAGAGTACCGGGCTAATCGACTGGTCCAGGACGGCCCTCGAGATTCATAACAGGATTAGGGGAACAACGCCCTGGCCCGGGGCATATATCGATATGTGCGGCAAAAGGACAAAGATATGCTGTTCGAAAATTGCCGATTATCCCGAGAACCTGATGGATAAAATAAACAACCCTGACATATGCCCGGGTACGATCCTGTATATAGGCGCTGACGGAATGTGGGTCAAGACCGTCGACGGAGCGATTTTCATAGTCCTGATACAGCCCGAATGCTGCAAAGCAATGACGCCCATGCAATATGCATGCGGCCATGAGCTCAAACCCGGCATGAGGCTTACTGAATGCAAGCTTGAGCAATAAATTTCAAATCGCTGCAGGCAACAGCCGCTTGATATCATAAATCAGCGTTCGAACAGTATATCGTCAATTTTTTATAAAGAAAGGATTATCATGAGGCTTTTATTGCACATATGCTGCGCTCCCTGTGCCGTGGCTGTCGCTGAAACTCTTATGGGCAGGCCGGGCATGGAGCTTGAAGGGTTCTTCTATAATCCAAACATCCATCCGACAGAAGAATTCAATAAGCGGAAAGACACCGTAAAGAGGATGTCGGAAGACCTCGGATTGCCTGTTTTTTTCGATGACGAAAACAGGCTGGACTTATGGAAACATGATCTTGAAAACAAGGATAAAAGCATTCGCTGCAGGACATGTTACGCCATAAGGCTTGAAAAGATCGCCCAATTCACAAAAATGAACGGTTTCGATGGCTTTACCACAAGCCTTCTTATAAGTCCATATCAAAACCATGATCTTATCAGGGAAATGGGATCACGTGCCGCGGAAAAATACGGACTGTCCTTTCACTATGAAGATTTCAGGAACCTTTACAGGAAAGGCCGGGAGATATCAAGAGCAAGGAACTACTATATGCAAAAATACTGTGGCTGTATTTTTTCATACGGTGAATCCGATCATCCCAAAAAGCCGATATATATTTTTGAACAGGATTTTGAAAAGAACCTGTAATCATATTGTTTTGTTAGCTCCCCTGAAAGTGTGGTAAAATCGACATAAGAAGATATATTTGCAAAAGAAAAAATACGTGAGGTGCTGTAATGAAGAAAATTATGTCAATACTGCTCGCTTTTTGTCTGTCCCTGGCTGTTTTGGCAAATATGCCGGTACAGGCGGCAGCATCCAGCACGCTGGAAATTTCCCCGGGGGGAACGATACAGAAAGTTACATATACCAAAAACAACGATTCCGAAGAAATACGCATATACTCGTCGAATACTGAAATCGTCAGGCATTATGTACTTTCTCCCGAAGGTTCTGTTAAAAACTATCGCCTGGTATTTGAAATACTTGACGCTTATGTTCCCCAAACTATAAAGTTCGACGTAAATAACGGTTCTGTCGTACAGATCCGTATGGCTAATCTCTCGGATCCCCGACGCACCAACGTGGTAGTGGAAACCACTAAAAAACCTGTATATACTATCGGACCGTCATCGGACAGGAAGTCGGTAGTCCTGGTTCTGAACGGCAGTTCGTCCGGAACAGGCACACCTTCATCAACAGCCACTCCTACGCCAAAGCCGTCGGCCTCTGCCACGCCTGCTCCTTCGCCTTCAGCCACGCCGAAACCGTCATCTTCCGCATCGGCAACACCAAAGCCTTCGCAAACGGTTCCGGCTTCGTCATCTCCGGCTGCGCCAGGCGGATCCGGTGACAAAACCGTAGTCATAACAAAGAACGGACCTCTTTCCTGGTCAATGACGGGGGATACCTGCCGGGTGGAATTAAGCGGAATCAGTCTTGTCCAGGCGCAGGACGGAAACATCCCAAGGTACGAAATCAGAGATAAGGAAAAGCTCATCCAGATTACCATACCGGGTAAAGTAAATGGAATCACGGACGGGTTCCTTACAGGCAATTCCATTATTTACGGCGCGCTCATCAATTATAACAGCAAGCAGAACAATACGGTGATCAGGATCCCGTATAACGATACCATATCATTGACCCACAGCGTGTCGGGAGGCAGTTCTGTTTTCCTGCTCAAAAAGGGAACTGCACAGGTGCCGGCCACTTCGCCTGTTCCTTCCTCAACACCTGTAGCAACGCCCAAACCTTCCTCTTCAGCAACGCCGACTCCGTCCCCGTCAAAGTCTCCGACTTCGTCCGCTACTCCTTCGACAAGCCCTAAAACTTCAGGAGACATCAGGAATGTGAAGACAGATACCGGCGACGGGAAAACAGCCCTGAAGATCGTAGGATCAGGCATAGTCGGCAAGTTTAACGCTTATAAGGATAAAATAACAGTCGATAACTCGCTTAAAGACTCGGTAACATTCATCATCCCTGCGGCCGTCGCTGATCTCGGAAACGGAACGCTTTTGGTGAACGACAGCCTGATAAAGACTGTGACTACCATAACGACCAGCAAAAATACATACCTGACAATCGAGAAATCCAACCCGAACAGCGAGTTTGATATAACCGCCGGATCGGGTCCGGATGAGTTGTACGTATCAGTTTCTTCTGCAATTACCAGCTCAAAAATTGTCGTCATCGATCCCGGACACGGGGGAAGCGATTCTGGCGCTGTTATTAACGGCTATAATGAAAAGAAATATAACCTCGATATAGCCCTGAGAGTTGAAGCCATATTGAAATCCCAGGGAGTCAATGTCAACATGACGCGCAGAACCGATGTATATGTAAGCCTAAATGACAGGGTAAAGTTTGCCAATAACCTGAACGCCGCATTATTTGTCAGTATACATAATAACAGCATGCCAAACGGGTATAAGGGCTCCATGGTGCTTTACCATCACACGAGTTATAAAGGAAAGGCCTATGCGACCACCATGCTGGAAAACCTTGTTAAGGACCTTAAAACCGGTAACCTTGGCCTTTCAGCAAGACAGAAAACGGTAGTTCTAAGAGATACGAAAATGCCGGCCATACTTGCCGAAGTAGCCTGCATGTCCGATCCGGACGATTTAGCCCGGCTCAACACTGACGATTTTATCCAGAAAGCGGCTGAATCGATTGCACGGAGCATAATACAGATACTAAAGAGCATGGAATAAAATATCAATAATTATATAATATAAATGCTGCCCCAACCCCTGGTACTTCGCTTTTGCGCGCATTGCGGGGTGTGGCATTGCTTTTTGCACTTTTCAGGAACAGGAAAGAATATTATAATTTTCTGGATAACACTACGGACATGTGATAACATAATTATGAAAAAGAGGTTAATTGCTATGGATAAAAGCAGGGTAGACGGAAGAAAGCCTGATGAGCTGAGGAAAATAAAAATAACCAGGGACATAAACAAGTATGCCGAAGGGTCCGTCCTGGTCGAGTTTGGCGAGACCAAGCTCATTTGCACGGCAAGCGTGGAGGACAAGGTACCGCCGTTCAAAAAAGGCACCGGTGAAGGTTGGGTTACTGCCGAGTATGACATGCTTCCAAGGGCGACAGCTGTCAGGAACAGCAGGGACAGGACTAACCTGCGCATCAATGGAAGGGCGAATGAAATCCAGAGGCTCATAGGAAGAGCGCTGCGATCGGTCATGGATTTCAAGGCACTGGGCGAGAGGACCATAACCCTCGACTGCGATGTTATCCAGGCCGACGGCGGCACAAGAACGGCAGCCATAACCGGAGGGTTTGTTGCCTTGATGGATGCTTGCGCCAGGCTGGTGGACAGCAATGTAATAAGCGAGATACCCATAAAGGATTTCGTAGCGGCCGTAAGCGTCGGGTATGTCAATGGCGAGAAGCTTCTTGATTTATGTTATGAAGAAGATTCGAATGCCACTGTCGACATGAATGTTGTAATGACAGCATCAGGGAAGTTCATCGAGGTGCAGGCAACAGGGGAAGAAAGCCCTTTTGACCGGTCGGTACTGGATGACCTGATAGAACTGGCAAGACAGGGGATAGAGAAAATCGTTGAAATACAGAAAAGCGTTTTGCTTGGCAACCGGGCTGAACACTAATGATAAACTGTTCAGGGTGGAAATATGAAGAGACTGATAATCGCTACCAGGAATTCCGGGAAGGTAAAGGAGATTAAAGAGCTGCTGGAAGGATACGATTTTGAGATAATGTCCCTTAAGGATTTGGGAATAGACGTGGAAATTGAGGAAACAGGGAGCTGCTTTAAAGAGAATTCCCTGATAAAGGCAAGAACCATTCAAAAAATGACCGGCGGGATGGTCATCGCCGATGATAGCGGGCTTGAAGTGGACTTTTTAAACGGGGCCCCCGGTATATATTCTTCAAGATTTCTCGGGACCGACAGTGAAAAAAAGCAGTACGAAGGAATCCTAAAACTTATGGAAGGTATACCGGACGAATACCGGACCGCCCGTTTCAGATGCGTGGCGTGCCTTGTGACCGATAAAGAGGAGATGACATTTTCCGGGACCATCGAAGGAAAGATCGCTTTTAAACCTGAAGGCGACAATGGCTTTGGCTATGACCCGGTATTCTTTATCCCGGAGTTCAATAAGACAATGGCCCAACTGGATTCCGAAACAAAGAACCTTATCAGCCACAGGGGAAAGGCATTCAGGCTCCTGGCTGAAAAACTGAAGAGCAGAAACTGGAGTCAGCCATGAAGCTTTACATTGTTATGAGCGACACACACGGGGATATTTTTACGGCTTCGGAAATAATAAAAATGTATCCGCAGGCTGACGGAGTGATCCATCTTGGTGATCACAGCAGGGACGCGAGAAAACTGATGGCCCTGTTCCCTGAAATGGAGTTTTATATTGTTCCCGGGAATTGCGACTTTGATTATGATATGCCCACTGACATACTGCTGGAGACAGAAGGGAAAAAACTGCTGCTGACCCACGGGCACCGCTATGATGTGAAAAGCGGTCTTGTAAGGCTTGAAAACAAAGCCAAAAATGAAAACGCCGATGTTGTTCTCTTCGGCCATACTCATGTTCCTCATGTAGAGTACAGATCAAAAGCCCTTTTTGTAAACCCGGGCAGCCTGAGTTATTCCCGCTGTGCAGGAAGGAAAACATATGCCCTTCTTGAGGTTTCTCCAAAGGGGATAGAAGCACGCTGCCTTGGAACTTAGAACCAGCGGATTTGAAAGGAAGGCTCGAAATGATATATTTTGACAACAGCTCAACGACACAGCCGTATAAGGAAGTTGTCGACCTTGTAGCCAAAGTGATGCTCGAGGATTTCGGGAATTCGTCTTCCCTCCACAACCTCGGTATTCGGGCCGAGAGAATACTGGAGGAAGCGCGGGAGAGGATAGCTGAAACTATAAAAGCGAAGCCCGATGAAATTGTATTTACCTCGGGAGGCACCGAGTCGATCAACACTGCCATCAGGGGTTCTGCCGAGGCAATGAAACGCTCGGGTAAACATGTTCTGTCTACACCCGTAGAGCACTCCGCCTGCCTGGAATCCCTGAAAGAATTGGAAAGGGCCGGATTTGAGGTCGAGTATGTCGGTGTGGACGGGTTCGGTAAATTATTGTTTGAAGATCTGAAAAACAAGCTGAGGAAAGATACCATACTTGTCAGCATAATGGCTGTCAATAACGAACTGGGAACTATCGAACCTATCCATGAAGCCGCGCGTATAATCAAAGCCAATAATAAAAACACCGTGTTCCATGTGGACGCGGTTCAGGGTTACGGAAAAATGCCAATAAACTCAAGGGATCTCGATGCAGACCTCATTTCATGCAGCGCACATAAAATCCATGGTCCCAAGGGCGTTGGCATGCTGTATATAAGAAAAGGCACAAGGATCCGTCCCCTGATACTGGGCGGGGATCATGAGCGTAAACTGCGCTCTGGGACGGTAAATGTCCCGGGCATAGCCGGGTTTGGCCTCGCCGCGTCGATGACCATATCGAAAATGAAGGAACACCAGGATAATTGCAGGAAAATAAAGAATTATCTTATAAAAGGGCTTACCGAAGCCCTTGGATCACGTATCAGGATAAACTCTCCGCCGGATGGTGTGGAGAACATCCTCAACGTTTCATTTAAAGGCATAAAATCGGAAACAATGCTGCATTTCCTTGAGATGAGGGATATATATGTATCCAGCGGATCTGCATGCCACTCAAGGAGAGATTCAATAAGCCATGTCCTTAAGGCCGCGGGCATACCCGCGTCCTGGGCTGAAGGCGCGATCAGGCTCAGCTTCGGCGCTTTCAACACTATTGAGGAAGCCGGGACCGTGGTTGGAGCTATAAAGGATATCATGGAAAAAATATAATCCGGAGAGGTCACAGTAATGGAAAAGGTTATTCTTGCAAGATACGAGGAAATCTTTTTAAAAGGTCTCAACAAGAATGTATTTGAAAACAGGCTTATTAGCAATATTAAGAAAAAACTTGGGGATTTGGCCGACTTTAACGTATGGAAATCCCAGAGCAGGATCTATATAGAACCCCGTGACGGCGGATTTGACATGGAAGAGGCTATAATAAGGCTCACAAAGGTATTTGGCATAGCATCGGTAAGTCCTGCCGCCAAGGTTCCTTCCGATTACGACAGGATAAAGGAAGCTTCTTTGGAGGTAGTAAGGGACCTTGTTGAAAAATATCATTACTCCACTTTCAAGGTGGAGGCAAAACGCGGGGACAAGAGTTTTCCCATGAATTCGCCTCAAATCTGTGCCGATATAGGCGCGCACCTTTTAAGGAACTTCCCGGTTTTGAGGGTTAATGTCCATGACCCGGACTTTATTCTTTACATCGAAGTAAGGGAGAATACCTACCTGTATTCAAGGATCATACCAGGCGCAAAAGGCTTGCCTACCGGGACAGGAGGGAAGGCGACGCTACTGCTTTCGGGAGGTATAGACAGTCCCGCTGCCGGATGGATGATAGCCAAAAGGGGAGTGGAGATCGAAGCGGTGTATTTCCACAGCTATCCCTATACCAGCGACAGGGCTAAGGATAAGGTCATAAAGCTTGCCGAAAAGATCGCTGAATGGTCTTTGGGAGTAACGCTCCATGTCGTTCCGTTTACAGAGATCCAGCTTGAGATCAACGAAAAATGTCCCCATGAATACCTGACAATAATCATGCGCAGGTACATGATGAAAATAGCAGAAAGAATCGCCGAAAAGAATGGTTCCCTCGCCCTTGTGACCGGGGAGGCCATCGGGCAGGTGGCAAGCCAGACAATGGAAAGCATGTTTGTAACCAACCATGCAGTAACACTTCCCGTTTACAGGCCGCTGATCGGTATGGATAAGAATGAGGTCATAGAAATAGCTAAAAAAATAGATACTTATGAGACATCGATACTCCCGTATGAAGACTGTTGTACCGTGTTCGTGGCAAAACACCCGGTAACCAAACCGTCGCTCAATAAAACACTTGAGTACGAAAAAGTCCTGGACGAAGAACGACTTATTGAAAAAGCCCTCCGGGAGACAGAAACGTTAAAAATCTGACAATGAGTTGTTTTATTCTTCGTTATAAAGTGGTAAAAGGTATAATGGCATTTGTAACTGTTTTAAACTGAAGGGATGAAATTAAATAATGGCAGACCTTTTACCTTATTATAACGCGCGTACGGAATGTCCTGTCTGCGATTCCAATATCGAGTATACTAAGGTAAGATCAAGAGCGTTTAAACTTGTGAAACAGGACAGTGATTTCTGCCCATACTACGAGGGTGAGAACCCGATGCTCTATGAGGCGGTAATATGTCCCGAATGCGGATATGCCTCCCATATTACAAGTTTTAGCAGCATCAACAAATATGAAAAAGCCCGTGTCCGGGAAAAAATATCATCGAAATGGACAAAGCGCAGCTTTACGGGACAGAGGAGCATCGAAAAAGCTCTCGAGGCGTTCAAGCTTGTTTTGCTGAACCTGTACGACATGGAAGCTCCTAAATCGGAAGTGGCTAAAATCTGCATGAGGATTGCCTGGCTTTACAGGTACAAAAACGATACCACAAACGAAAGAAAGTTTTTGGAGTTTGCCCTTAAGAATTACATTGAAGCTTATGGCAGCGAGGATCTGACTGAGAAGGGGAAAATCGACGAATATACCTGCCTTTTTATAATCGGCGAACTGTGCAGGAGGCTGGAGCGTTATGAAGACTGCATCAAATGGTTCAGCCGCCTTATTATGAGCAACGCTGATCCGCAGCAGAAGCACAGGATTCCCCAAAGGCTTGTTGAGACCGCCCGTGATCTTTACCAGGAGGTAAAGGATCACCTCGCGGGTTCTAAGGAGGAAAGCCATGAAACTTGAAGTAGGGAAGATTCCTAACGATATATTGGAAAAACTACTGGATGAGTTTACCGATCCCATACGTCCCGAGGTGCTTACAAAGCCTGGAATAGGTGAAGACTGCGCTGCCCTCGATCTTTCAGGAGACCTTTGCGTCGTGACGACAGATCCTATTACCGGTGCCGATGATGAGATAGGTACCCTTGGTATCCATATAGCTTTGAACGATCTTGCATCGGCTGGCGCTGAGCCTGTCGGACTCCTGGTTACCATCCTTGCGCCGCCGGGCACCGAACTTGAGACGGTCGCTAATCTTACCAGGCAATTGAAGGCAGTATCCTCGGCAATGAAAGTAGATATAATCGGCGGCCATACCGAGGTCACCGATGCTGTTACCCGAATGGTACTGAGCATCACGGCAATAGGCAGGACCAGGACGAAAAAACTTGTTTCAACAAAAGGCGCGAAGCCCGGGGATTCAATAATAATGACAAAATATGCCGCCTGCGAGGGAACTGCCATATTGGCATGGTTGTTCGAGGAAGAGCTGACCAGGGAGTTTGGGGAAGAATTCGTGAACTCCTCGAAAAGTCTCCTCAACAATATCAGCGTTGTCAAAGAGGGTTTGCTGGCATCCCGGTACGGAGCAAGCAGCATGCATGACGTTACCGAGGGAGGAGTCCTTGGCGCTGCCTGGGAGATGGGAACGGCCAGTGGTTACGGCCTTGAGATATATAAAGACAGAATACCGATACTGGAAGAAACACGACGTATCTGCTCGTTCCTGTCGATCGATCCGCTGAAACTTATTTCGAGCGGTTCGATGCTTATTACGACTCCAAACGGGGAAGAACTGATCAAGATTTTGAACCGAAATGACATAAAGGCATCAGAAATAGGCCGCGTTACATTTGGACGGGAATTTTTGTTAATTGATGAAGAAAACACTGTTAAGATTACGATTCCTGAGTCCGATGAATTATACAAAGCACGAAAGATGAAAGGTGAGATTTAATGATAAATACCTTACCAGCCGGGTCACAAATCGTTGTAATGGTGTTCATATTTTTGACAGGCCTTTGCACCGGATCTTTTCTGAACGTGTGCATATACCGCATCCCGGCTGGAAAATCGATCATCAGTCCACCCTCTGCATGTCCTGAATGCGGAGAACGCATAAAATTCAGTGACATGATACCGGTCGTCAGCTACATATTGCTGAAAGGAAAATGCAGGAACTGCAAAGCTTCCATTTCATTGCGGTATCCTGCAGTTGAGCTTCTTACCGCTGTTATCTGGCTCGTTACATATCTGCGTTATGGTTTAACAGTGGAAACTGCAGGTCTTATCCTGCTTTTTTCAATATTGATCGCTGTTTTTTTTATAGATCTGGACCACATGATCATACCCAATGGCCTGGTATTGACCGGGCTGGCAGGCGGCGCAGCAGTGTTTCTATATCATGTGTTCATAAAACCATTCGGACTCTATGGATCGACATCATGGTACACACCTTTGATTGGCATGGTCTCATCATCGGGTATCCTGTTCCTTATTGCTTTGATCGGGCTTATTATATACAAGAACGACGGAGCGATGGGAATAGGGGATGTAAAGATCTTCATGCCGATAGGCCTGTTCCTTGGTTGGAAATTATCTTTACTTACATTGGTTTTATCTGTGTTTCTTGGTGGTATTACAAGTTTAGTACTATTGATCCTAAAAATCAAAGGCAGAAAAAGCACCATCCCTTTTGGCCCCTTCATAGTCACAGCTTCTCTGTTTTCAGCTTTGTACGGAAATGAGCTTATACGTTGGTACTTACAGCTTTGTGGGTATTGAAATATAATATATTTAAAATCAATAGAAAGGGATAAGTATGGCTATGAGATCAGAAAGCAATTCTCCGCTCAAAAAGTTTTTTGAAGAGAATAAATCGCTGAAATTTCTGCTGCCTTTGCTTCTTTTATTGGTTATTGCAGTCATTATAGTTAATTTTGTCCTTGGTAGGGATGCTGCAGAAACTACCTCGGGTAACCCGCCAGGAATAACCGATCCGGCAGCCCTCGAAAAGCAGCAGAAGGTAGAAGTACTGCCCCAGATCATACGTTCAGGAAGTTCAGGTGAAGTCGATGTCAATAAGGACCCATTCGCTGACCCCATGAAGCTTGTGGGCGTGGTTTATTCGGAGACTAAACCTACAGCTATCATCAACTGGGGGAATTATTCTTATATCGTTGGATTGGATGACATCGTCGGCGACAGCAAATGGCAGGTAACAGGGATTGGAAAAGATAATATAACTCTTGATTCGGGCAATGAAAAGATGACTCTGCATCTGGACGGCTCATTCTGATTTGCGTTTTTTATTCCGGGAGAGGAGGAAATTTAATATGTTTAGAAAAGTTACTGCAATCATTGCTGTATTGCTGATTTGCTCTTTTAATACGTCATATCTTGTTACAACTCAGGCTTATGCTGCATCGGACAAAGATCTTGTAAGCATCGACATGAGAAATGTGGATATCAGGGATGTGTTATCCGCGATAGCAGTCAACATGAATAAAAAAATAATTTACGCCAGCGACCCGATGAATGTTGATTTCAGTATACAGGACGCAGAACCGAAAACAGCCCTGGAATACCTGCTGAAAACGTACGGCCTGGACTATCTCGAAGACGGGAACATACTGCTGATCGGTACCACTGATGATCTAAGCAGGTATTTTTACGATAAGATGTCTCTTACCAGGTTTGGACTGCAATATGTCGCTTCAGACGTTATTTCATCTCAAATATCTCAGCTTGGGATCCCGGTCAGAACTATCACCCTGGAAGCAAATAAAAAGGCGATCTGGGTCTATGGCCTGCCCCAGGGACTGGGTATGGTAAGTGATCTTATAGCAATGATAGACAAACCCGAAAACGCTGCTGCTGAGCAAACTTCAGTACCAGCAGGGGAATTGCTCCTGACTCCGGTCACTCTGAAGTACATCAATGGATACCAGATGAATGAAATCATTGGCCAGATGGGCCTGAAAACCGGTATAGTCCTGGATTCAAACCCGATGACATTATGGGTCTACGGTGACAGTAAATCCATATCAAAGATCCAGGAGATCCAGAAAAAGATCGATATATCTGACAATTCAAAGAAAACGAATATCATACTGACAACCGTAAAGTTGAATTATCTGACTGTCGATGAAGTAATGCCGATCCTGTACGAAATGGCATCCGGTGTGAATGTTATAAATTTCGAGCGCAGATATCAGACCTTCTGGCTTTATGGAACCCAGGAGTCGATAAACCAGGCTGTAGATATAGTAAAGAAATTCGATGTGATCGAAAACGCCAGCGACAATATATTCTTTGTCCACAAACTGACAAACATTACGGCTAAAGAACTGAAAAGCCGTTTTGATAAACTCGATCTGCCCGGTGTCGGGATAGATTACATGGATTACCCGGAATTCTCCAAAAACGTAATAGTGCATTGTCCGGCAGATTATAAGATATTTGTTGTCAGCCATATCAGGAGCCTTGATGTGCAGACTGAAAAAATAAAGGTACCGGTCGATTTTTCAAATGTCGCGGCAGGTATGTCAAGGCTTACCGAAAGACGTAAACTCCTTTCACAGCTTACAGGCATTCCTGAAACCAGTTTTATCATCTCAAGCAATGTTTCGAGGAATGATGACCCGCTGTACATAATGTACCTCGAGGAGACGCCTGAAAATATCAGCAAGGTCAAGGATTATATAACTTATATAGATAATGCTCTGACCAATGGACTTTCTAACTGATCACCATGAAATTTGAGGTATGGATATGCGTTTTACGGTACAGAAATCAGAATATGAATTGACGATAGATCAGCTTCTTGTGGAATGTGTCGAAAAAAAAGGATCCGACCTTCATTTGGTAGTAGGGATGCCTCCATGTATAAGGATCAACGGGGATCTTGTGCAGGTAGATGCTCCGCCGTTAAAGCAGGGGGATATGGAATACATGATCCTCTCGATCCTGAAGGATTACCAGAGGGAAAGACTGGAGCAGGACTGGGAACTGGATTTTTCATATGCTATCGCAGGCTGTGCCAGGTTCAGAGGGAATGTGATGATCCAGAGAGGGACCCTTGCTGCGGTGTTCAGGGTGGTTCCCTTTGTGATACCCGAGTTTGACAAGCTGGGATTGCCCCAGGACATAAAGAGACTTTGCGATCTTCCGAGAGGCCTCGTATTGGTCACAGGTCCCACCGGCAGCGGAAAGTCTACGACCCTTGCCGCGATGATAGATATGATAAACAATACGAGAGCCTGTAATATCGTCACGGTAGAAGATCCGATAGAATTTTTGCACAAGCATAAGAAATCGACCGTAAGACAAAGGGAACTCGGGACCGATACCCACAGCTTTGCTTCAGCTCTAAGGCATGTCCTGCGGCATGATCCGGATATTATCATGATAGGTGAGATGCGGGACCAGGAAAGTATCGCCATAGCGTTGACAGCTGCTGAAACAGGTCACCTGGTATTATCCACTCTTCATACACAGACTGCACCTCTGACGGTATCAAGGATAATTGACTCATTCAGCGACGACAAAAGACTCCAGATAAGACAACAGTTGTCCAACTCATTGAAGGCTGTCATATCCCAGCAGTTGATACCGACAGTTGACGGAAAAGGAAGAGTAGCCGCTATTGAATATATGATCGATACACCGGCTATCCGCAGCCAGATCAGGGATGGCAAGGAACACCATTTGTATACATCGATACAGACAGGGCAGGCCCAGGGGATGCAGACAATGGATCAGGCTCTCGTCAAGCTATATAACCAGGGGAAAATAAGCAGGGAGTCTGTTTTTGAATACTGTATAGACAGGGTTGAAGCTGACAGACTTATGCATAACGGTTTCTTTTAATTCGGAACACATAATAAACCGGTGTGGTCAGGAGGATCGATAATGACGACCTTTAGCTATGAATGCTTAAATAAACAGGGGCAAACGGTCAAAGGGCAGTTGAGCTCCGATAACGTTAACCATGCTGTAGAAAAGCTCAGGGATATGGGACTTTCCGTGATAGATCTGAAAGAAGTAAAGCAGAAGCAGCAAAGCAGTTTCTTTTCGATGCAAAAGAAAGTAACCTTGGGTGACTTGTCATTATTCAGCAGACAGCTCTCAGCCATGATAGGCGCGGGCATACCGGTTACGAGAGCGATAAATACCCTGAGTAAGCAATCGGAAAATCCTACGCTTCGTTCAGCATTACAGAGTATAGCCCGGAATGTCGAAGGAGGCATGAACCTTACCGATGCCTTCAGCGCATATCCTCATATCTTTTCAAACCTGTACGTATCGATGATCAGGGCCGGAGAAGCGGGAGGAATGCTTGAGAACTCTTTGCTGAGGCTTTCGGAGCAGCTTCAGAAGGAAAAAGCTCTTAAAGACGAGATAAAATCTGCAACCTCTTATCCAAAGGTCATTGGGATATTTGCGCTGGTGATTTTTACAGCAATGCTAACATTTCTTGTTCCTATCTTCCAGGGCTCTATTCCCCAAGGAACGAAGATAAATGCTATTACCCAGTTCATTTTCAATGCTTCAGCCTCGCTCAGGACCAAGCCTTTGTTATGGCTTGGCGTTATTGCAGCATTCGTCGCAGCCCTCGTTATCTTTTTCAGGAGCAGTACCGGTCATAGGATCTGGGAAAAGTATAAGTTAAAAATGCCGATTTTCGGTCCAATAATGCTTAAGTCGGTAATTGCACGCTTTACAAGGACCCTGGCGACTCTGCTTGAAGGAGGCATTCCTGTCGTCCAGGCACTGGAGAGCGCCGGGCCTACATCAGGCAGTGATGTATTAAATGAGACGGTACAGTTGGCAAAAAAGAGGATAGAGGAAGGCAAAAGCATAGCATCGACACTCGAAGAGAGTGAAGTGTTCCCTCCGATGGTCACCCATATGATCGCAATAGGAGAAGAATCAGGTTCCCTTCCTTCACTTCTTGATAAAGTAGCAGACTTTTATGAACAGGAAGTATCAACAGCAACCAGGGGCCTGCAGTCATTGATCCAGCCTATTGCTTTGGTCGTTATCGGATTGCTTATAGGTGGAATGCTCATTGCACTTTATTCACCTATATTTTCTTCCGTTACATCAAGTGGGGGAATCTAAGGGACACAAAAGTTTTTGATATCAGATGTATTTGAAACGGGAGTTGATATGTATGGGATTGATCGGTAAGAGTATAGTAGGTCTTGAACTGGACTCTCAGGAAATCAGGGCAGTTGAAATAAGAGGAACACAGAAAAATCCTGTATTGATTTCTGCCGGAAAAGTCAGGTTGCCTGAAGGTGTCGTCAAGGAAGGTCGTTTAGTTAACCCCGCTCTGCTTGGAACCAGCCTGGAAAGGCTGTTTAGAGAAAACTCCTTTAAGAGCCGGGATGTAGTATTTGGTGTCAATAACCAGGACGTAATAGTTCGTTTTGCATCGTTTCCCAAGGTACCTGAAGATAAGATCGGGGGCATGATCCGGTTCCAGGCCCAGGATTATATTCCGGTACTGCTGGAAGAGCTTGAGCTTGATTATATTGTAGTAAATGAAAAGAAAACAGCAGAAGGTGAGTTTATAAATGTGATCCTGGTCGGCGCTAAGAAAAAAATGCTGTATGATTTCATCGAAGCATTCAACCAGGCTAAAATATCACTTAAAGAAATCGATTCCGCAATGCTTGCCGTAGGAAGAGCTTCCCTGCCTGGCAGCAATGACGGTACTTTTGCCCTTGTTAGTTTCAATTATGACATAGCAAATATCCTGATATTTAAAGATGGTGTTCTGGGTATGGCCAGATCTGTGTTGATATCACAGTTCCTGGACCCGAACACATCAATGGCTGGTGGAATCGACCCGGACGACAAAATAGAGAAGATATCTGATGTGCTGCTCAATGAAATAAAGGCTTCAGTCAGTTACTACATGATGCAAAGCAAACAGGCAATAGATAAGATACTGGTATTGGGTGTAAATTCGAGCCAGAAAAAAATAGCCGATAAGCTCAGGGAGAAAACCGAGTTAAATATAATAATGCCGGACCCGTATCATCATTTGGAAAAGAAGAGTAAAGACAGATCCATCAATATCAATACTTCGGATTATACAGCCGCAATCAGTCTGGCAATAAAAGGATTGGGGGAAAAGTAATGTATAGTGTTCGTCTGCTTCCAATTGAATATAAAATGATACATAAGCAAAACAGGAAAAGAGAGTATACTTACATTATTGCAGCAACCCTGATAATCGCTTTGCTGTTTACTTATCTGTGCCTTTCAATGATTTTGAATAGCAAATCCAATGAGCTGACAATGGAGCAGAACCAGTTAGAAAACCTTGAGAGATCCATAAACAACCTCATCGAACTTGAAGTATTGGAAAAATCAGTTGCTGAGATGCAAGGGCAATTCCTGACCGCAGCCGGCAACAGTCCGGTATGGCATAATGTGCTTGCCGGCATTGGCAATTCAGTCCCTGATACGGTCGGTATTTCAACAGTAAATATCAATTATAATGGCGAATTTGGTGAAGCGACCATACATGGCACGGCCGGCAAAAATGCACCTGTATCTGAATGGATTACGAAGCTGGAGGAATTTCCTGAAATATCAAACGCAAAGTTTAATTTTTCTTCATTAAATGAAGGAGAAGATCATTTTGAGTTTGAACTGACTCTGATTATTAATGCGGCTGCATTGCAAACAGGGGGTGGAAGCCAATGAAGAGAAAAGAAGGCTCATCGATCAATAAGATCATCATAGCAGCAATTGTCCTGATTGCATTATTTCTTATTGGCCTGAATGTTTACAGCTTTTTACAGATCCGAAGCTTATCAAATGAGCTTAATATCTCCGCTGCAAAGCTGGAAGAAAGACAACAAAAACTTGCTGAACTGATGAAAATAGAGCAGAAAAAGGAAGACCTGACTGCTGCGTTTGAAACACTGAAAAAGAAGATCCCTCTGGCTCCAACAGAAAACCAGGTCATAAATACGGTTGAGGAGTATGCTGAGGCAAACAGGGCGGATCTGATCAATCTGCAAATTGGCAAATACAAAGAGGACGGAGAATTGATCCAAATACCTTTAAACATGTCTTTTAAAGGGAGGTTTTCTGACTTAGTCAAAATTTTGAGTACACTTGAGAATAGTGAAAGACTAATAAGGATCGATGGCATTAATCTGACAAAAGAAGCAGATTCAAAAATTCGCGCTGACATTATTGCCCTTACTTATTATAAAAAGGCTAAGTAGAACAACAAAGCGGAGGATATCATGTCGCTTATTTCAACAAGAAGCTTACTGGGTACACAATTGATCAATATGGGAATCATCACCGAGCAGCAATTAAGCAAGGCGCTCCAGGTGCAAGAGCAAAAGAAGCAGGCCGGTCAGAAACCAATGCTGGGACAAACCTTGATCGAGCTTGGCTTTTGCACCGAAGAGCATATCGCTCAGGCCATGGCGCAAAAATCGGGCTACCAGTTTTTATCGATAAATGATACCGGAATTGATTTAAACTGCGCTAACCTGATCACTCCCGAGATAGCTGCAAAGTATAAGTTGATTCCTATAGGCATCAAAAACGGAAAGCTTCAGGTTGCCATGCATAACCCGGACGATATCATTGCTATCGATGATATACAGCTTCTGACAGGATATGAAGTGGAGCCAATAGTCGTTCCGGACAAGGAATTGTTTACTGTTATCGAGCAATTCACAAACATGAGCAAGAACTTTGAAAAAATGGGTCAGGATGACGAGGATGAGGACAATAAGAATGCCATTGATGATTCAGCTATAAATGAAGATGTCCTAAATGACAAACCTGCGGTTCTTCTTGTCAACCAGATCTTAAACTATGCTATCCGTTCGAGCGCCAGCGACATACATATTGAACCCCAGGAGAAGCGTACACGGGTAAGGTTCAGAATTGACGGCGTATTGCATGAGATCATGGAACAACCCGTAAAGATGCATCCTCTTATATCCTCAAGAATTAAGGTAATGTCCGGAATGGATATTGCTGAAAGGCGCATACCGCAGGATGGCAGGTTCACTTTAAAAGTCGACACAAGTACGATAGATGTGCGTGTTGCTTCATTACCTTCAGCGTATGGCGAAAAAATAACGATGCGACTGTTAAATCAGGACAACTCGATCCTTACGATGGATCAGCTTGGCTTCTCGGGGGACCAGTTAAAACGATATAAAGAAGCTATGCAGCTGCCTTATGGATTCATACTTATTACCGGACCGACGGGAAGCGGCAAAAGTACTACCCTTTACGCGACGCTTTTGGAGCTTAATTCTCCCGACAAGAACATTATAACTTTGGAAGATCCTATTGAACGAAGGATGGATGGCCTGAACCAGATCCAGATGAACTCAAAAGCAGGAATGACTTTTGCTTCCGGGTTACGGTCCATATTAAGGAGCGATCCTGACATTATCATGGTGGGAGAAATAAGAGACTTCGAAACTGCTAAGATATCTGTAGAATCAGCTTTGACCGGACATCTTGTGCTTTCGACATTGCATACCAATGATTCTGCGGGAGCAGTTACACGCTTGGGAGAAATGGGAGTAGAGCCATTCCTTACTGCATCATCACTGATCGGGGTAATTGCCCAGAGGCTGGTAAGGGTTCTTTGCCCGAAATGCCGCAAGCTTTATACCCTTACCAGGGAAGAAGTTATGAGGATCATTCCTGATTTTCCTCTTGACCATGAAGAAGACAGCGTAGATCTGTACAAGGCTGTTGGCTGCCTGTCTTGCAATAATACAGGCTATAAAGGCAGGATCGGAGTGTATGAATTCTTACAGGTAAGCGAGGGAATACAAAAGTTGATAATAAACAGGGCTTCAACACATGAGATCCGGGATCTGGCCATTAAAGAAGGCATGCGAACCATGAGACAGGACGGCCTGCTTAAAGTCAGGCAGGGCATAACTTCAGTTGAGGAGTTATTGAGGGTGATAATTTAGCCATGATAAAATTTATTAAGTCTATAAACAGTTACATACGGGAAGAGAAAGGCATGTCGATGATCCTTGCGGTAATGCTCATTTTTGTTGTGTCTGTTCTTGCCACGGCCTTATACAATTATGCCATGACCGAAATAGTTTCTGTCAGGACCGAAACAGACATCGAAAAAGCAAAGTACCTGGCAAGAACCGGGATAATATCGGCAGTCGCAGCATGGAAAGAGAATGGAGATAAAATAAATGCTTCAAAGACAACTACGATCTACCAGCGGGCTGATGGTACTTTCAGCAGCGACAGCGATGATTCTGTAGGGCGTGTAGATGTATCCATTTCATCTGTGACCAAGACTATCAACGAGGTAACATCTACTGTTACCGAATTCGATGCCACAGCTGTTTACAATAATACCACGCAAAAAATGAAAGCTTCCACGTCACCTATATCAAATGAACTAAGCTTAGGTTGGTTCGATGAAAATACCGTTAACCAGACCGCTACGCTCAAAGGCAATGAAGACAGCTCATCAAGACCGGAAATCAATAATTTTATTTCGAATCTGCTGTCTGCTATATTTGGATCAGGTTCCAACACGTCAAACTATAAGTTTAAGTACAGCTACTTCAATGGTATTGCTAAATGTGAGCCATCGCCTTCAGTTCAAAAATTCGTAATGAGCAACAATGAAGCGACAAACAAGGTGATTTTTACTGCCCAGGCAATCTTTATGGAAAGACCGATCGATATGGCTGCCAATGACAGCAGGTACAACATTCTTGTCATCCAGTCAAAGGATATATACTTCAAGGGGAATATAGACCTGTATTATTCACCTTTGAGAAGCTCGGTAGGTACGATCGTTATAAGCTGTCCGGACGGAGTTGGCTATAAAATCGATAGTAAATACTATGGCAAAGTGTTCTTTGAAGGGGATGTGACCCTTCATGTAAGGGGTTTATTAGGGACTACAAAATATACAATTTTTAAAAATGGGGAAACATACTACTTCAGCCAGGAAGCAGAAGGTATAGACTTGATAAAGTATGCTATAGACAATAAAAATATCAATGTCTCATTCAGCAGTTTTTATGGTGGCAAAAAGTACAACAGGGATGATATGAAGCTTATTCCCAGGACATCGAAGGATGCTGTCCCATTAAGTCCTGAAGCGTTGACCACCATAGTCTGGCATTAGGTGATGGATATGTCAGGAAGGTTAATTTTCAAAACAGGAAAATCAGGGTTTACCTTGGCAGAACTTCTTATGTCTCTGCTTATAGTTTTTATTCTTATTTTTGCTTTTACTCCCCTGATAGTTTTCAGCTTTAATAACATATATAAAGCCGGGGAAGACCGGGCAAAGCTTTTGGAGGATAAAAGCAATGTAGAGATAATGATCTCCGATGGTACAAGTGATACGAGGGAAGAAATCCCGGTAGGTCTTATTGATTCGTCAGGTAATCCTATTCCAGGCACAAACAGGATCTACCAGATAGGTATGGAAAGCTCCGGGGAGTTAAAAACCGCCGTTTCTGATGCGCTTGCAGCTTCCATATCTATTTCGCCATCCCATGTGACAAAGGGTTATAGAAACAAAAAGATATACATATACGGAGAAAATATCCAATTCCAAAGAACTCCCAACCAGTTTAGCCTGGTAATGCGTTCCGGTTCAGTCGACAGTGTGATCACGACAGTTGGGTTTAATATTCTGTCCGGGGACACCATTGCAGAGTTTTCATTACCTGAAGGCCTGACTCCGGAGAATAAGTACTTTATAAAGTACGGGAACATGGAAGCTCAGTTGTTTATCGATCCTCAAAGGCTTATTGCTGTCGGTGAAGGCGGAAAATACTATGAGGCCGACGACGAAGATAACTGGAGCAGCGAGAAAACATTGTCAGGAGCAGGAAGGCTGAATGAGATAATTTATGACGGAGTGCGTTTTATTGCAGTTGATTCCGGCGGAAGGATCTTTGAAACAAGAACGTCTGGTGACTTCGGCTGGCAGTCAGCATCAGGCCCTTCCGGTGTTACTTTGTTAAATGATGTTTTGTTCAGCAATGATACGTATTACATAGCAGGAAGGGTCAACAATGGTGCCCGGATATATGAAAAACAGTCATGGAACGGAGCCTGGACCGATACGATGACCGACAAAATGACGAGTTCCGGTTCTAACTATAAAGCATTGTCTCAGCCAAAGACTATTTTGTTAGGGAGAAACAATAGCAGCAACAGGATGTATTGCCTTGACTCGAACAATGAGATCAAGTATTACGTATCATCATCCAACGAGGACAGATGGACTCTTGAAAATTTCAAGATCTATGATAATTCTGGTTTTTTTATTAGCGACTTTAGCTCAAAAAAGACTTATGATTATGGAAATATAAATGATATTGCTTTATACGAGTCTTCGGGAAGCCAGTCGACGTTCAAATGCTGCACATCTGACGGATATATTCTGAAATATTCGTCCGGAAACTGGATCTATGATGGCGGCTATGATAATGGTATAGCTTTTTACTTATTATATGGCGAATTTCACTATTACCGGGAGAAGCCTTCGAATGCTCCCGAACAGCTGAACTCAATATGCTATGGAAATAATACCTGGGTAGCTGTAGGAAAGGGAACGCATGCAATGGTATGTAAAATTACGGTTGATTCCAGTGGTAATGAAACCGAGCAAAAATGGAGGGCAGTAGCCCTTCCTTCGGCAACTCAGGATACTATGCTCAACAAGGTGATTTTTTATGACGGCAAATTTTATGCAGTAGGCAACCAGGCAGTAATATATTCTTCTGCAGACGGGCAGAACTGGGTTCTTGAGAAAGCACCTACATCGACAGGTGCCAACCTTTATGGTATAGCAGGCAGGTAATGGATATGAGTGTTAGGTTGCAAATGGTTAAGAAAAAAGACGGCTTTACTGCCATGGAACTTTTGATTGCCCTGGCATTGCTCCTTATCGTGCTTGGATTGGGCTTCAACCTGTTTTTCTATACCCAGAAAACTTTCAGAGACGCAGAACAAAGGTGGATCGAGCAGCGTGAAGCCAAGAAAGCTGCTGACTACATAAGCAACGTTGTAAAAAATTCATATAATGTAGATATCATTGGCGATATCGATCAAACCTATTCTTTTGAAGATGAGTACAGCTACATATTCCTGGATACTGACGGGATCATTAAGTATAAAAATCAAAGCGGGGATTTTGTAAACATTACTACGACCGGTATTACTAATAGCTTCGGAACAGTAAAGGATCCTGACGGCAAAGATATGTACAATGTTCTTTCTTTCAATATAAGTACTACCGCAGGTAATTACGAATTGAACTCCTCTGTTTATTTGCCGAACATAAAAGCGATCATGCCGTTGAACAGTGGTACCGATTCTACAGAGACAGGAACGGCAATTCGTTTTAAAAACACTGATAATATTTCCGAACAGGCTGATATTGCAGTCGATGTGGGTACATTCTGCTTTATCGCCACAGCTTCCTACGGAACGCCTGAGCAACAGTCTGTAAGCCTTTTGCGTCGGTTCAGGGACCAGGTGCTTCTGACCAATCCGGCAGGAAGATCCTTTGTCGAGTTTTATTACAGGAAATCTCCTGCCATTGCGAAAATTATCGAGAGAAGTCCTGTTTTAAAGCTGATCGTAAGAGTACTGCTGCTTCCGTTCATTGGTATTGCGGCAATATCATTGAATCGTTATTATGCTGTCTTTGCTTTTATCTATTCAGCTGTAATAGTATTCCTATTGAGATACAGGGACAAACAGCGGAGACGCTTAGGTTGAAAGCTGCTTTCTTATATATTCAGCATCGACGGCATAATTCAAAGCATCATCCAAAGTTATCTTCTCCTGCTTTGCAAGCTCGAGTATGCTGAAATCCATTGACCTCATGTTCTGTTTTGCGCTGGTCTGGATAACATTGTTTATCTGATGGATCTTATTTTCCCGGATCAGGTTCCTGACAGCTGAGGTAGCAATCATGACCTCGGTCGCTACAACGCGTCCTCCGCCATCAGATGATGGGATCAGCTGTTGTGAAATCACAGCCTGGAGGACCATGGCCAACTGGGTCCGTATCTGGTTTTGCTGATAAGGCGGGAATACATCTATAATGCGGTCGATGGTTTTTGACGCGCCTATGGTGTGCAGGGTGGACAGGATTAGATGACCGGTTTCGGCTGCCGTAAGAGCAATAGAAATACTCTCAAGGTCACGCATCTCTCCAATAAGTATCACATCGGGATCCTGCCTTAAAACGGCTCTCAGTGCACTTGAATAACTGTTGGCATCCTGACCGATCTCCCGCTGGTTTACAATACTTTTTTTATGATGATGTATAAACTCAATGGGATCTTCCAGTGTTACGATATGACAATCCCGGTTGGTGTTTATCCAGTCTACCATGGAAGCGAGAGTTGTAGTCTTTCCCACGCCGGTCGGCCCCGTTATAAGAATAAGCCCGCTGTTAAGGCGGCATAGATCTTCGATCACCGGTGGAAGACCAAGTTCTGAAAAACTCTTTATTTCAGGGGTAAGCATCCTGAAGGCAAGACTGTAATAGCCTTTTTGCCTGAATATGTTGACTCTGCATCTATAGTTTTCGGAAGAAGAGTAAGAGAAATCAATATCTCCGTGATGATTCAGAAGCTTTTTCTGATGATCGTTAAGGATCTTTTCGACAATATCCTCGGTGTCGGCAGGTTCAACCGGCTTATATTTTAAATAGACAAGATGCCCGTTGATACGGCACACAGGAGGCAGGCCAACTGAAATATGCAAATCAGAAGCATTCAGAGCGACAGTTTCTTTTATGATTTTATTTATATCCATAAACATACCTCTTGATCATCCAAAAGCGGTTTATGAAGCTATTATAACAAAACGTGTCAAATGTTAACAGCCTCACTGAAAAGAAATAAAAATTTTGATATAAATTTGAATATGAGATTGTTAGAAAATGCTTATATATGGTATAAATAATATAAGAAATTATGTCGAAAAAATTAATAATAGTTTTTGGGAGGGCTTATTTATGCTTAAGTTGTTCATGAAAAGCAGCAAAGGTTTCACCCTTGTAGAGCTCATGGTGGTCGTCGTGATTATCGGAATCCTGACAGCAATTGCAGTACCTGTGTATAAAAACATACAAGACGATGCACAGGAAAAAGCTGATAAAGCTACTGCCCGTACCATACTTGGTGCTATATCTATGGCTTCTGCAATTCATAATACTGCTGAGCCTAGTTTAGATCAAATCAATGAATTCTTGAATAATCCAAAAGTAAAAGATGTAGACAACACTTCGGTTGATAATGAATGGATAGTATCATACGACAGCACTGCTAAACAGTGGAAAGTATATAAAGATAATAAGGTGATAGAACCTTAATAAGCAAACAGCTATAGCCGCCGGTAAAACCGACGGCTTTTTTTATATCACAGGGATCTATATTTAATATCTGATTTCATGATGCCGATAGTATCATTAAACTCATAAGATGTTTTGCAATTGGTGGGTATATATTAAAAAGTGCACAAGAATAAAAACACGGTTTACAAAATAGAATATCAATGATAGTATTACACATGTTAAAAAGCTGATGACAGGAGAAAGCTACACTGGAGGAAAGAATGTCCAAGTATCTCGTGATCGTTGAATCACCGGCAAAAGCTAAAACCATAAAAAAATACCTTGGGAATGAATACAAGGTCGTCGCTTCGATGGGTCACATCAGGGATCTTCCGCAAAGCCACCTCGGAGTTGACATCAAGAATGATTTTAATCCCATGTATATAATCATAGCAGGGAAAAGCGAGCTTATAAAAAGCCTGAAAGAGGAAGCCGCAAAAGCGGATAAAATATTCCTTGCCACCGACCCTGACCGGGAAGGCGAAGCTATCTCCTGGCATCTCTCGCATATATTGAAAATCGATCCCAATATCGATTGTCGCATAACATTTAACGAGATTACCAGGGAAGCAGTTGTCAATGCAATAAAAAATCCAAGGCAGATCAATATGAACCTTGTGGATGCCCAGCAGGCGCGCAGGATCCTGGACAGGATAGTCGGGTATGAGATAAGCCCCATACTCTGGAAAAAGGTCAGGAAAGGGCTGAGCGCGGGAAGGGTCCAGTCCGTGGCTACCCGTATTATTTGCGACCGCGAGACCGAGATTGAGAACTTTGTTCCTGAGGAATACTGGTCCATAGATGCCAGGCTGAAAAACGAAGAAGGCCATGTTTTTACCGCCAGGTATTACGGAAAAAACGGAAAGAAAACGGAACTGAAAAACAAGGAGCAGACCGATGAAATACTGGCCCTGCTCAATGATTCCGATTTTGTTGTTTCCAATGTAAAGAAAGGCGAAAAGAAAAGGCCGCCGGCACCGCCTTTCATAACCAGTACCCTTCAGCAGGAAGCTTCGCGAAAACTGGGCTTCAGCGCACAAAAAACCATGATGGTAGCCCAGCAGCTATACGAGGGAGTGGACATCGGCGATGAAGGCTCTGTGGGTCTTATTACATACATGAGGACTGACTCGGTCCGTATATCCGAAAATGCCGTCAATGATGCCAGGAAATACATCCTTGAGCATTTCGGCAAGGACTACCTGCCTTCAAGGCCAAGACATTACAAGACCAAATCAGCGGCACAGGATGCCCATGAGGCTATACGCCCGACCTATATCGACAGGGATCCCGAGAGCCTGAAAGCTTCCCTTGCGGCAGACCAGTACAAGCTGTACAAACTGATATGGGACAGGTTCCTTGCCTGCCAGATGGAATCTGCTGTTTATGACACCATGTCCGTTGAAATCGAAGGAAGACCCAGGTTTTCAGGCAATACTGTCGTTAATCTGAGAGCAAGCGGGTCAAAACTCATTTTCAAGGGTTTCCTGGCGCTTTATGAAGAGGGCAGAGATGAAGAGGACGAGGAGTCATCCCAGTTGCTGCCGTCGATAGATAACAATGAAAAACTTGTGTTGGTTGGCACTGATGCGAACCAGCATTTTACCGAACCCCCTCCAAGATATACCGAGGCTACGCTGGTAAAGGCCCTTGAAGAAAAGGGAATCGGCCGGCCAAGCACCTATGCTCCTACCATAAGCACCATCATCAACAGGGGATATGTGGAGAGAAACAAGAAACAGCTTGTGCCTACCGAGCTGGGCAGGATAGTCAACCAGCTTATGGTGTCCAATTTCTCGGATATCGTGAATATAGATTTTACAGCCAAAATGGAAGAAAGCCTTGATAAGGTGGAAGAAGGCAGCGTGGAGTGGAAAACGCTGCTTAAGGATTTCTACGGGCCTTTCAGCGAAACGGTAAAGCAGGCCGAAACAATCAGCAGGGTTGAAATGCCTGTTGAAGAATCGGACGTGGTATGCGAGAACTGCGGCAGGAAAATGGTCATAAAAAGCGGACGCTTTGGCAAATTCCTTGCATGCCCGGGATTCCCGGAGTGCAAGAATACGAAACCCTACCTCGAAGAAGCGGGAGTTAAGTGCCCCAAATGCTCGGGCAGGGTCATATACCGCAAAACCAAGAAGAACAGGAAGTATCTTGGCTGCGAGAATTATCCAAGATGCGACTTCATGACCTGGGATATGCCATCCGGGAAAACCTGTCCCAAGTGCTCCAGTTTTGTAACGCAGAAAGTTAAGGGCAGTACGATCTTTTATAAGTGCGCAAATCCTGACTGCGACTATTCCGAAGAACAGAAGAAAGAAAGCAGGAGCAGGAAAAAGGCCGAAGCAGGGGAATAAATCCCCTACTCGCCGGCCTCGTAGTCGGTGAAGAACTCCACTGTCCTGTCATAGGACTCATATGCCTTTATTATCAACTCTTCCGGGTAATCGCTGTTGTCATAATACTCACGATTGGGAATGGGCAGGATCCTGTGGATCACGTTCGGAGTCCCAACGCCTTCGCGGCTGACCCACACAGGGGTATGGTTGACTTTATTGATCCTGGTCTTGCCTGTTTCAGGATCTTTAAGCAATTCTATGGTCACAAGTATGCTGTCTTCCCTTAGCCATTTCTGATCCTTTGGATCGTCAAACCATTCATGCCACTGGTTCGACAGGAAATTGCCCATGGAATAAATGACATATTTCGTTTCCCCGTTGACGGTACGTATCTCGGTAGGCTGAACGACATGGGGGTGGGAACCAAGGATGATATCGACGCCCCATTCAAACATGTCCTTAGTAAGGCTGAGCTGCTGTTCGTTCGGTTTTCTCCAGTATTCATGTCCCCAGTGCATCGAAACGACTGTAATATCAGCCTTCTCTTCCATCTCGCGGATTTCTTTTTCCATCCTGGCCTTATCAAAAAATGCAAGGTGCTTTGAGATCTGCTCCTGTGTGAGCAGCGCTTCATTGCCGTTACTTCCGTAGGTGTATGCCATAAAAGCTACCTTGATGCCGTTAAGGTCTTTTATCAGGTACCGATGCTCTTCTTCTCCGTCGTATGACCCGATATTTTCAAGACCTGCACGGTATATGTTTTCCCTTGTTTCGAACATGCCGCTCAGTTTCCTGTCGAGCTGGTGGTTGTTGGAGGTGTTGACAAGGTCAAAACCGGCATACCTGAATGCGTCGAACAGTTCGGGAGGGCAGTTGAAATATGGAAACCCGGAATAATCATTACGTTTATTGGTCGCTGCTCCTTCAAAGCTTACGATTGCATAATCGGCCTTCTCTACGAAAGGTTTTACTTCCTCGAACATGTGTATGAAATCGTAGCGATCCTCGCCAGCTACCCTGGCTGCTTTAATGAGCGCGTCATGTATAACGCAGTCGCCGGCGGCGACTATCGTGGCCGTTATGGGAGCCGGAGGTTCAGGCGTTGGTTCAGGAGTTGCAGTTGCAGTCGCTGTTGCAGCAGGCGTCGGTGTCGGCTCCGGCGTGGGAACAGGACTGACTGAAGGCGCAGGAGTGTTGCTGTTCTTGCCTGAGATATTCGAGCACCCGCCAATTATAACAGCCGCTGACAGAATCAGTGCAGCTGCGATGATGACTGTTTTATGCTTTATTACTAACGTTTTCAAAATAACACCTCGTACAGCAGTTGCTGAGATTATTCTATCACTTCGAACATGTGTGGACAAGCACAGTGCAGCAGGGAACGGGGTTTTTTCACATTTTTCAGCAAGAAGGCTGACAAATGGGTGTGTCAGTTGTATTGACAAATAATATTTTAAACTTATTTAATAATATTAATGATAACCGCAGCAGAAGGAGATAAAATGGGCAGCGAATACATTAACGTAATTGGCGCAGGGCTTGCAGGATGCGAAGCGGCCTGGCAGGCGGCAAGACAGGGCGTAAAAGTGCGCCTGTTCGAAATGAAACCTCACAAAAAGACTCCCGCTCATCATAGCGACACTTATGCGGAGCTTGTATGCAGCAATTCACTTAAATCCGATGCGCTGGAAAACGCAGCAGGCCTCTTAAAGCATGAACTGCGCGCATTAGGCTCTCTTATCATGACTTGTGCCGATGAGACAAAAGTGCCTGCAGGGGCAGCGCTTGCCGTTGACCGGCATGAGTTTTCAAAAGCTGTGACCGAAAGGATCGTCAGCAATCCATTGATAGAGATTATTAATGAAGAAGTGACCTCATTAAGTAATGACGAAATTACAATTGTTGCAACAGGCCCGTTGACCTCCGAAAAGCTGGCTGAAGAGATTTCAGCACTGGTTGGCGGGGAAAGCCTTTTCTTTTTTGATGCTGCAGCGCCGATAGTCCGCCTTGAAAGCATAGACATGAGCATAGCCTTCAAGGCATCAAGATACAACAAGGGCGGGGCGGATTATATTAACTGTCCCATGAACAAAGAAGAATACGAAGCGTTCTACGAAGCGCTGGTAAATGCCGAGACCGTTCAATTGAAGGATTTCGAGGATGACAGGGTATTCGAAGGATGCATGCCCATAGAAACCATGGCCAAAAGAGGAAAAGACACGTTGAGATTCGGTCCCCTTAAGCCTGTAGGACTTCCTGATCCAAGGACAGGCAAAGAATATTACGCCGTGGTGCAGCTGAGACAGGATGACATGGCGGCCACATTATACAACATGGTTGGTTTTCAGACTCACCTTAAGTGGAGTGAGCAGAAACGTGTCTTTACAATGATCCCCGGCCTGCAGCACGCCGAATTTGAGCGGTATGGGGTTATGCACCGAAATACGTTCATAAACTCTCCAACACTGCTTGACAAGGTTTACAGGATGAAAAAAAGACCCAATCTTTTCTTTGCGGGACAGATCACGGGAGTGGAAGGATATATCGAATCGGCTTCTTCCGGGTTTGTGGCAGGTGTCAATGCTGCAAGGCAGTTTAAAGGTCTGCAAGACCTTGATTTCCCGGGGAATACGGTTATCGGCTCCCTGGCCCGTTATATCTCAAGCCCCGGACATACAAAGTTTCAGCCCATGAATGCCAGTTTCGGCATCCTGGATCCCCTTGAACAAAGGATAAGGAACAAGAAGGAAAAATATCGTGCCATGGCGGCAAGATCTTTAAAAAAGATCGAGAGTATCAGGGAATCCCTGTTTTCATAATTATAGCGGTTTAATATGCTCATTGCGCATCGCAGGCACAGGGAGCGTAAAGCTCTCCCTCTACCTGACCCTGTGCTTCTTTTAGGAGTTACGACCATGCCGAATTTTACATTAAAGAATCTTTTAATAAAACTTCATAATCGAGACTAAATCATCCCCGAAAAATAAATACTTAATATATGCCCATATTTCAGTTTGGTTGAGAGGACAGATGTGATGCTTTACAAGAGAAGCCAAAGGCTTGGTATACTCTCATGCCTTATATTGACCGTGCTTATTTTTGCCTTTTCCGCATGTTCGGGTCCGGGTAAAAGCAACAACGCTGTAACTGAACCCATATCAGTATACGTTATGCCGGCTTCAAGAGGAAATATTGACAGCCGCATTCTTTACACCGGTATAGTCATGCCGGAAAAAACCGCTTATGTATCGCCTGTAATATCCGGCAAAGTTTCTGATTCTTTCTTTGAAGTCGGAGGCAGGGTAAAAAAGGGCGACCTGTTATTCATTGTTGAGAATGAAGAAATCGAAGACAATATCCGCATACTCGAAGAACAGATGAAAGCGGCTGAAGCAGGCATGGCATTGGCTGAGGCAGGTGCTGTAGCCGCAATGGGAAGCGGGTTTGAAAGCCAGAAACTCCAGTATGAGTCAGCGCTTAAAACTGCCGAGTATAATTATGTTGCCGCCAAAAAACTTTATGACAGTTGCTGCCTGCTTTATGAAGCCAAAAAGATAGATGCGTTGGAATACGGCAAGGCCAGGAACCAGTTTGAGCAGGCTGAAAATGCCCTGGAAACGGCAAGAAGATCATATGAACTGTTCATGGAACATGTCTCCCGGGATACGGCAAGGTCAGCGAACGAACAGCTCAAACAGGCAACAGCGTCATATGACGCGATAAAGCTCCAGCTTGAAAGTGCAAGGAAAAAACTTGAATATGCAAAAGTAACCTCTCCGATGGACGGGATAATAGCAGTAAAGGATCTCACGGAAGGAGCGCTTGTTTCAAATACGATGGCGCCTTACGTAATCATTGATATCGACAGGGTCAGGATATCGGTTCCGGTCACCGAAAATGTCATAGGCAGGATAAAAAAGGGGGACATGCTGGAAGTTTCCGTTCCCGCAGTCAATAAGGAGCCTTTTACCGGAGAAGTCATGACAATCAGTCCGGCTCCTGATCCGGAAACGCTCACTTACAATGTTTCGGTCGGAATATTAAACGAGAATAACCTCATAAAGCCTGGTATGACAGCCAAAGTGCTGATCCCTTCCGAGCAGCGTGAAAACGTTGTCCTGGTCCCCCTCGGTTCTGTTATGTCCGACAGTTCAGGTGAGTTCGTTTTTATTGTGGAAAATGATACGGCCAGGAAGAGACCTGTCAGCACAGGAATAGTAAAAGATGACATGGTGGAAATCATCAGCGGCATCAACGAAGGAGAAATGGTGGTAGTGAAGGGGCAGCAGTTCCTTGATCATGATTCGCCGGTAAAGATAACAGGGGAGGGCAGGAAATGAATCTTCCCGGTTTGTCGATACGTCGGCCCACAGCCGTTATAATGGCTATACTTTCCCTAATGCTCATTGGTTCAATCTCGTTATCGAGACTGAAGCTTGATCTTCTTCCTGACCTTAATATGCCTACTGCGGTAGTTACTGCGAGATATGAAGGCGCAGGTCCAAAAGAAATCGAAAGACTTGTAACCATACCGTTGGAAGAAGTGCTTGCGGCCACCACCGATCTGAAGTCCATGGAAACGATTTCCGCCAGCGGTTATTGCCTTTGCATCCTGTACTTCAATGATAACACGGATATGAACTTCGCAGCGCTCGAGATAAGGGAAAAGGTCGACATGGCAAAGGCATACCTGCCGGAAGGTGTCACCGATGTAATGGTCATGCGTATCGATCCTGACAGCATGCAGTCGGCTTTCGAAATAGGCATCAGTTCGGATATGAGGCTTGATGAGCTTACAAGGCTCGTGGAGAGCCAGGTTGCGGGCAGACTGGAAAGAATCAGCGGAGTAGCCCAGGCCATGGTTTCGGGAGGTCTTGTACAGGAGATCCGGATAAAACTTGTAAGGGAAAGACTGTCCATGTACGGCCTGGATGAAAGCTTCATATCCAGTTATATCATGACTGGAAACCTGAATATACCTGCTGGCAGTATCGAAACAGCCGGAATGACTATAAACATTAGGATTGCCGGGGAATTCGGGTCGGTCGAGGAAATCAGGAACCTAACTATTCCAACTTCCGCAGGGTCCACGGTTTTACTTAGGGATATTGCGGACATAGGTCTTGTGGAAGCTGAAAAAACAAGCGAAAGCTATATAAACGGAAAGCCGGCGCTGAGTATTTCAATACAGAAACAAAGCAATGCCAATGTCGTGCAGGTATGCAGGGAAGTGAAAAAAGAGCTGGCCCAACTTGAAAAACTGTACCCGGACATTGAATTCGATATTATATACGACAGTTCAAAATATATCGGCATGGCCCTTGATACGGTGGCCGAATCAGCAGTCAAGGGCGGGATCCTTGCGGCCGCAATTCTTTACCTTTTCCTGGGAAACATCAGGGCTACCCTTATTATAGCCTTGTCAATGCCTGTGTCCATCATTGCGTCATTTGTACTCATGTATTTTTCCGGGATCAGCCTCAACCTTATTTCACTGGCAGGCTTTGCCCTCGGCATCGGGATGCTGGTTGACAACTCCATAGTCGTTTTGGAGAACATATACCGGTACAGGGATGAAGGCAAAGACCTCAGGACGGCAGCGGAATACGGGACAAAAGAGGTCATGCTTTCAATAACCGCATCTACATTCACGACCATTATAGTTTTCGTGCCCGTAATATTCGTTGAAGGGATAACCGGGAAAGTATTCAGGGAAATGGGGCTTATTATAACTTATTCCCTGGTGGCTTCACTCATTGTAGCCATAACATTTCTGCCCATGATGGCTTCAAAACTGATGAACCCGGGAAAGGCCGGCGGGGCAAAAAAGGGATTGCGGATAAAACTGTTTGATGGATGGGAAAAATTTTACGGCAAGGTGTGTGATAAGTACAGGAACTTTCTTGAATACTCGCTGAAAAAAAGCGGACTTGTGATTGCGGCTGCTGCGATAATTTTTGCGCTGTCGCTGACGGTTTTGCCAGCCATAGGGTTTGATTACTTTCCGGCTATGGATGAAGGCATAATAAGGATAGAAGTAACGATGCCCAGGGGAAGCGCCCTTGGCAGTACCCGGGAAATTGCCTTTGAAGTGCAGGACAGGATAAAAGATATACGGGAGATCAAGGGTATAAGCATGACGATCGGAAACGGAGATATAATCCCGGACAGATACGGCGCTGAAAATGCCGTGATCAATGTAGATATCGGAAGCATGGTTGGAAGAAAAAGAACGATTAAGAACATTGCGGATGACATAAGGAACAGGGTCTCATCAATTGCGGGTGCAAAGATTAAGGTTATCGATGACAGCAGGGTCATGGGATTCTCAATTGGATCAAATAAAGTGGATATAAGGGTCACAGGCGAAGATGACGAAATACTGGCCAGGGTTTCCGATGACCTGATGGAAATCTTAAGCGGGATAGAAGGAATCCGTGATCTGACAGGTTCCCATGACCAGGACATAGAAGAGGTGTCCATTGTAATAGACAGGAACAAAGCCTTGCTGTACGGCCTGACTCCTGCCCAGGCAGGAATGGCTATCCAGGCCGGGGTCGATGGTATCGTTTCGTCACGTTACAAATACAGGGGTTCGGAAATAAATATAGTTGTCAGTACGGCGGACGGAAATATTGAAAGCCTGCAGGATATCCTCAATATATCGCTCCAGGGCCGCAATGGCGCAATCATTCCTCTTTCTGAGATCGCAGAGGTGCGTTTTGAGAAAGCGCCTTCCAGTATAATAAGAAACGACCAGAAAAGGGCGGTCGTTATTACAGCCGATATTGAAGGAAGATCCATTGACAGGGTAACCGCCGACATTGACAGAAAGATTTCGGAATATGGATTGCCTGCAGGCGTAAGCTACAGTTACGGGGGACAGCAAAAAGACTTTATCGATTCTTTTGATGAGCTGTACGATGCTCTTGTCCTTTCAGTAATAATCGTATATATGCTTTTGGCCGCACAGTTCGAGTCATTGATACATCCCCTGACGATACTGCTTACATTGCCTCTGGCGCTTACAGGAGCTCTTGCATCGCTCCTGGTCGCAGGAAAACTGCTGAGCATACCGGCGTTTATAGGCCTGATAATCCTTGTGGGGATTGTTGTGGACAACGCGATTGTGCTTATCGATACCGTGAATCGCTTAAGGGAAGAAGGACTCAGCACTGAAGAAGCGCTGGTCAGGGCCGGACCGTTAAGGCTCAGGCCGATCCTGATGACCACACTCACAACAATCCTTGGCATGCTGCCCATGGCACTGTCCAGAAAAGAGGGAAGCGAGATCCAGGCGCCTCTCGCTGTTGCTGTGATAGGTGGCCTTGCGGTTTCGATGCTAATAACATTGATTGTCATACCGTCTTTTTACCTGACCATTGAAAACATGCTGACAAAGATAAGGAACAAGGCAAAAAGAAAACGCCCGGCACATGTTTGACACATGATAAAAGAAAAAGTAGAATTAATCAGTAAAATTAAAAATGCAATAATAAACGTCGCATTTTTACAAACAGCCGGTGATAGTACATGAAAACAGTAAGGAACGATATAAGAAATATAGCGATAATAGCTCATGTGGACCATGGAAAAACAACGCTGGTGGACGCCATGCTCCGCCAGAGCGGCATTTTCAGGAGTAATGAGAAAGTCGTTGAAAGAGTATTGGACTCAAACGAACTGGAACGGGAAAAAGGCATAACGATCATGTCCAAAAATACTGCCATTTTCTACGGCAGTACCCGTATAAATATAGTTGACACTCCCGGACATGCCGATTTCGGCGGTGAGGTGGAACGTGTACTTAAAATGGTTGACGGCGTGCTTCTTCTGGCAGACGCATATGAAGGGGTAATGCCCCAGACGCGTTTCGTGCTGAGGAAAGCCTTGTCTCTTAATCTTAGGCCCATTGTGGTGATAAACAAGATTGACAGGAAAGACGCACGGCCTTCTGAGGTCATTGACGAAATACTGGACCTGTTCATAGAACTTGGCGCCGATGATGATTTCCTGGAATTTCCCGTGGTCTATACTTCCGCCAGGGAAGGGATCGCAAAACTGAGTTTGAACGATGAATCCCATAACCTGGCTCCCCTGTTTGAAACCATTGTAAAGCATATTCCGGCCCCGGAAGGAGATATGGAAGCGCCGCTGCAATTCCTGGTATCAAGTATCGACTACGACGAGTACATCGGCAGGATAGCCATTGGCCGTGTTGAAAGAGGCGTTATCAGGAGGGACCAGCAAGCCGTTCTTTGCAAAAGGGACGGAACCTTGCAGCCTGTAAAGATCTCATCATTGCAGAATTTCAGGGGACTGAAACGCTCTGATATCGACAGCGCTTCAATAGGTGAGATCATTGCGGTGTCCGGAATACCCGACATAACAATAGGCGATACGATCTGCGATAAGGACCATCCTGAACCTGTGCCTTTTGTTGACATCGACGAACCGACCATATCGATGTATTTTCTTGTAAATAACAGTCCTTTTGCCGGAAGGGAAGGTACATATGTAACGTCGCGCCATCTGAGGAACAGGCTGTTCAGGGAAGCGGAACACAATATAAGCCTGAGAGTTGAAGAGACAGATTCGCCTGATGCTTTCAAGGTTTCAGGCCGAGGCGAGCTCCATCTTGCTATCCTTATCGAAACGATGCGAAGAGAGGGGTACGAGTTCCAGGTATCCAAGCCTGAAGTCATTATGATCGAGAAGGACGGACAGGTCCTTGAACCAATCGAGTACCTGGTAATAGACGTTCCCGAGGAATATATGGGAAGCGTCATGGAAAAATTGGGCATGAGAAAAGCCGAAATGGTCAATATGCATAATTATTCAGACGGACATGTCCGCCTTGAGTACAAAATCCCGGCCAGGGGTCTTATCGGATTCCGTTCCGAATTTTTGACTGATACCAGGGGAAATGGTATAATGAATCATGTTTTCCATGGTTATGAGCCTTATAAGGGGGAAATAAAAGGCCGCACCCGCGGGGCTCTTATAGCATGGGAAACAGGCGAATCGGTAACCTACGGATTATACAACGCCCAGGAAAGAGGAAGCCTTTTCATCGGTCCCGGCGTTCCCGTATACGAGGGCATGATTGTAGGCGAGTGCTCCAGGACCGAGGATATAGTTATAAATGTTTGCAAGAAAAAACATGTTACCAATATGCGCGCCGCAGGTTCCGATGAAGCATTGAAACTGGTGCCGCCCATAAACATGGCCCTCGAGCGCAGCCTTGAATTTATAGACGATGATGAGCTTATTGAGGTAACTCCCAGTTCAATAAGGCTTAGAAAGAAGATTCTGAATACTGAACAGAGAGCCAAGGTGAGGAATAGTGCAAAAAAATGACACTGCTACGAAACCCATAGAAAAGGACGGGTTGAAGCCGGTAAAGCATAAGAAAAGAAAAAGACCGCGAAAGAAACGCTATTTGTTTTTAAAATTTCTTATCCTTGTGCTTATTTGCGTCGTCGTTTTCATGACATGCGCTCTCTATGGCTATCGCTTTATTATGGAAGGCATGGCCCAGGCCAAAGTAATTTTGACAGAAGAAACAGGGATCGTTTTTAAAGTGCCTTATGGGGCCTCGACTGCCAGTATCGCTGAGGATCTTAAAAACCAGGGATTTATAAAGGACACGAGGATCTACCGTATCCTTTCAAAGATCCTTGGCTTCGACAATACCTACAAGGCAGGAAAGTTCCTGCTTACAAAGGACATGAACTATTATGCCATCATGGCAAGGTTAGGCGGAGAGCCTTTAAAGAATCCCACGCAGGATATCAGGATACCCGAGGGAAAAACATTGCTGGAAACAGCGAAAATTCTTGCCGAACAGGGATATATCGATGGAGAGAAGTTTCTCAAGCTTTGTGAAAAATCCAATACCGCATTCTTATTCCTGAAGGATGTCAAGCAGACCGGAGCCAGAAAATATCCTCTTGAAGGCTACTTGTACCCTGATACCTACAAGATGGACGAGGGATGGACTGAAGAAGACCTTATTGAAAGACTCCTGAAAGAGTTCGACAGGGTCTTTACAAAGGAGTATTATGACAGGGCGGAAGAATTGGGTATGACAGTGGATGAAGTCATTACTCTTGCTTCCCTGATCGAAATGGAAGCAAAATACCCTACGGATTATAAGAAGATATCCAGCGTATTCCATAACCGCCTTAACAGCCAGGAACTGCGAAAGCTGCAGTCGGACGCTACCATACAATATGCGAGGGTCTATGAAGGGCTTGGCAGAATCAGCACGGTGCTGAACAAGGACCTGGAGATAGAACATCCCTATAACACATACAAGTATGAGGGACTTCCGCCGGGGCCGATCTGCTCGCCAAGGAAAGAATCCATAGAAGCGGCTCTGTACCCCGAAAAGACCAATTACTATTATTTCTTTGCCACACCGGACGGCACCAATATATATAATGAGACATTCGAAGGCCATTTGAGAGACCAGCAGAAATATGGCGTAAGCGGTCAGAATTAAAAGACAATCAGACAGGATACGGAGCGCTTGATGACAAGTACATGAATCAGAGCTGTGTGAAAGATGATTATACGAATGTAGGGGCGTGCATTGCACGCCCGATTTAAACTGTATGCCATGGATGAGAGAATAAATTATCCTGAAATCGAAGAATTCCTGCGTTCGGTCATAAAAAGGGAAGAGGGCTTTTTAAGCCAACTGGAGAAATATGCGGAGGAAAGGTTCATACCCATTGTCCAGCCTGAAACCGCCGCCTTGCTGAAGGTGATCGTTGGCATACATAAGCCTGAAAGGGTACTTGAGGCAGGGACTGCAATCGGCTATTCAGCATGTGTGATTGCCAGGGCGATGGGATCTTCAGGAATCGTTGATACCATTGAAATTGACGAAGAAATGGCTGAAGCGGCGCGAAAAAACATTGAAACCATGGGGCTTGGCAGCCGGATACGCGTACTGCAGGGAGACGCCCTGGAGGTTATGGAATGTCTCAGCACTCCTTATGATCTTATCTTCCTTGACGCGGCAAAAGGGCAGTACCTTGAGTATTTTGAGCAGGCGATGAGATTGCTGAAACCGGGCGGGCTTCTGATTTCAGATAACGTATTGTATAAAGGGCTTGTTTTGCAAGACCGGAAAGCGATGCACAAGCACCGTACAATAGCTGCGAAACTGAATGAGTACCTGCATGTTTTATGCCATGACGACAGGCTTGAAACTGCTGTAATACCTATAGGCGACGGCCTTGCCATAAGCCTGAAAAAGCAGGTGCAGGGACGACAATACGGAGGCGTAAATGAATAAAGTTGAACTGCTGGCTCCTGCCGGCAATATGGAAAAACTGCAGATGGCAATATTATACGGCGCCGACGCCGTTTACCTCGGTGGGCGGGAATTCGGCCTGCGAACGGCTTCGGACAATTTTACGTTCGAAGAAATGAAAGAGGGAGTCAGGTTTGCCCATGAGAGGGGCAGGAAAGTCTACCTGACCATGAACATAATTCCCCATAACCAGGACATCAGGAATGCGGCTTCGTTTATTGAGCAGGCTGTTGAAACAGGTATCGACGCGGTTATTGTCTCCGATCCCGGGATGTTCTCGATAGTTAAAAATACCGCCCCGGGTTTAAGCATCCATATAAGCACGCAGGCAAATATTACAAATACTGAGACAGTACGGTTCTGGCATTCCATGGGAGCTTCCCGTGCCATACTCGCCAGGGAGCTTTCTCTCGAAGAAATAAAGGAAATAAGGGCTGGAACGTCTGAAGGCTTGGAGCTTGAAGTGTTCGTCCACGGCGCCATGTGCATTTCTTACTCGGGAAGATGCATGCTGAGCAATTACCTTGCAGGAAGGGACGCCAACAAGGGAGACTGTGCCCATCCGTGCAGGTGGAAGTATTACCTGACTGAGGAGAAGCGCCCCGGGGAATATTTCCCCGTTGTCGAGAACGAACGGGGAACTTTTATATTCAATTCGAAAGATCTCTGCATGATAAGGCATATCCCTGAACTTATACAGAGCGGCATTTCAAGCATGAAGATAGAAGGCAGGGTAAAGAGTTCCTTCTACGTGGCCACAGTAGTAAAGGCATACCGGGAAGCGATCGACGCATATTATAGTGATAAGCCATATGAATACAGGGAAGAATGGTTTGAGGAAGTAACAAAGGTAAGTAACCGTGATTTTACAACGGGCTTTTTCTTTGGCAGGCCGGGCACGGCAGACCATAATTACGCTACCGGTTCATATATCAGGAATTATGATTTTATAGGTATTGTAAAGGGCTATGATGATAAAAACGGCCTGGTCCTGATTGAACAGCGCAACAGGTTTGAAAAGGGCGATACCGTCGAAGTGCTGCCGCCGACAGGCCCGGTCACCAGCTTTAAGGTTACTGAAATGTTCGACTCAGAAGGCAACTGCATCGATGCTGCTCCGCATCCCCAGATGGAAGTAAGAATACCAATGGCTCCATTGCCCGAATACTCTATTCTGCGTGTAAACAGGCAACATTAAAAATTTTTAATGTTACTGGCTGGTAACCTGTGGTATTATAAGAATATGACATTGGCTGAACTGTATTCGGACATACAGGACTAAGCAAATAAAATTTATATATAAGGAGGTCCATGACCATGGCATTTTTTGATGATCTGAAAAAATTCGGCAAGAACATTACCGACAAAGGTAAGGACGTAATCGAGATCACGAAGTTAAATTCTCAAATCAACTCGGAGAAGGACAAGATCAAGGAATTATATTTGAAAATAGGCGAAGAGGTTTACAAGGCCTATAAGGAGGGCCAGAGCTCCGCTTATGACGAAACATGCGCACAGATCAAGGAAATTGATGATAAGATCAAGGAACTCCAGGATAAGATCCTTGAGATCAAGAATGCGGCCAAGTGTCCAAACTGCGGGGCTGAAGTAGCCAAGGATACCGCTTTCTGTTCAAAGTGCGGAGCAAAAATCAACGAATAATTGAGATAAAGCGGCCTTTAAAAGGCCGTTTTTTTATATTGCCATGGTATCTTGATATATGGATGTAAGAAAAAAGTAATCTATAGAGATGTTATGGACAAGAAACAGCTGAGAGAGTCAATCCTGTTGAAAAGAAAAATGCTGTCACCGGATGAAGTAAGAAAAGCATCAGAAGCTATAGTGACAGTTCTTAAGCAAATGCCATTAATAAACGAAAGCGCTGTTATCATGTCTTATATGCCATACGGGAATGAACCGGATATCAGATCGTTCAATCGGTGGATACTGGAAAAAGGCAAGATTTTGCTGCTGCCCAGGGTTCTGAATGGCTCAGACATGGACACAGCAAGAGTTGACGATATTGACAGCGGGCTGGTAAAAAGCAGGTTCGGCATCCTTGAACCTGCACCGGGACTCCCGTTGTATCCTGCAGATAATATTGACGTCATCCTGGTTCCGGGCGTGGCATTCGACATACAGGGAAACAGGCTGGGCCATGGCCGGGGATATTACGACAGGTTTCTAACGCGCTGCGGCAAAAAGACTGTGTTCCTGGGTATAGCCTACTCATTCCAGGTTTTTGATTCAATTCCGTCTGATCAGCATGATATCAGGGTCCATAAAGTCATAACCGGATACAAAGAAGACTCATCGTTCGGCGGTCATTTCCTGTGATACGTCAATAGCATGCGGATATGCCGCTCTTTTATTAAGAAAATCTATATGTTAAAATAAAAGAAAAAATGTTCGTTTATTGAGGTAATACCTTGAAAGATTTTGTTCATCTGCATGTCCATACCGAATACAGCCTGCTTGACGGCGCCTGCCGCATAGTTCCCCTTGTAAAGAAGGCAAAGGAGCTGAATATGCACAGCCTTGCCATAACTGATCATGGTTCCATGTTCGGCGTCATCGATTTTTACAAGGCATGCAAAAAGGAAGGCATAAAGCCGATCATAGGATGCGAAGTCTACACGGCCTCAAGATCGCATAAGGACAAGGATCCGCGCTATGATTCCGATCAGGGGCATCTTATCCTGCTCGCCAGGGACAATACAGGATACAGGAACCTGATGAAGCTTGTTTCCACTGCATATACAGAAGGCTTCTATTACAAGCCCAGGATAGATTACAGGCTTCTTGAGGAATACCATGAAGGACTCATTTGCCTTAGCGGATGTATAGGCGGGGATATTCCGCAGAAGCTGCTGAACGGTGACTTTGATGGAGCAAGAGCCCTTGCCCTTGAAATCAGCAGGATCATGGGGCCGGGGAACTTTTACCTTGAGCTCCAGTACAATAATATTGCCGAGCAGAAGGAAGTAAACGCGCGACTTGTCGAACTTTCGGAAGCGACAGGGATACCGCTGATCGCTACCAACGACATCCATTATATAAACAGGGAAGACGCGAAAGCCCAGGAAATACTAATCTGTATTCAAACCGGAAAGACCATCGAAGATCCCGACAGGCTGAAATTCGAAACAGACGAATTCTACCTGAAAAGCATCGATGAAATGTGGGATCATTTCAAAGCATATCCTGAAGCCCTTCTGAACACTGTCCGCGTGGCCGAGGCCTGCAATGTGGAAATCCGGTTCGGCGAACTGCACCTTCCGAAATATGATGTTCCTGAGGGAACTACCGCTTTTGAATATCTGCGTTCCCAGTGCATTAAAGGTTTCCATCAGCGTTTCAGGCCGGACCCTGCTCTTCTTGAAAGGGTCGAATACGAGCTGTCAGTCATCGAGCAGATGGGTTACGTGGATTATTTTCTGATTGTCTGGGACTTCATCAAGTTCGCCCGGGACAACGGGATAATGGTGGGACCGGGAAGGGGATCGGCTGCCGGGAGCATCGTGGCATACTGCCTTGGAATTACCAACGTGGACCCGGTTAAGCATGATCTGATCTTTGAGAGGTTCCTGAACCCTGAGCGCATATCGATGCCCGATATCGATATTGATTTCTGCTATGAAAGAAGGCAGGAAGTAATAGATTACGTGGTACGCAAATATGGTGAGGACCATGTAGCCCAGATAATCACCTTCGGCACAATGGCCGCAAGGGGTGCGGTAAGGGATGTGGGCCGTGCCCTCGGGATACCGTACAACGAAGTGGACAAGGTCGCAAAACTGATCCCGATGATGCCGGGCAGGCATTTGTCGATAGAGGATGCCATCGGCATGATCCCTGAGCTTAAAACCATATACAATACCGATCCAAGGATGCGCGAACTGCTCGATACTGCCATGATCCTCGAGGGAATGCCAAGGCATGCTTCTACCCACGCGGCAGGAGTAGTCATTTCAAGCGAACCTCTCACCGAGTTTGTACCTCTATACTGCAATGAAGGCCAGGTGTCGACACAGTTTCCCATGACAACCCTCGAGGAGCTTGGGCTTCTGAAAATGGACTTCCTTGCTCTCAGGACCATAACCGTAATCCGGGATGCCGCGGATCTTGTTAAGAAGAACCGTAACATAGATATAGATATCGACAAAATAGATTATGAAGACAAAAACGTATATGATATGCTGGGCAGGGGTGAAACAGCCGGAGTGTTCCAGCTTGAAAGCCAGGGGATGACCAATTTCTTCAAGGAACTCCTGCCAACCTGCCTTGAGGATATAATTGCCGGTATCGCCCTGTACCGTCCCGGGCCCATGGACCAGATACCAAGATACCTTAAGAACAAAAACAACCCGGAGAATATAACTTATGTGACTCCGTTGCTTGAGCCCATATTAAAAGTCACTTACGGATGCATGATATACCAGGAACAGGTCATGCAGATCTGCCGCGAACTGGCCGGGTACTCCCTCGGGCAGAGCGACCTGGTGCGCCGCGCCATGTCAAAGAAAAAGAAGGAAGTCATGGATGCCGAGCGCCAGAATTTCATCTACGGAAAGCTTGACGAAAAAGGGAATGTCCTGATCCCGGGAGCTGTCCGGAAAGGTATACCCGAGAAGGTGGCCAGCCAGATTTTCGACGAAATGATGGACTTTGCGAGCTACGCGTTCAACAAGTCCCATGCTGCGGCATATGCCTACGTGGGTTACCAGACGGCCTGGCTGAAATATTATTACCCCGTGGAGTTTATGGCGGCTCTGCTGAACAGCTTCATGGGCAGTCTCGGCAAGGTCAGCCAGTATGTCATGGAATGCCGGAGGATGGGCATAAAAGTTCTTCCTCCCGACATCAACGAAAGCGAAAGCTCGTTCTCGGTGAAGAAAGGCATTATACGATTCGGGCTTCTTGCGGTAAAGAATGTCGGGGCAAACGTGGTAAGGAATATCATCGAAGAACGGAGCAGCAACGGACCTTTCAAAAGTTTCGTCGATTTCTGCGAACGGATGGAAGGAAAGGAACTGAACAAGAGAACAGTAGAAAGCCTTATAAAATGCGGGGCATTCGATTGCTTCGGCATATATCGCTCAAGGCTCATGGCAAATTACGAGGCCATACTGGACAGGGCCGCCCAGAAGCGAAAATCGCTCATATCAGGACAATTGTCCCTGTTCGACGCGATGCCCGGCCAGGACGACACCGCTGAAATCCAGTGGCCCCAGATGACCGAATACGATCCAAAACTGCTCCTGGCAATGGAGAAGGATATGCTTGGCCTTTACATATCCGGCCATCCTCTTGATGAATACGCTGATATAATAAAATCGGTGGTAACCGTTTACTCATATGATTTTGAGCTTAATGAACAGGGCACAGCCAATGAAAGCCGTCTTGCCGACGAGCAGGTCGTCAGGATTGCCGGAATAGTGACTGATATTAAGACCATAAGTACGAAAAACAACAGGATAATGGCGTTTGTAAATGTTGAGGACCTGTACGGCCAGATGGAGGTCATCGTTTTTCCAAATATTTTTGAGCAGTATGCAAATCTTCTGGCCGATGACAGCCAGATCATCGTCGAAGGCCGCATCTCGGTGAAAGAAGAGGAGCAGCCCAAGATAATAGCAGACAGGATAATGGCCCTCGAAGACGCTCTGAAGGGTTCTTCATTTGAAAACGATAAAAAGATAAGTGAAAAAAGATATCCGGGATCGGGCGGTAATATGGGAAATAATACGGTAAGGGAAGAAGCAATACAATATGTCCCAAATGAAGAAATACCGCCGGTTACAACGGTTAATGCCGGAAACGGACGTGTCCTGAAAGTGCTCCTGGATCATAATATTAATGATGCAGGGAAAAAAGAGATACTGGCCCTTCTCCGGTATTTTGAAGGGCTGGACAGGGCTCTGGTTTATATAGACGATACCGCAAAACCAAGACTGAAACTGAATGTCCATATATGCGACCTGCTGGTAAAAGAGCTTGAAGAACGGATAGGAGCGAAAAGGATAAAGCTGTGATACCGATATAAACTATCGTCCGGACGGGTATGCAGGTATGTGCGGAAGATAGTTATGCTTGCACTTTAAGTAAAAATAATATAATATGTTTTTGAGGTGATACGTTGGAAAGAATTGATACAGACAAGGCATACGCTGACTATGTAGTTGTTTTGGCTGAAGAAAACGGAGTCAATGTCATTGGTCTTACTCGCGGAAAAGACACCAGGTTGCATCATACTGAGATACTTGATAAAGGTGAAGTATTGATAGCGCAGTTTACTGAGCAAACATCAGCCATAAAGGTCAGGGGCAAAAGCAAGATATACTGCAGTCATGGAATCATCGAATCCGGGAGTAGACAAGGAGGGCATTTATAATATGTGGACTGTAGTTTATATGGCGCAGAATAAAGATATAGCCGAAAAGCTCAAGTCTGTCCTTGAAGAAGGGGGAATCCTGGTGCGGATAAACCCCGTAAGCCGAAAAGAAAAGACGGACGATTATTTTGAAGTTTCAGTACCGGAAGCCGAGGTGGAAGAGGCACACGGCATCATAATCGAAAAAGGATTCTGATTTATACCCGTGTTCAACACGGGTCTTTTATAAATTGTCTTGCTTGATTCAGGAGGATACAAATGAATTCTGTAAAAACAGTGGCTGTTCTTACAAGCGGCGGGGACGCTCCGGGCATGAACGCGGCTGTCAGGGCGGTTGTAAGAACTGGCATATATAACGGACTTAAGGTACTCGGGATTAATAAAGGATATGAGGGCCTGTTAAGGGGCGATATTGAGGAAATGAGCCTTCGATCCGTAGGCGACATAATCCAGAGAGGCGGAACCATTCTCCAGACTGCGAGATCCAAGGAATTTACAACGAAAGCAGGTCTTGAAAAAGCTGTCTCGATGGCTAAAGTATTTGAAATTGATGCTTTAGTGGTAATAGGCGGGGACGGATCGTTCCGCGGCGCAAGAGATCTGTGCGAACTGGGAATTAACGTCATAGGGATTCCCGGCACCATCGACAACGATATAGGATGCACCGAGTATACCATAGGTTATGATACGGCAATGAATACCGTACTGGACGCAATAGACAAGATCAGGGACACTTCCTATTCCCATGAAAGGTGCAGCGTCCTTGAAGTCATGGGGAGAAATGCCGGCTGGATAGCGGTAAACTGCGGTATAGCCGGCGGCGCTGAAGCCATAATACTGCCTGAAAAGGAATTCGATATAGATAAGGATATAATTGTCCCTATAGTCGAAGGCAGAAACCGCGGGAAAAAGCATTACCTTGTCATTGTTGCCGAGGGTGTGGGCGGCGCGGTTGAAATCGCAAAATACATAGAAGAAAAAACTCAGATAACCACCAGGGCTACCATTCTTGGCTATATCCAGAGGGGAGGTTCCCCCACCGTGACCGACAGGGTCATGGCAAGCCGTATGGGAGCCATGGCGATAAATATCCTGCTCGAAGGCAAAAAGAACAGGATCATTGCGGTAAAAAACGGCAGGCTCGTTGATTTCGACATATTCGATGCGCTGAAAATGGAAAAAACCATTGATCAGGAGCTTGTAGACTTAAGCAGAATACTGGCGCTGTGAGAAGCGGGCCGTCACAGCTATATTCTGCCGGTCTGTATGACCGTTTTGATTTTTATCCGGAAGAACTTCTTCATATGTATTATAATGCGACAGGAGAGAAATATTTCTTATGAGCGTTATATTAAAAAATATTCCCAACATACTTACGATGCTGAGGATGGCCGCTGTGCCAGTTTTTGTGATATCAATGATTAAAGACAGGATATACCTCGCTTTGGGCGTATTCCTTGCCGCTGAGATAACCGATGTGCTGGATGGCATTATAGCCAGGCGTTATAACCTCATCACTTCTTTCGGAAAAATAGCCGACCCTGTAGCTGACAAGCTGATGCAGCTTTCGGCTTTATTTATGTTTTCAATAAAGGATATGATCCCCAGGATCATACCATGGCTCGTTTTTGGCAAGGAACTGTTCATGTTTGTTTCGGGACTGTACCTGATAAGAAAGAAAGTGGACATGTCCAGCAAATGGTTCGGCAAGCTGACATCGGTCTTGCTTTTTATCGCTATAATGCTGGTATTCCTGGGGGCACCCAGGAATATCACCGACGTTATTTTCTGGATTTGCGTCGCCATGGCGCTGTTTGCTGCCGCAATGTATGCCAGGAACTACTACAGGCAGGTAAAAGCCGGATCTGAAAACATATGAACCGTGCCGTTCAAAAAAAAGCGGGGCTGTCTTGCACCCGCTTTTTTGATACCAATCAGCAGATCATTTAATCACAGCAGCCGCCATCTCTATTCCAGAACAGACAGAGGAAAATAAGGATAAAGAATAATATTGTGCAATCACAATCACGTCCGAAGTTCTTCATGAATGGCACCTCCTTCCGGAAAAATTGCGCAGATCAACCGTTAATCGCAGCACTTGTTGTCTTCATCACCACATCCGTTGCAGAAAAGGAGAAGGAAGAGGATAATGAACATAAGGACTTCGCAATTGCCGCCGAAAAAGCTTCTTCTGAATCCTAACATACTAAAACCTCCCATGGCTATTAAACTCAATACATACTATTCGAAAACGGATAAATGGGTTACAATACAGGTTCTATCTCCTGCTTGCCATGAATAGTATTAAGTAGTTGACAAGACTCTGGTCGGAGGGGTTTTTGTGGAAGATAAATATAATGCCAGGTTCTCTTCCGGGTTTTTATTCAATATATTAAAATCAACTGCAGCTGCCCTGGCAGCGACGTTCGCTATCCTGGTAATAGCCGCCCTGCTGCTTTGTTTTACGGATTTTCCCGAGATGTATACCCTCCCGTCAGCCATTGCAGCGACCATCCTTGGAGTTTTCGCCGGCGGGAACATGGCAGCCAGAAAGAATCCTGAAAACAGCCTTGCTTCAAGCCTGCTGACAGCGCTCATTTATTCGGTTATAACATACATAATAGGCTCGATACTTGACGGGCGCATAACTTTTACATGGAATACAGTGCTTTTCGGAGCCATTTCGCTGATCACGGGGGCAATTTCGAGCATTCTGTCAAAACGTACAGGAAGGTCCGGGACCTATAAAAAGTCTTCCGGGCTGATCGACAGGTTAAATAAAAAAAGCATTAACAAAGGTTATCGGTTCAGGGGCGGAAAGCTTTGACGTGAAATAAAAACGTAATTATTACCGTTTTTCCTTTGTATTGTTTTTATAATACCTGTGTACTATAATAAAAATGGCAAGAGAATTCTCTGATCCCTTGTCATTTTTGTTTGCTGAAAAAACGGCGGATTAAGTCTGCCGGGGCAATACGGATGGATCTATGGTTCATATTTATATCGGTGACGGTAAAGGAAAGACTACTGCCGCGATAGGTCTGGCGGTAAGGAATATAGGTTCTGGCGGCAAGGTATTATTTGCCCAGTTCCTTAAGAACATGTTTACCGGCGAACTCAATATCCTGAAGGATATGGACGGCCTGGTGCTCAAACGGCCTGTCATGCGGCATAAAACGTTTATCTGGAACATGAGTCCATCCCAGCTCGAAGAAACAGGGGAAGATATAATAAACGGGTTCCGTGATATATGTGAAGCCGCAGTCAGCGGAGATTATACCCTTATCGTGCTCGATGAGATCCTGGATACGGTCTCATGCGGATTCCTTGCCGAAACGGACCTGATCCGGCTCATAGAAAGCTGCCCTCGGACAGAGTTTGTGCTGACGGGAAGGGAAGCATCCGAAAAGCTGAAAGATATTGCCGATTATATCACTGTGATGAGAAAAGAAAAGCACCCGTTTGACAAGGGAACAGGCGCAAGAAAGGGCATTGAATACTGAGGATGAAAGGAAAGACAGCATGAAAATCAGGGGAAAACTTATATTGTCAGCGATAGGTATAATGGCTTTGATTATTGTATATATAATTGTCATGGCCGTTTTGAGTGATAAAAACCTGACGGGGGAAAATACGCCTGGTCCGGTCGCTACAGTAACGCCGGGATCGACGCCTGTCCAGACGCCGGCCAATCCTGAACCACCTTCACCTTCTGATAACCCGGTACCCTCGGATAATCCGGATGCGACTGATAATCCGACCGACCCCGGGAACCAGGATAATTATCCGGGTAGGCCGGGCAATCCCGGAGGACTTGTGATACGTACCGATTATGAGGTATTCAAGCCCAATGAGGTTGGAGAGATCCCCATAGTCATGTTCCATAACTTTATAGAGGCATACGAAGAAAAAACAGAAAAGGAGTTTACTACGACTTTCGCCGAGTTTGAGCAGCTCCTGGAGACTCTTTATAACGAAGGATACAGGCTGATCAGCATGGCGGACTTTATTGACTGCAATATATCGGTTCCAGCAGGCTGCAAGCCCATGGTGTTTACTTTTGACGACGGAACACCCGGGCAATTCAATCTTATAGAAGAAAACGGCACGCTTAAGGTCAATCCGAAATCGGCTGTCGGGGTCATGGTCGAATTCAGCAAAAAACACCCGGATTTCGGGCTCAGGGGCATTTTCTATGTCAACATGGACAGGGGCAATGAAACCTTTAAGGGACAGGGCACCCTGAGGGAACGTTTTGAAATACTGCTCAGCCTCGGATTTGAACTTGGCACCCACACATGGGGACATGTAGACTTCAGCGATGCAAAGAACAATAATGCCGAAAGGATACAGGAGGCCATAGGAAAGAACCAGGAAAAGGCAGAAGAAATACTTCCAGGGTTAAGATTTTATTCAATGGCTCTGCCTTTTGGCAGCCAGCCCGTCAATAAAGATCTGAGACCTCTGCTGGTAAGAGGGGTATATAACAACACAGAATACTATAATGAAAGTATTTTGGCTGTGGGGGCCAATCCTTCGGTCCCGTCCATTTCAGTCAAGTATAAAAGCGATTATGTGAGCCGTATTAGAGCCCAGGGGAGAGTACCTGTTGACTGCGACCTTACATGGTGGCTTCCGAGGATGACCTCTTCGAGAATGTTTATCAGTGACGGAGATCCGTCAACAATAGTGGTTCCTGAAGAAAAATTGGATGAAGTGAACCAGGACAGGCTTGGTGGCAAAAAACTGATTACTTATTAAAATGCCGGCATGTGTTCTATTGCATTATTTCATAATTGGCAATGGGAATCATTGATTTATGTGACGAAATGATGTAAAATGAATACATAGGTTTCCAAGGGCATAATTACATAATTCAAACAACAAAGAAATTCCCGATCCGGCAGTATATTCTGCCGGGTTGAGGTTTTTTTGCGTAGTGACATTTTTTTGTTTAATTATTTTATGGGGATTGAAGGGAGGAAACAGACATGTCTGAAGCTAAGAATAACAGGAAGCCGGTCGACGAAGCTGAAGTTAAGAGAAAAGCCGTCAAGCTGGTGGTTGCCCACCTTAAGAAAAAAATATCAAAGGAATATATGGGTATCCAGTATCTTCTTGCCTGGCTCGAAGAAATGGATGAACTCCTTAATAAAGAAGAATTCGATATCAAAGAGTATTATGCTATGAGAAAGCAGCTTAACAGCGTCATCGAGAGCACCCTTGACGAAGAGATGCGAGGGAAGATAAGAAACTCCTGGCATAGCTTCGGAAAGGCATTGGATAAAAAAGTGAAACCTTACTGAAAGCCTCGATGACAATGGATCGGGGCTTTATTAATAGGCGGGGGAACAAGGTTGCTCCCCCGCTTTTTTATTGCTGTTATGAAATTCCTGTTATAACAGAATAAAAGAGAAGCAGGGGGGTGATATTTTTATCCGGGACTCATCCGTGATACCGCCCCCATGCAAGATCAGTAACAGCGCTCACATCATAGGAGGATTATTCGCTTACATTATAAAGATATGATTTGCCGTTATTTATCGAAACAGCAACGCTTGCAGGAGAAGGCCCGCCGGGGGATTTTCTTTCGTTCACGCAGGTTTCAAGGCTGATGGCATCATAAACGTCATCGCCGATCCTGTCAGAGAACGATTTAAACTCATCCATTGTCAGGTCGCTGATGCCTTTGTTTTTTCCCAGGCAATACGCTACCATCCTGCCAACGATCTCATGGGAATCCCTGAACGGGATACCTTTCCTGACCAGGTAATCGGCCATATCGGTGGCATTGGTAAATCCGCCTTTTGCCGAGTTGTACATGTTGTCTTTCCTGATTTTCATGGTATCGAGCAATCTCGTAAATATGGGAAGGCATTGCTTTACCGTGTCAACAGCGTTAAAAATGGCTTCCTTGTCTTCCTGCATATCCTTGTTATATGCAAGGGGAAGCCCCTTCATCAGGGTAAGCAGGGCCATCAGGCTCCCGTATACGCGACCGGTTTTCCCGCGAACCAGCTCGGCGGCGTCAGGATTTTTCTTCTGGGGCATTATGGACGAACCTGTGCTGTAGGCATCGTCAAGCTCTATGAAAGAAAACTCGCTGGAACTCCAAAGGATTATCTCTTCACTGAAGCGTGACAAATGCATCATAATTATGGACAGGCAGGATGCCAACTCGATGGCAAAATCCCTGTCGCTTACCGCATCAAGGCTATTTTCGGTTATCCGGTCAAAACCAAGCTCCCTGGCCACCATGTTCCTGTCGATGGGATAGGTGGTGCCTGCCAGCGCGCCTGAACCAAGAGGCATGACATTCATCCTTTTCAGGCAGTCATCAAGACGTTCAAGGTCACGCCTGAACATCTGAAAGTATGCCATCATGTGATGGGCCAGAGTTATCGGCTGGGCTTTCTGAAGGTGGGTATAACCGGGCATGATCGTATTGATGTTTTCTTCGGCGATTCTCAAAACAACACGGAGAAGGGATATAAGCATGGATTTGATTTCTTTGACTTCATCCCTCAGGTATAACCTTATATCCAATGCAACCTGGTCATTGCGGCTCCTTCCGGTGTGGAGCTTTTTTCCCACGTCCCCGATCCTTGATATAAGGATTTTTTCGATATTCATATGGATATCTTCGGCAGAAACTTCAAATTCAACTTTGCCGTTTTCAATATCGTCAAGGATCTCGAACAGGGTTTTATAAATCAGATCTGCGTCCGGTTGGGGAATAATGCCGCAAGCGCCAAGCATTTTTACATGCGCGGCGCTGCCCATAATATCCTGTCTATACATCCTGCTGTCAAAATGTATTGATGAGTTGAAATCATCCATCAGTTTGTCGGTGTTTTTTGAGAACCTGCCGCCCCAAAGCTTCATAATAACCAGATCCTTAATCCTTAATATTGTTCAGTTTCTTCATATTGGCCTGCACTTTGCAGGGAAGGCCGAACAGGTTAATAAAGCCTTCTGCGTCTTTCTGGTTGTAGACATGGTCTTCGCCGAAAGTGCAGAGTTCCTCGCTGAACAGCGAATACGGCGAAGTCACGCCAGCCGGAATTATATTGCCTTTATACAGCTTAAGCCTTACTTTGCCTGTTACATACTTCTGGGTAGAATCAACGAAAGCGGAGAGAGCTTCGCGCAGGGGAGTATACCATTGTCCGAAATATACGAGCTCAGCGAAACGCTGCGCTACAAGAGCCTTGTAATGAGCCGTGTCCCTGTCAAGGGTTATGCTTTCAAGCTCCTGGTGGGCGGCGTAAAGGATGGTTCCGCCCGGAGTCTCGTAAACACCGCGGGATTTCATGCCGACCAGCCTGTTCTCAACGATATCGACTATTCCGATCCCGTTTTCGCCGCCTATCCTGTTCAGGGTTTTAAGCAGCTCAACAGGAGACAGTTTTTCGCCGTTTACCTTGACCGGAATGCCCTTTTCGAATTCTATTTCCACGTATGTTGGTTTGTCAGGAGCTTTTTCAGGCGTAACGGAAAGCTGCAGAAGCCTGTCATATAAAGGTTCGTTGGCAGGGTTTTCAAGCTCGGAACCCTCGTGGCTCAAATGCCAGATGTTCCTGTCACGGCTGTAATTGCTGTCCTTGCTGACGGGGATGGGTATGTTTCTTGCCAGCGCGTAATCAATTTCCTCTTCCCTTGACTTGATATCCCATATCCTCCATGGAGCGATGATCTTCAGGTGAGGGGCAAGGGCTTTGACCGTCAGTTCAAACCTGACCTGGTCGTTGCCTTTTCCGGTCGCCCCGTGGGCAATTGCATAAGCGCCTTCCTTTTCTGCGATTTCGACCAGTTTTTTTGCTATAAGCGGTCTTGCGAAAGAAGTGCCCAGCAGGTACTTGCCTTCATACACAGCGCCGGCCTTAAGAGTGGGATATATAAAATCAATTATAAACTCTTCGGTAAGATCTTCTATATATATTTTGCTTGCACCTGTTTTGATTGCTTTTTCCCTGAGGTTATCAAGTTCTTCGCCCTGTCCCACGTCTGCGGCGACAGCGATGACCTCGGCATCATAATTCTCTTTCAGCCACGGAATGATTATTGAAGTATCCAGGCCGCCAGAATAGGCGAGTACTATTTTATCCCTGCTCATTAAATATCTCTCCAATCTATGTTAAAATTAATATGTAAATATTATTAATAATCATACAATACGCTGTATAATTATTCAATACTTTAATTATATATTATCTGCAGGGGGATCAAATGAGGATTATCGGCATAGATCCCGGATTCGCAATAACGGGCTATGGGATCATAGATTACAAAGGCAACAGGTTTTCAGTAGTGGAAGTGGGAGTAATATCGACCGAAGCGGACCAGGAACTTTCGGAAAGGCTCCTTAAGCTTAGCCAGGGGCTGGATTTCCTGTTAAATAAATATAAACCCGATGCTATGGCGATCGAGGAACTGTTTTTCAATACCAATGTTAAAACTGCTATCAAGGTGGGGCATGGAAGGGGAGTTGCAATGCTTTCTGCCGCAAAAGCGGGAATAAAGGTGACCGAATATACGCCCCTCCAGGTCAAGCAGGCGGTAGTCGGTTACGGAAGGGCGAAAAAAGAACAGGTTCAGCAAATGGTGAAAGTTCTTCTCAACCTTGACAGGATCCCGAAGCCCGACGATGCGGCCGACGCCCTGGCCGTCGCCATCTGTCACGCCCACTCCTGCGGAATCAAATTTTAAGTGAAGCAAGGGGACGGTTCCTGTGCTTCATCCCTTTTTACCTTAAATTAGATTCCAAATAATAGAAAAATGAAGCAGAGGAACCGTCCCTCTGCTTCAAATAAAAAAGCCGGTCTCTGGATACCGGCTTTAAAATGGCTGCGGATTAAGGATTTGAACCCTAACAAACTGATCCAGAGTCAGTCGTGCTACCATTACACCAATCCGCAACGGCGAAATTAATTATAATATGATTACGAAACGATTTCAAGTACTTTTTTAAGTTTTTTTAAAGGATAAAACGGGAAATATGTCAATTTGAAAACATATCCGGTTGTTTTCTCAATTTTGGGAACGATTATCTTTTATCTCGCGTTACCTTATCCGGATGAAACAAAGGGGCGGTTATCTTGCACCAGTTATAAAAAATGAAGCAGAGGAACCGTCCCCCTGCTTCATTGTTCAGACTTTTACGACCCAGTTGAAAGGATCGGGTATTTTTGCGTACTGGATACCTGTCAGGTTGTCGTAGAGCTTCTGTGAAAGCTCGCCGATCCTGCCGCCGCTTAAAACGATCTTTTCATCGTTCCAGTACAGTTCGCCGATGGGGGAGATAACCGCAGCGGTGCCGGTACCGAAAGCTTCCCGGAGAAGACCTTTTTCGTTAGCCTGGTAAACCTCCTCGATGGAGATCTTTCTTTCACTGACTTTGAATCCCCAATGACGGAGCAGCTCTATGCATGATTTTCTTGTTATGCCCGGGAGGATGCTGCCATTGAGCGCAGGAGTCACCACTTCATCGCCTATAACGAAGAACACGTTCATGGTGCCGACTTCTTCGACATATTTCTTCTCAATGCCGTCAAGCCACAGAACCTGGGTATATCCTTTTTCCTTTGCTGCTTCCTGGGCTTTTAGGCTTGCAGCGTAATTGGCGCTTGCTTTACTCTCACCAAGGCCGCCAATAACGGCACGGACATAATTTGGTTCAACGTATATCCTTACAGGATTAAGCCCTTCCTTGTAATAAGCGCCTACAGGACCGGTTATAATGATGAACTGGTATGTATAAGAAGGACGGACGCCAAGGAAAGGATCTGTAGCTATGACGAAGGGCCTGATGTACAGAGAGGTGCCTTTACCGGAAGGAACCCAGTCTATATCTATGTTTATAAGTTTCTTCAGCGCCTCGAGGGCAAATTCTTCATCGATCAGCGGTATGCATAACCTGTCGCATGAAGCGTTAAGCCTCTTCATATTTTCTTCAGGTCTGAAAAGCACTACCTGGCCGCTGTCTGTCCTGTATGCCTTCAAACCTTCAAAAACGCTCTGTCCGTAATGGAAAACCATGATCGACGGTTCATAGGGAATTGGGCCATAGGGTACGATTCTGGGATCATGCCAGCCTTTATCCACTGAATAGTCCATTATGAACATATGATCGGAAAAGTATCTTCCAAAACCAAGACTATCGCTGTCAGGCTTGGGTTTAGGGTTTTTAGTGAGTTCTACTCTTATTTCCATATCACCACGCTCCTTTGATAGAATAGTTTACACCATAATAAGTTAAAAATCCAGAATATTATTTATATTTATTCATCCCTGTCCAAACAGGCAAAGTGCCTGCAAGATGCATATGTTAAATTAGATATCCCTGCATTCCGGCATTTCTTCATTAAACACGGAAAGGAATGGTTTCAATCATGGAAATTCATGTAGTACAGCCTGGCGAGAGTGTATATTCAATTGCCAGCCAGTACGGCGTTTCATGGCAGAAGATCGTATCGGATAACGAGCTTCAGAATCCTGACAGCCTTGTGCCAGGTCAGACACTGGTAATTCTCGAGGGAAACAGGCAGCACGTGGTAAGAAGGGGAGAGTCCCTTTTCCTTATTGCAATGCAATACCAGGTACGAATCAGCGACATACTTAGAGTTAATCCCCAAATAACCGATCCTGCCAGACTCGCGATCGGACAGGTGGTAAACATTCCGGAAAAGACAATCAATTTCGGCCCAATCATGGTAAACGGTTATGCGTTCCCTGATATAAGCATGGACGTACTTGGAAAAACACTGCCTTACCTGACTTTCTTGAGTATATTCAGTTACCAGGTCAACAGCGACGGCAGCCTTGATACCATCAATGATCTTCCGCTGATCCAGGCCGCCAGGGCGGCAAGGGTGGCTCCCCTGATGGTTATAACCAATATAGGGGACGAGGGCGGATTTGACAGCGATCTGGCCAGGACAATTCTCAGCAGCGATTCGCTGCAGGATACACTTATAAATAACGTGGTCAGAATCATGCAGGAAAAAAACTACAGCGGCCTGGACATCGATTTTGAGTATGTTTATCCTGAAGACAGGGAGAAGTATAATAATTTCCTTAGAAAAGTCGTATCAAGGCTTCGTCCTATGGGTTTCAGCGTTACCACCGCCCTTGCCCCGAAGATATCTGCCGATCAAAGAGGCAGGTTGTATGAAGCCCATGATTACCCAGTTCATGGCGCACTGGCTGATCACGTGATCCTGATGACCTATGAATGGGGATATACTTACAGTCCTCCCATGGCAGTCGCTCCGCTAAACGAGGTACGGAAGGTCCTCAACTATGCTGTGACAGCCATCCCGAGAGAAAAGATATTCATGGGTATACCTAATTACGGCTATAACTGGACCCTGCCTTACAGGGAAGGAACCGCGGCGCAGACAATATCAAACGTGGGTGCGGTAGACCTTGCATACAGGGTAGGGGCCTATATAAACTACGATCCTATAGCGCAGGCCCCGTTCTTCAGGTATTATGATGAAAACGGACAGGAGCATGAAGTTTGGTTCGAAGACGCCAGGAGCATACTGGCCAAGCTTACCCTTGCCAATGAGTTCAGGGTAGGCGGACTGAGCTACTGGACAATAAACAGATATTTCCCGCAGAACTGGCTTGTATTGGGATCGGTTTTCAATGTAAGGAAGATACTGTGAGAAATGAAAATTCATAAAAATTTAATATTTTAACATGTTGTTCACACTTTCAGATGATTAGTCGTGTATAATAGAATCATTAATCTTAGTGGAGTGTGAAACATGAAAAAGCAAAAAACCGTACTGAGCATAATCTTAATACTTGCTCTTTCTTTTTATGTGTTTTCAGGATGTTCAAAGAAAACGGGCACTGACGGGACCGGGAAAAATACGACCGGATCGGCATCCCCGACAGCCGGCAGCAATTCTCCCGCCATCAAGTTCGACTACAGCGAGGGTATCGATGATAACGGCTTATGGGTTAATGTAAAAGCTGTGGACCATGTTGAGATAAACGACTATCTCGGGATATTGATACCGAGCGACGTCCATACTGTAAGCGATGAAGCCATAAAGGATGAAATTGATTTCATAATGTCTGATTTTGCTGAAAGGAAGGAGATAAAAGACCGGGCTGCAGCCGATGGCGATACCGTCAATATTGATTATGTTGGAAGGATAGACGGAGTTGAGTTTAACGGCGGAAGCACGAACGGGTTGGGCACGGATGTCACCATTGGAGTTACACAGTATATAGACGATTTCCTGGAACAGATCATCGGACATACCCCGGGCGAGACATTCGATGTGGAAGTCACGTTCCCGGATGATTACTGGAATGAAGAGCTTGGCGGCAAGGACGCTGTTTTTACCGTAACTCTCAATTATATTGTTGAAACCACCATACCGGATCTTACCGATGCTTTTGTCGCAGAAAAACTGTCGTCAGAATACGGCTGGAAAACTGTAGCCGAGATGGAGTCATTTATCCGTGAAATGATGCAGAGGGACAAGCTGACCGCTTTTATACAGAACTACCTTGTTGAGAAAGCTGTCATCAAATCGATCCCCGACAGCATGATGAAATACCAGGAAAATGCGGTTATCCGTTACGTTCAGGATCAGGCAGCAGCATACAATATTGATCTGAATACTTTCCTGCAGTCTTTTTACGGAGTGAACAACATTGATGAACTGCTCGAGTTGGCTAATGAGGAGAACAGGAGAAATTCGGAAATACATCTTATCATGCAGGCCATTGCAGAAAAGGAAAACATTAAGGTTTCGGATGAGGATGTAGCGCAATACTTCCGGAAATATTATGATACCGACGATTACTCGGTCTACAAAGATAATTACGGAATGCCTTACCTGAAAATGAACGTGCTTATTGTGACAGTATTTGATTATCTTATAGAAAATGCGGTTTTTGAATGATCAAAAAAGGGCTGTCTTGGATGACAGCCCTTAAAATTTATTTAAGCCAATACTCACTGCAGTCTTTTGTTCTGTCCATGAACCCGTATTCTATGAGATAGCGCCGTATTGTCGCATAATCGTCATATATGTCACTGAGAATGGAATTGACTTCTTTTTCAGTATATTTTCTGCCGCGCTCGAACTGGGATGCGATCTTTCTCAGTATTACAACTTTCTTTTTCTCTTTAGACGAAAATACTTTCAATCTAAGAGGTTCCAGGGACTCGAAGAGGGAAGACAATATTTTATCCTCTTCCGATTTGGTTATTACATATCTGGCGTCTATCATTTTTGCTCCTCCATGGATATTGATCAATTCATTCCCAATATTTTTTGCTTTCTTTCCTGAGACGGACTTCTCTACAGTTTCAAAGATGGCAAGATACAATTTGGCCTGCCTTGCTTTTTCCCTGAAAACGAACCGCTGATGCCTTATAGTCGCGGGAGCGGTTCCGGTTTTCCTGGCTATCTCGTTGTCGGAAAGCCCGTTATACATCATAGAAAGCAGTTCTTTCTGGTTCTCTGTTATCCCGGTATACTTCTTATCCAAAGAAGTAAGCACTTCAAGCATGCTTCCGTGTTCCCTGCTTACATGCAGTTCGACAGCCCGGGAAGCTTCAAAGAACCTTCCGTCATAAGAAAATACTTCTCCGGCTTCAAACTCCCTGCCGCACACAAGGCAGGAATAGGACTTTCTGTCCGCATCATACGCGTATCCGTTCTTTATTTCGTCAAGTGACAATTGCAGTATTTTATCAATCATATAATACACCTATTTCATAAAAGTTTATTAATACAATAAACATTATATACTTATATGTACAATGCGTCAATACATGATATTTTTGACCATAGTGTGTTCATATGGCATGACCTTTCAATCGTCTTGTTTTGATAAAACAGGAATAGTAATATTTACTTGTGGATACCCTGGACATGGGCGTGAAAAGGAGAAATCCAAGCGATGAAAATTATTGACCTTTCCCATGAGATTCATGACAATATGCCGGTCTATCCCGGAGACACGGTGACTGGCCTGCAGCAGATTAAATTTCTTGATACAGACATGCACAACAACCACAGGCTGGACATCAACATGCATGCAGGCACACATATAGATTCACCGATGCATTTGACCAATTGCAGGACATATATTTCAGAAATCTCCCCCGAATCTTTTATTGGGGAAGGCTGCGTCCTTGATGTAATGGGTCAGCGGATAATTAATTATAAAGTGGAATATAATGCCCTTGTCAGAGAAAACAGTATCGTACTGCTATATACAGGCTTTGACGAATACTATGGAAAAAAAGAGTATTATGAAAACCATCCATGTCTTGATACCCGTTTCTGCGAGTTCCTTGTAAGAAAGAAGGTCAGGATGGTAGGCATGGACACCCCTTCTCCGGACAGGTATCCCTTTGAGATTCATAGAATGCTGTTTAATAACAACATATACATTCTTGAGAACCTGACGAATCTTGATAAGTTGCTGAATGCCGGCAGATTTGAGGTTATAGCCTTCCCGCTGAAGATAAAGGCTGACAGTTCAATCACGAGAGCTGTTGCAAGGGTTTATTGACCAGTTATTGAACAGAGGGAATGTTTATGGATGCAAAACGGAAATTATGCCGCGGCAGTTTTAATCTACTGTGCCGTATTTGAAAGGACGTCAGCACGTTATAAAGACAGAACTGACAATATGTATACCTTGAAACCGGTCATTCGTCCCAGAACGTATATCTCCAGGCTCAGGCTATCGGACTTGGAACCGTAGCAATTGGTGCATTTGAAGATGAGAAAGTCTTAAAAATCCTTGATTTGCCTGGCAATGAAAAGCCTGTCTATATTATGCCTGTAGGTAAAAAATGAGCAATAGGTTTCTTCATGGGTGAAACGAAGGATCTCAACCGCTGCTTGTGTGGTTTGGAGTATCCTTCTTTTTTTGTTCTCAAAATAAATAGATAAATATAAAAATATATTGACAGATAATAATTATATGTTAATATATAATAAAAATGATTAGATAAATATCGAAATACAGATTCCGGGGAGTGAATCAAATGGAAAGAAGAATAATCGAAAAAATGGTTAAGGCGATGAATTTTGAAAAGAATGAAGCAGTATTCATCAATTTCTGGGGCACAGCTGAAGAAATGGCAGAACTTACAGCTTTCGAGAATGTTATGAGGGATCATGGCATTATGGTTAATTCGTTAGCTATCACGGATGAGTTTATAACAGAAGAAGTTGCAGGAGATAAGAAGCCGATTCCGGAGGAATGGTTCGGGAGATATGACAAAGCAGCGTCAGTCGTCGACTTGATGATGCGCCCTGCAGGCATGCCTCCGCAGGGACTTGCCAGCGATAAGATACCGCTCTTTGGCGCTTTTCTGAAAAACCTGTTTAAAAAAGTCTCTTCGAAGAAAAAGTTCATCCAGGTTACCATGCCTTCCAGGGTAAATGCAATGATGGCGGGAATGGAATATGAAAAATATCATGACAGGATTATAAGGGCTCTTGACATTGATTATGACGAGCTTAAGAAGAACTGCGGGAAAAAGATAATGCAATTCAGCGGGGACAAGCGTATAATCAAAACAGGAAAGAATTGCGTCCTCACAATGGAAACGACCGGCAGAATATGGCATACAGATGCCGGTGAAGGGGCTTTTCCATGCGGAGAGATATATATCGCGCCCCTGGAAGATAAAACATTTGGTTCCATCTTCTTTGAAACATTTTCCGTTGAGGGTGTAGGCGTATTCAAAAACGTCACTCTTAAGGCAGAAGCCGGGCGTGTTGTTTCATCAGATTGCGACGAGTTCAATGAGTTCATGAAGACCCTTCCTGAAGGAGGCAGTATAGTCGCGGAGCTTGGTATTGGTATGAATCCTAATGTTGACTGCATCGAGGGGTATTCAGCCCTTGATGAGATTGCCGCAGGCACTTTACATATAGCCATCGGAATGAACAACCTTATAGGCGGAACAAACGAGTGTCCGTTCCATATGGATTTTGTAACAAGAGGCGAAGTCCTGTAATTTCTTAGGGTTCTGATATGAAAGAAGGTAATGGCATGAAGACTGTTATCGATAATATGTATAAATTCCTTGAACGAAGAAAAGCGGAAGTTCTTGAAGAAGCGTCAAAGCTTGCTGCCGACAGGAGAAATGACGAGAGCAATTTCCTGAAGGCTAAAGCCAATATATACGATGTTTTCAAAGCCCTGCTCAATGTCTCCTGTAAGGCAGCAGGCAATGACAGGGACACTTTTTATGCCGATTTTAAAAAGCGTGCGGAGACAGTGCCCGAAGCATGGAGAAAATCTCTTGAAGCAGCGGCAAGGTATGGTGATGATGCAAGGATCCTAACGGAGAAAGCAAAACTTTCCGCCGTGGATGAGATTATTGATAAGTTTAACAAGTTGATGGAGTCGTAGGATGATCTATACGGCTGTTGCCTGCAACGATTTATCGCTCCGTGAATCCATTTAGGATTCAAGTCGCGCTCGCTTCGCAATCCATGCGCCGCTTTAAATCGCATGCAGGCACGTCGTACTCAATCGAAAGGAGAGACATATGACTGAAAACGAAGCAGTTGATTTGTTCAAATGCCTTGCGGACAAATCAAGGATACGGATACTTAAATCCCTGATGCAGGAAGATATGTACGTTGAGCGGCTGGCCGAAAGGTTAAACCTTTCGGCTCCGACTATTTCGTTCCACCTGAAAAAACTTGAAGCGGCCGGGGCGGTAAGGTCCCGCAAGGAACAATATTATACAATTTACTCAATCAATAAAGACATCTTCAGGATGCCGATATTAAATATACTGAAGGAGAAATCGGAGGATATTGACGCTCAGGCGGAACGCGATGAGCAATACCGTCAGAAAGTCATTGATTCATTTTTCCAGTATGGTAAGCTTAAGAGCATTCCCAGGCAGAGAAAAAAGAAACGCATCGTTCTTGAAGAAATCGCGAAATCATTTGAAGAAGGAAGAGAATACACTGAGCGTGAAGTAAATATTATAATAGCCGATTACTATGACGATTTCTGCACCATTAGGCGGGACATGGTCGCGGAAGGACTTTTGGAGAGAAAAAGCATGATGTATAAAAAAGTGCTTTGATTATTTATTTTTTAAGGTATAATAGAGTCTGTTATGCTTATAAGGAGCAATATGCATGAATATATCAGGTGTTCGCAGTATATTAGCCGGTATCAATGATATAAAGGTGATAGGGAGAAGTGCCGTTTTGGACGGCGTTGTCTCCAACGTCATGGGGTTGGCGCGCCATGGCGGGGAGATACGATTATTGATCCTGCAATATGACGAATGTTTTCATGAAAAAGCCATCGAAGCGGAGTGGCAGGAATTGAATGCTTCGTCGGGCAAGCCTGAAAACAACAGGGCATTGTTGAGAAATGACAGGTTTTTAGATGCCAGGGATCCTTTCCCGTCGGTACTGAAAGTATTCATTGGCGAAAACGAGTTTGTGGTATACAGAACGGAACGCCGACGGCTGGATGCGAAAGACCCGGAAAGCATACTTACAATAGCAAAATTCCTTGATAATGGATGGCAGCCTTCAGGAATCGAAGATTTCAGCATTGATATGTTGTTCCTTACAACCTTGAAAGTATCGGGAGACTTTGATTCCATTTCAGCCTGCAGCCGTGACCAGGAGCTGCGTTTTATTCTGGGCCCGCACAGTGAAGTGCATCAGGTGGAAAAACCAATTACATTGATTGTTGGAGATAATTATAAGGATAAAATAGTTTTTCATGATAAAGATACAGGAGAGGAACACTGGGTACGGATCAACAGAGTATATTTATCGGATATTTGGGAAGAAATGAATAAAATATTTACCCATCCCAAACTTAAGGAGCAATTGACTGCTGAGGAGATTGCCAGGGTCAGATCAGATTTTGAAAATAAGTTCCGGGAAGTATGTCCAAGGGGTATGTACTATCCCGTTATTGAGTACGAATGTGAGGAGGATATATCGTTGCAGTTTTACTCCAGGGCATTTTTAGATGCCCAGCCTTTGAATAAAGGCAGCAGCATGGGATTTTTAATTCGTACGGATCAGCCGACAGGAATTTTAGGTTTGAAGCTTAAAGCTATCGCTATACAGGAACCAGTGCCGGCAAACACCGGGGTGATCGAGGCGGAATTGTTTCAATATACCCGGATTATTTCCGGCGGTGATATCATTTTGTAATAATACTACATTCGACGGCAGGCATAATGCCTGCCGCCGGCGTTTTCCTGGTTATTATACCTGATTAATCTTAACTTATCGTACAGCTTTAACTGTACATGTCGCGCCCCAGCGGCTCATTATTTCAACGGTAGAGAAACCAGCTTCTTTAAGGCACTGGGTTTCATGTTCCACCGTAAGCGGGATATCATAGTGATAAAAAGTGTCATCCTCAATTCCCTGTTCCTTCTTTAATCGAAGGAGTTCATTCATGTGAAATGTTTCTTCTTCGTCGGAGGATGAGAAGTAATCTGTCAGGATAAAGTATCCGCAGGGTTTTAATGAATCCCTGAGCTTTTTGTAAAGCGCTCTTTTCTCTTCAAACGTATAATGATGCAGTGATTCTACCGAAACAGCGGCATCATATTGCCCGTTGCCGAAAGGAATATCAAAGTATGAACCCAAAATAAGAGTTATATCCTTGTCACTGAATTTTTCTCTTACCCGGTTTAGCATACCCGGGGCAAGATCTATTCCGGTGACCTTCGCTTTCGGATTTATCTTAAAATACCATTCCAACTCAAGGCCGGTTCCGCATCCAAGATCGAGAACCCTGCATCCCGGATCCGACGGAAGGCATTCAGCTGTGAATTTATAAAATTCACGAGCCGAATCTATATAATTCAACTGGTGGTCATCATAAATGTTAAGTCGTTTGTCAAAGAATTCACCCATTTTTTCCAACATGCAATCATCCCGGAAATATAGTTTGTCTCTATTCATTATATAGTCAGGCAGGAAATATGACATAGAAAAATAGACTGTATTGAACAATTTTCTCCGAAAAGTTTGCTTTTGCTTTACCTTATGGATTATTGCTTATAGTTTTTTCAGCTGCTATAATTTTCCGTAAGTAACATTGACTTAAAAAATTTGGAGGTTAATAAAGGTTATGGATATTGAAATACGGAAGTTGACACCGGACCTTGCAGAGGACTATGTGCGCTTTTTTGACACTACGCCGCATGACGACAATATTGATGAACATAAATGCTATTGCGTATGTTGGTGCAATGATGCCTTTGAATCCCAGGACTTCTCTACGGCAGAGAAAAGACGGGAATATGCTTATCTTTATGTTAAAGGCGGCAATATCCAGGGTTATCTTGCTTATGCAGGGAATAAGGCTGTCGGTTGGTGTAATGCCAATATCAAATCAGAATGCTTAAGATGTGAAAGCTGGCAACGGTTCATGCATTATGTACCATTGGATGATATAAATACCGGATTGAAGGTGAAATCCATTTTTTGCTTTGTTATTGCGCCGGAAATGAGAAGAAAAGGAATTGCAACGTTATTAATGGAACGTGTATGCCTGGATGCAGAGAGGGAAGGATTTGATTTTATAGAAGCATATCCTTACAAAGGAACTGATTTTGGCGGTCATTATGAAATGTACGGAAAGCATGGTTTCCAGGTAACTTTGGAAACTGAACATGGATATGTGATGAGAAAGTATTTAAAGTGATATATGGATCCGCAGCACCCGGTCATCCGGGTCATCTCCTTGTCTTAATTTATTGTGTTCAAGCTCAAAACGGGATATACTTTATATTTATAATACAATAAACACTTGACCGCTGCAAATTGGGAGGATTTTCATGAGACATCAATACAAGGGGGCTTTACATATCCATACCACCATCAGCGACGGAGCAAAAAGCCCTGAGGAAACACTGGAAGCATATAAGGCAGCCGGTTACGATTTCGTGGCGCTGACTGACCACTGGGTATACGGCGAACCGGGAGAATACAAGGGAATGAAGATACTTTCCGGGGCAGAGTACGACACCGGTGAAAATATTGTCGAAGGCATCTTTCATATAGTAGGGATCGGCATGGAGCGCGAGCCGTTCCTGAGACGCGAAGATCTTAACAAGTACAATAATTCCGTAGAACGGGCCCAGCATATCATAGAATGTATCAATGAAGCAGGCGGCGCTGCCATTCTTGCTCACCCGGCATGGTCTGTCAATCGTCCGTCTGACATAATTAAATTGCGCGGCCTGGCTGGCATAGAGATTTACAATGCCGTTTCCGGCTTTCCCTACCAAAATCGGGCGAATTCAGCTGTAATCCTTGATATCCTCGCTGCAGACGGATTTATTCTGCCAGTGCATGCCGCGGATGACACCCATTTCTGGAAAGGCGAAGAATGCAGTTCATTCGTTCTTACTACTGATAGTGATTTTGTCAAAGCGGTAAAAGAAGGCAACCTGTATGCTTCCCGTGGTCCCCGGATGGAGATAAAGCGGGAAGGCAACACACTTCATATTGAATGCACACCGGCAAGCATGATCATTGTCCATTCATGCTCCGTTTGGGTAGAAGGACGGACTTTGATTGGTGACGGGCTCACTTCAAGGGACTATGTCATAACAGCCGAAGACATGTACGCTCGTGTTGAGGTCATCGATAAAAACGGCAATAGCGCTTGGAGCGGATTTTATAAATATTTATAATAAAAATACGGCTAATATGTTATTCATTAAGGGATTGAAGGGGAAAGTGTTGTGGACGCAGCAAACTTAATTATTGAATATTGGAAGCATCATTGACCATACAGATAGTCGGAAGCAGGTAGAATTATGATATATAGACTGGGAAAAAAAGAAGATTTGGATGAGATATGCCGCCTGATCGAAAAGGCAATCGAACTGATGAGAAATCAGGGAATCCATCAGTGGGACGAGTTATATCCTACAAGAGAAATTTTCCTGGATGATATCAGTAAAAATACATTACATGTTGCAGTTGAGGATGACAGGATAATAGCAGTTTATGTCATTAACCAGGAATGAGATTATGTGTTTCTGCAGACTCTCAGAATAAGGGAATAGGTTCAAAGCTCCTGGCGCATATTGAGGAGCAGGTTAAGAACATGGGTTATTCGTCTGTCAGACTGGATGTGTTTTCAGAGAATCCATATGCTTTGAAATTATATGAGAAAAATGGCTATGAAAAACGTGGGCATGCGGACTGGCGAAAAGGACGCTTTTTCCTGATGGAGAAAACGCTTTAGCAAGATATCGGTGACTTTGTCATCATTACTGAATCTAAGGCAATCTTAAAACGAATGGCGGGCAGTGATATGTTAAAAACTGATCGGCTTGAATTAGTCGGGTTTGATGTTAAGTACGCTAATGATCTCTTTGAATTATGGAGTGATTTTGAAGTGATAAAGTATACATTCACTCCTTTAATCACTTCAGTTGACGAATGCAAGAGATTGATTGAACTGCAGATTATTCGAGCTTGATTTAATACATTTTTCCAATTCATAACACATTAAATGCTTTATCTGTCCATTTGAATATTGATGCATACCGGAAAGCCGTCGCTGGTTTTTCCAGTGATGGCTTTTTCATGTCGGAAACAAGGTGAATGAACTGCAGCAAATCAATATTTGCTGATTGACTCTGCCGTTGGGGCATAGTTTATAATTACTTCTATACTTGATGGGGAGGGCAATTTTATGAATGACTTGACTAAAATCAGGGATGTATCGTTAAAGTACAATATATCCGCACGTACGCTTCGTTATTATGAGGATATGGGTTTGATAACAAGCATACGAAGCGATGATTACGCATACAGGCTGTATGATGATGCTAATCTGAAGCGATTGGAGCAAATTTTAATTCTGAGAAAATTAAACATTGGAATTAAAGATATACAACGTATATTTAATTCAACGGGTTCCGAAGTTGTACTGGAGGTGCTTGGAAAAAAAGTTGATGATATTGATGAAGATATTTCTCTTTTGCACGAACTGAAGGAAATCGTACTGGAATTTATACAGCAAATCGAGCAGGCTGATTTTAATAATGACACGGATGTAAAACTTCTTTATGAAAAAGCAAAGGAGATAAAAACTGAGCTTGTACAGGCAGATTATAATGGTAATCCTTCTTTGGTAAACCGTCTGGCGGAAGTAACCGAGAAGATGGACAAGAAGGTACCGGATGTAATGATTATACGGATAAATAAGTTCAGAGCAGTGACATCAGGACGTTTATCATTTGAAGATCTTTTCGGCGGTAACTTTGAGCCGTGGCAGGAAGCGCACAACCATTTATTTAAGCCGGTCGTTTTTGATTGTCCTGATTTTCTGTGCGGCAAAGACGGAAAGGCTGAATGGATTTGGGCTGTAAAAGATGAAGTATCGGAAAATGATACCTATCCATATGAGATTATTGAATATCCCGGAGGTTTATATGCGGTAGCCGTCAGTTTGGATGGTGACAGCGAAAGCTATGACAAAGTGAGAAAAAAGGTGGAGAAATGGCTTGAAAGCACCAACTTCATTGTTGACAGCGAACGTGATTATATGGGGAAATGATTTACGTGGATGATGAAATCAAGGAAGGTCTCGGTTACCATCAAATGAACCTTTATATACCCATAAAATTAAGAAAACAGCAGTAAATTTGAAGTGTTATATAACCAACAGAAAAGCAGGGCTTTGCCCTGCTTTTTTATACTGTAAACTTAATCATTGACTTCATCGTACCTGCTGGATTACATTAATCTTATTGACACGGCAGACTGTGCTCCGCTTAAATCGCATGCAGGAACGCCGGTTAATAACAAGTGCAAGAGGTTTCAAAACCAGGATTTCTGAAGGAAGTATTTTATGAGAAGAAACGGAGTAAAAAGAAGACTGATTATTGCAGCTTGCATTGCAATAATAGTTATAACCGCAGCTTTTATGCTGCTCAGTCAAAGCAAAGGAACTTATTTAAAATATAAAGAGTTCAACGACCTGTTGACAGAGGGGAAAATAACATCTGTCACCATCAGGACAGATAGAATTGAGTTCCGGATAGAAGCTGACAGCGGGAAGTATTATACTGACAATCCGAAAACAGACGGTTTTATGGAAAGGCTTCTTCTTGCCGGGGTTGATGTTAAAGACAGCACGGAGGGCGATGACGGATTCTTCGCGGTTTTTGATATTCTCTTTGACGCAGTATTCATTGCCATTATAGTAACTGTGATCTACAGGGTTTTCGGTGAATACTTTAAATCCTTCAGGATTGTAAGGCATACCGGAGTAACTTTTGATGACATAGCTGGCATGGACGATCTTAAAAAGGAAATGATGTACGCAGTTAATATACTTAAGAATCCTGAAGAGTACAGAAAGAAGGGTATCCGCCCCACAAAAGGGATCGTGCTGGAGGGGCCTCCCGGAAACGGGAAAACGTTGTTTGCCAAAGCATTGGCAGAAGAAGCCGGAGTTAATTTTATAGCAACCAGGGGCGCTGATTTTCAGAGCATGTTCATGTCAATCGGCCCCAAGAAAATCAGGCAGCTGTTCCATAAAGCGCGTAAGAATAAGCCATGCATTGTATTTATCGATGAATTTGACGGTATAGGTGAAAGAAGGAATTTCGCGGGTTCGGGCATCGATAAAGAAAACAACCGTATAATTACAGCCATGCTGAATGAAATGGACGGTTTCGAAAATGAAGACGGGGTCCTGGTAATCGCGGCGACAAACTCTTACGCTTCATTGGACGCAGCGCTTGTTCGTCCGGGAAGATTCGACCTGAAGTATACGGTCCCCAACCCCGACCAGGCCACAAGAATTAAGCTTATCAATATATATACAAGGGGAAAACGGCTTTCTGACGAAATAAACATCGACAATCTCGCGAAAAGCTTTGACGGGCTCAGTTGCTCGGCCATAGAGACTATCCTTAACGAGGCGGCGGTAGCCATGTTTGCAGAAGGGAAAAGTGAAATCGATATGGACTGTATTATAAAAGCATGTGGGAAAACCGGCTTAGGTAACATCAGGCAGTAACCTTTCTGATCAGCTTAAAAAGCACGTGAATTTTTATATTGACGGGAGAAAAACTTATGAACGATTTGACGAATAAAATCAATGAAATAGAAATCAGAAAGATCGATAATGAAGAATTAAAGCCCCAAATTACAAGGATAATTCTCGAATCTCTGCCGGATTGGTTTGGAATAGAGAAAGCAAGGGAAGAGTATATTCAAAACAGCATGGGCAGGATTTTCTTTGCTGCGTTTGATGGAGAAAAGCCTGTGGGTTTTCTGTATTTGAAGGAAACAGGAAAAGACACCGTAGAATTGCATGTCATGGGAATTCTGAAGGAATATCATCGGCAGGGAATTGGTACCAAACTGTTCAATGGGGCTAAAAAAGCAAGCATTGAAAACGGATATTCATTTATACAGGTCAAGACGGTACAGACGGGAATGTATGAGGAATATGACCGTACGAACAAATTCTATTTGTCTTTGGGCTTCAAGGAATTCGAAGTTTTCCCGACTCTATGGGATGAATGGAATCCATGCCAGGTATACGTGATGGCATTAAAATAACGGGAAAATCAATGTGTTTCTGACGAACAGATACTATTTTTAGGATCAGGGGTATGTTTCACGATAATTATACCAATGGTATAATTATTCTATTACCTTTAGTAAAAATAGTATCTGTTCTTTTTTTTGATGCCTGATAGAATAAAACCATAGAGAGGGACATTTTATGCTGAATGAAAATATAAGAAAATTTCGTAAAAAGATGAATCTGACCCAGGAGCAGCTGGCTGAAATCATGGGAGTGACCGTAGGAGCTGTTTCGAAGTGGGAATCGGGCCTTTCAAACCCGGACGTAATGCTGCTGCCAAAACTTGCAAAACTTTTTGGCGTTTCACTGGATGTACTGTTTTCGGTTGAGCTTACAGATCAATCGGCCGACGCTCTTGCGGATGAAATAAAAAAACTTCGCCATGAGAAGCAATACGACAGAGGGGAGGAAATTGCTCTCGAAGCGATTCGAAGATACCCCAACCATTTTGAGATAATTTATCAAAGCGCGACCCTTTTTATGATGCAGGGTATGGAGAAGAGCAAACCCGAATCATTGGAAAAGGCCATGGAACTGTACCGGCGAAGCTGCCACCTGATCGGTCAGAATCGGGATGAACGCGTCAGCGAATTGACCATACAGGTGACCATAGGCAGAATACTGACTTCCCTGGGAAGAACCGAAGAGGCCTATGAACATTTGAAAAAATATAATTACTGCGGTATTAACAATAGCATCATAGGTACTATTCTGGTACAGGAGAAAAGAATCCAGGAAGCGTCAGAGTACCTATCGGAGAGCCTGCTTGATTGTATCGCTGAACTTATACGATGCTGCGTGGGATTTGCCAACTTATATTATGAAATGAAGGATTATAAAATGGCTTGTGATGCTCTGAAAATGATGTACGACTTTTCTGAGCATCTCAGAAAAGACGACCGGGTTTCTTATATCGATAAGCTCCAGGTTATGATCCTTGCAGGCATGGCTCAGATCTATGCCAATAACCAACAGCTAAAAGAGGTAGAAGAATGCTTGACAAAAGCATACGAGCTTGCGAAAAAATTCGACGCATCTCCGGATTATAATGCTCAGAATATCAAGTTTTACAAATGGAAGAAGAGGATTTTCGGTGATGATGTAGGAGACACTGCCATGAAAATCATTGAAGGAATAATATCAACGACTGAAAGTAACGCTGATTTACTGAAAGATGTATGGAACAGATTAACAAACAGCTGAGCCAGTATTGAAAGAAAAATAAAGGGGAAGGTGTTATGGGAAGCAGAAGCAAACTGGATACTGCCACCAAAAATGAGGCTGCAATTAAGATCAGCAAAAACCTTAAGGCGCAGTTTATGCACAATAATCATTTGAACTTTGCCGGCGCACTGGTTACGACCCTGCTGTCTGCAATAATAAACCTGGTTTTATCATGGCTGCTGCAGCAGATCATAGATGCCGCTACAGGCAATAATCGGCTTTTCAATCTTTTTCAGCTTCTGATCATAAGTATTGGCCTTGTCATTGTGCTGATCCTTGTTTTTATGTTGGAACGCAGAGCAAATCCCCGCTTTGTGGAAAGGGCGATGGCCCAGTATAAAAACATGGTGTTTTCGGAAATCTCCAGGAAAAGCATAAGTTCCTTTGCTCAGGAAAACACTTCATCGTACTTATCAGCGCTGTCCAATGACGCTGCAAGTATTGAAAAAAACTATATTTCAACAACATCTCCGCTGATCCAGCAGATCCTGATGTTCATCGGAGCTTTCGCGATGATGCTCTATTACAGTCCATTGCTGACGCTTGCGGCTGTTTTGTTGTCCCTGTGTCCGGTAATCGGTTCAATACTTTCGGGCAATCGGCTGGCTGTTTTGGAAAAAACCGTTTCTGAAAAGAATGAAAGCTTTATCGGCGCTTTGAAAGATATGCTGACCGGATTTTCAGTGGTTAAAAGCTTCAAAGTCGAAAAAGAAATGATGAAGCTGTTCCGCGCAAGCAACGAAGAGGTTGAATATACCAAAAGAAAAAGGAAACAGATTGAGATCCTGATCAAGATGATCGGAGTAGTCACAGGCGTTATCGCACAGTTCGGCGTATTCATAATTGGCGCATATTTAGCCTTACATAGCGGGACAATCACGGCGGGCGTGGTGATTATCTTTGTCCAGCTGATGAATTTTGTGATAAGCCCCATAGGAGAAGTTCCGCAGATCCTGGCTAACCGCAAGGCTGCCCTGGCCCTGGTAGACAAACATGCTCTCGCATTATCGGAGCAGGTGGAGCAGAAGGGGATTTCAGTTGGCCGGACCCTGAACAAAGGTATAGAACTTAGGAACGTAACCTTTGGATATGAAGGGGACAAAACTGTTCTGAGTGATATTTCAATGGTGTTTGAAGCCGGGAAAAGCTATGCCCTGGTCGGCGGTTCGGGCAGCGGCAAATCGACATTGCTGAATCTTCTCATGGGAAGTTATTTCAATTACAAGGGTGAGATTCTGTATGACGGACTGGAACTTAAACAGGTCAACCTGGACTCCCTGTATGACCTGGTGTCAATAATCCAGCAGAACGTATTTGTGTTTGACAGCAGCATTAGGAATAATATCACCATGTTCAGGGATTTTGATGAAGACAGGATCTATTATGCCATAAAACAGGCCGGTCTGTCGGATCTGGTCGAGCAGAAAGGGATGGATTATGACTGCGGAGAAAACGGGAATGGTTTGTCCGGAGGAGAACGCCAGAGAATATCCATCGCAAGATGCCTGTTAAAAGGAAGTTCCGTTATGCTTGTGGATGAGGCGACAGCAGCGCTGGATGCAAAAACAGCGGTTGATATCACAAACTCGATACTTGAAATCGAAGGTTTGACAAGAGTAATAGTGACCCACAGGCTGGAGGAATCGATCCTTAAAAAATACGATAAGATCTTCGTATTGCAGAATGGAAACCTTGTGGAACAGGGAACATTCGAAGAACTTATGAAGGAAAAAGGATATTTTTACTCCCTGTACATGGTGTCACAATAAAGCTGTCAATAAAGGGTTTCCTGCCATTGAGCTCTGCTCCGGGATCATTTTCGGAAGGAGCAATGACAGGAAACCCATATTTTTCTTAGACAACTAAAATATTTCTAATGTCGCCCTGCGAATGGCTGTTTTTTCAATGACCTTGAAAAGAGCCACGCATAATGTCAGGTAAGCAACCCCAACAAGGGCCTCTTGTCCCATAAGGGTCAGCAAACGTCCTTTGTCGACTTCACCGAACAGCATATTGGCCGCTTCGATACTCCTTGTAAAAGGAAGACACCAGGAGAGAAACTGAACCGGCCCTGGGAGATCTTCAACCGGGAAATTGGCGCCGCAAAGGATAAGCATGGAAACATTCACAAGATTCAAAATCAGGTTCATGCTGTCAAACAACAGGGGAAAGACACTTAAAAACAGTCCAAAGCAAACGGCAGTCAGGATGCCGATTACCATAATAATCGCGAACAGACCAAGATTAACATTTGAAAAGTTCACACCAAACAGTAAGCTGCCAAAGGCAATGCAAAGTATAACTGTTGCAATGCTTTCAAAGATAAAGAAAAATCCTTTTTGAACTACTGTTGCTATGCGGCTGCATGGTGAGGCAATAAGCCACTTGAGACGGCCATAAGATCTCTCGCCTTTAAATGTAGCTCCTATGGTGAATACACAGCTATAGTTGCATAAAAGCATGGAATTGCCTATTACCCATTTAGTCAGTTGATCGGTATGAAAACTGTTCTTTGCGATAAAGCAATAATAAATTAGGGTTATCAACGGTATCGAAATCCTGTAGAAAATAAGGTCTTCCCAATCCAAATGCGCATTGCTTCCTTTATAATATAGCCAGCACTGGTTAAAAAATCTTTTCAAACAATCCATCATCACATCAGCTCCAGACTTGCTTTTATTTTCACTTCACGTTCAATGATCCTGTATAATAATTGAAATGCTATTGTATATAGAAGAACTTCAATCAGCTGGACAGTGAAGCAAAGTAAGTACTCTTTTCCGGTGAAATTTACATCAAATGTTCCCCGGATCAGCTTCACCGCCCAGGTCATGGGCAGGGAATAGGAGAGAGGCAGTAACCAATCAGGAAGCAGCTCTGCCGGTATTACAAACCCACATACAAGGGCAATGGGTATACTTAAGCAATTCATAAAAAGGGTGGTTTTTCTTGACAGGGTAAGCAGGTATGCGAATACCTGCGATATAACCACAAAAGTACATACCGCCATAAGGAATGCAGGGATGAAACCTGGCAAATTTGCGATCTGTATGCCTGCTCCGAATAACAGTTTCGCTGTAAACACCGTAATAGCCATGGAAGCAAGGGATAATACCGTATTTCCTATGATCTTTCCCAGCACGATAAGGTTGAAGCCCGCCGGCGCACAGAAAATTACAGGAAGTGTTCCATACCAGCGTTCACGGTTTATATCCCCCACCGAAGAAAAACAGATACATTCCCAAAGGCTGCTTAAGCCAGCTCCCAGGATCACGTAAGTCATGAAGTTGCTCATGGAAGAGTTGCGGAACATGTAATACAAAAGTATTGTATTGCCTATTGGATTCACAATCAGGCAGAACCGGTACATCGGCCTGACAAAGGAATTTTTTATCTGGATCCTCATGGTTCCAAGTATAATTCTTATTGCATTTCTCATACTTTATCACCCATTAAATGAATAAACACGTCTTCCAGGGTCAGTTCCTTCTGTGAGAAGGATGTTATGTCACAGGTCAGGTTCAGAACTTCGGAAAGAATATCCAGATCACGATCATACTTTATAAGATAAATATCGTTTTCTTCTCCCTCTTTGAACTCAACGGAACGTACGCCACTGATCTCTTTTATCCTTTCGTACAAGTTTGTCATGGAATGCTTTATAACAAGCTCGATGGTTTTGGTGTTTTCAAGAAGGTCTTTCAGACCCTGGGGCGTATCCAGTGCAACGATTTTCCCTTTGTTCATAATTGCGATTCGGTCACATAGTTCCTCAGCTTCATAAAGATAATGGGTAGTCAGTACAATGGTTTTGCCATGTTCTTTTAACGTTCTGATCAGGTTTCTCTGCGTTCTTGCACCCAAAGGATCGAGGCCAATGGTCGGCTCATCCATAAAAAAGATCTCTGCGTCATTCATCAGCCCTCTGGAAATCTGAAGCCGCTGGATCATTCCCTTTGAATAGGTCTCGGCCAGGGCATCCGCTTTATCAGTCAATCCTACGATTTCAAGGACTTCGTTTACCTTTCTTTTGGCTTCAGCCATCGGGATATGATAAAGATTTGCGAAATACTGAAGGTTATCCCTGCCTGACAGCCGGCGATAAACGCCCATTTCGCCGCCAAAGATAAAATTGATCCTGTTTCTTATTTTCTTCTCCTCACCATAGGTGTTATATCCTAAAACCTTGCAGACGCCTGAAGTGGGCGTAAGCAAAGTTATCAGCATCTTGATGGTGGTCGTCTTGCCTGCTCCGTTTTCACCCAGGATTCCGAATATTTCTCCTCTTCTGACATCAAAGGTGATCCCATCCACTGCAGCCGTGACTGTTCTCTTTCTGCGGATGAGGCCTTTAGTTTTAATGAAATCCCTTCTTAGATTCTCTACATAGATCACCTGTTCCATAGGTCATCCCCCTTAAGTCTTTGCTTTACTTTAATTGGGTGTTATTTTAGAATTATAATTAAGCTAAATTGAGGAATAAAGTGAAATTTTACTTCCGAAGGAGAGTATTATGGCAACCTATTGCGCCGGTGTTCTGATCTCCGAACTAAGAAAGCGAAGGGGATTAACTCAGGAAAAGCTGGCTGAAGGTCTCTGTGACAGAAGAACTATCTCTTATATAGAAAATGGCAGCATTTCTCCCAGCAAGTACTTGTTCGAACAACTGATGCAAAGGCTTGGAGTGGATCCCAAACGGTTTTCAAGCTATATTGCCAGTAAAGATGAACTTTACTTCGACGAAATGAGAAGAAAAATCGCAAAGCTGTTTCGTGAAAGCAAAACAAACGAGATCCTGGATCTGTTAAAATCCATGGAGATGAATAAAGCTTTAAAGAATAATAAGTATGTTCTGCAGTACATACTAAAGACCCGTGCCTGGATCGTCGCCGGAGGTATGGACTGGCATAATGCTTCCGATTCCGAGCTGCCGCTGCTTTTGGAACAGGCGATCCGCCTGACTATAGAAAATTTTGATATAGAACGAATCGGTTCCGAACTCTATACCGTTATTGAGATAGATCTTATACGGATGTATGGACTGTGGAAACTCTATACCGGCAAGAAAGAAGAAGCGCTGCGGATTTTTATACAGCTTGATCAAATTATCCGGACAGGGTATATTTTCTCGGAAGATATTTCTGACAGTCACAGCGCTCTTTTAGTTTCTCTGGCAAAGTGTTATCGCTGGCTTGGAAAATTTGAAGAAGCCCTGTCTACCAGTGAAAGGGGCCTGGTCCTGTGCGCTGAAACGCAGAGCTATCGCTGCCTTCCATGGCTCTTGTATCAGAAAGCCAGCGCATTATACTGGCTTGGCAGAAAAGAAGAAGCGCTTGCTGTTTTTGATGAGGGTATCATTATAGCAAGGATATACAAAGAACAAGAGATGACGGAATTTATGGAAAGCAGAAAGATGGACGCAATTAATGGGAATTTCTAAGGGTTAATGAAATATTGCATTAGTGGGGTTCATTTATGAAAAGAATATTGATTATAAACACCGGCGGAACTATCAGCATGGTAAGGACACCGGAAGGTTATAAGCCGGACCGGAAATCCTTTTCAAAACTTCTCCATAATATGGACTTATTAAAGGCTGAAGGAATGCCGCAATGGGATCTGGCGGAACTGGATGAACTGATAGACTCTTCAAACATGACTGTCGCCGAATGGAACAAGATAGGGAAGATCATTGCCGATGCATACGACAAGTATGACGGATTCGTTGTGCTGCATGGCACGGATACTATGGCATATACTGCGTCCGCGCTTTCGTTCATGCTGGAGCATATCTCAAAGCCTGTGATCCTTACAGGATCTCAGATCCCTCTTTGCGAGATACGAAGCGACGGAAGGGATAACCTGATAACATCATTATTGATAGCGGCGTCGGATATGGTCCATGAAGTATGTATATATTTCGGCAACAAACTGTTAAGGGGCAACAGGTCCATCAAGTATTCCTCCGTTGGGCTTATTGCATTCCAGTCGCCTAACTATCCAGCTCTAGCCGAAGTAGGAATATCTATTTCATACAACAGGGCGTTCCTGAAGGAGAAAGATACGGAAGAATTTAGTTATGTTCCTTTCAAAAACATCCCCATTGGAGTTATTAAAGTATTCCCGGGAATCCAGTTTGAAATTTTCGAGCCAATAATGACTGAAAAACTTAAGGGTATAGTCATAGAAACCTTTGGCGCCGGCAATATACCCGGGTACAGCGGAGCCTTGCTTCCTATCATAAAAAAGGCTTTTGAAAATGGCACAATAGTCACAGTATGTTCACAATGCCCCCAAGGGTCTGTTTCGCTTGGCGAGTATGAAGCAAGCATGGCTCTAAAAAATGCCGGGGCAGTAAGCGGATATGACATCACAACCGAGGCAGCCGTCGCAAAACTATACTACCTTTTCAGCAAAGGGTACCCGGCTGACAAAATAAAAATACTGATGGAAAAAAATCTGTGCGGTGAAATGAAAGGATGAAGGCTGATTATGGATTTCCATACATTGAAATTTGAAGACGGAAAGTTAAGCATTCTTGATCAGACCCTTCTTCCCGGAGAGGAAAGGTATATTGAACTGGACAATATACAAGATGTTTACGATGCAATAAAAACATTGAAGCTTCGCGGAGCGCCGGCAATCGGTGTAGGGGCGGCATACGGAGCAGTAATTGCCGCGCTGAATGCGCCAAAGGATAGCAAGGAAGCTTTCTTTGAGTATTTTTACAATGGCTGCGACTTTATTGCATCATCCCGTCCGACCGCGGTAAACCTTTTCTGGGCTATAAGACGTATGAAGCAAAAAGCAGACAGCATGAAGGCTATGGACATTGAACATATAATTGAAGGACTGGAAGCAGAGGCAAGGCTTATTGAAAAAGAAGATGAGGAAATAAACTATAAAATCGGGGAGAACATGCTTGGATTATTAAAAGACGGAGATACTGTTCTTACCCACTGCAATGCGGGCGCACTGGCTACTTCCAGGTACGGTACAGCACTGTCGGTATTTTACCTTGCAAAGCAGAAAGGAATTAACCTTAAGGTCTATGCGGATGAAACCAGGCCCCTTGGACAGGGGGCAAGACTTACGGCCTGGGAACTGAGCAGATCCGGTATTGATGTTACACTTATATGTGACAATATGGCTGCAATGGTTATGAGCCAGGGAAAAATCAATGCTGTAATCGTTGGATGCGACCGTATTGCGGCAAATGGCGACACGGCAAACAAAATAGGAACCCTGGGGCTGTCGGTTCTTGCAAAGCATTATGGAATCCCTTTGTATATAGCCGCTCCCACTCCCTCGATCGATATGGAATGCAAAAGCGGAAAGGACATACCGATTGAGGAAAGAGACGCGTTGGAGGTAAGGACCATAAAAGGAATACAGGTGGCTCCGGAGAATATAAAGGTATATAATCCTGCCTTTGATGTTACCCCTGCTGATAATATAACTGCTATAGTGACAGAAAAGGGAATTGTTTACCCTCCTTTTGAAATCAATCTGAAAAAGTTATCTTAGATGAAAAAAGTAATGTAGTAAGATAAGAGGTTACAGAAAAATGAATCTTGAGCAGATATATAACAGTATCAGGAATCGCATTGATTCCATAGACTTTACTGATTTGTGGGAAGGCTTTCATCCGTTCCGGTTTGCTCTGTACAATGATACGGAGTGCTATTTTGACGGCAGGTACATAGAAAAAACAGAGGAGTTTCACGCCAATACGTCCATTGTTTATAACGGAGAAAACATCGCTATATGGATGCTTAAGGAAGAGCCGGAAGACATAGATTTGCTGGCGGCATCAATTGTTCATGAGATGTTTCACGCATTTCAGAAAGAATGCGGAGAAAACCGTTATCCGGACGAAAATCGCGCATTGCTTGAATATCGATACTCCCCGGAAAACCTTTCTGCAAAACTGCAGGAAGCAGAAATAATGCTGGATATCCTTCTTGAAGGAAAAGAAAACAGGTATTCAGAGTTGCTTGGAATGCGGAGATTCCGTAAAGAACGCTTCCCGAATCAATATGACTACGAGGCAAGGATAGAGCAGATCGAGGGAACGGCCAGGTATATTGAATTATGTGCATTAAGCAAGATAGCTCCTGATAAGGGCAGGACAATGTTCATGGGAATGCTTGATGAATTAACGGCTGCAGGCAACTACTTCCCGGTCCGTATAATTTCCTATTCAATTGGAGCCGCATTCCTATGCTGCATTAAAAAATGTTCTTCGTTTAGATTTACACGCTTCAGCGACAGGCCCTTATCCGATGAAATTATTGATGATATTCCGTTTACGCCTGTTGAAATCACTAATGATCCGGATATGGAAAAGCATTTGACCGCATACAATGCAGAAACTGAAAGAATAATCAGTACAGCGCTTGAAAAGGGAGAAATCTGCCTTGAAGGCAAGTATCCTTTGGTTTCCCTGAATATCTGGGACGCACGATGGAACGGGAAGTATGCTGTTTCAAACTATATTGTTGTATACCGCGATGATGACCGGCAGAAGGTCCTGAATGGCAATTTTGTTGTTGAAATTGATGCTGACTTAAATATACTGACAGTTTACAGGCAATGATGGAAGCGGATGACTTAGATTTTTACAGCCGCATAAATAATACTGCTTTTCATGTATATAATAAAAGATACATAATGTACATAATATACACTATGTACATTTTTTTATCATGATATAATGGAGGTGAAAGGTGGTGTATGAAATGCTGGCTGTGAATGCAACTGATGTAAGAAAGGATTTTGGAAGATATATAGATGAAATTGTCAGAGTCAAGCCGATATTTATAAAGCGTTCCAGGGATTATTTCATGGGCATTAGTTTAAATATGGCCAGAGAACTGGTTAAAGATGTTGTTTTTACAGCGGATAAATATATAGAAGATGATTACTCTGTAACATTATCGCTGCATGATTTTGATATAGTTATGAACGACAGTGATGAATCATCAGCGTTGGATTCTCTGATAGAAGATTTAAAAGAATATGCGTTGGAGTTTTATGAAGATATAGAGTATTGGAGCAGCGATATAAACAGAAGGAAACAGTTGCCGAAAATATTAAAAATTCTCCTGACCAACGATAATGAAGAATTGAAAGAGAGTATTATATGCCAAGTTGGAAGGAGTTAAAAAGATTTTGTGAAAATGACGGTTGGGAACTTTATAAAGATACCAGCCACTATTACTTCAGAAAAGCAGATAATGATGGCACCATCAGGAGGACAAAATTCTCAAAAGGTTCAGGAGAAATAAAGTATCACCTCTGGAGAAGAAATCCTTAAGAAACAGCTTCGCGTTACCCAAGAATACTTTAACAGTAAAATATGATACAAAAAGGCCTATTTTTATTAATAAGCCTTTTAATTTATGAAAAGGAAATCAATATTTCCTGAGCCTATACTTAATCTGCCGGGGAGACCGATATGCAGATAAAACATTCTTTATGGAAAAGGACAGATATAAGCAAAAATAACGGTTATGAACAGGACAAGTTTAAGTAATTAACCGGTGTCTAACTGAATATATAAAGCCTTCCTTTCAAATAATAGCTTGTGTTAAAATCAAAACCCTTTTATGAAAGGCAGGTGATGCCTGCATGTCAACTAACAAAGCCAACAGACTGATCCACGAGAAATCACCTTACCTGTTGCAGCATGCGTATAACCCTGTTGACTGGTATCCCTGGGGAGAAGAAGCCTTTTCCAGGGCAAAAGCGGAAGATAAGCCTATTTTCCTTTCCATCGGCTATTCCACCTGCCACTGGTGCCATGTGATGGAAAGGGAGAGCTTTGAGGATCAGGAAGTTGCTGATTATCTGAATGAGCATTTTGTTTCGATAAAAGTTGACAGGGAAGAGAGGCCAGATATTGACCATATTTACATGGAGGTATGCCAGGCTCTGACAGGCCATGGCGGCTGGCCGCTCACAATAATAATGACACCGGATCAAAAGCCTTTTTTTGCGGGTACTTACTTTCCCAGGAATGACAGGATGGGAATGCAGGGACTGATGAGTATCCTGAAGGCTGTCAATAATGCATGGCAAAACAACAGGAGCGCGCTGACCGATTCGGGGACCAAAATCCTTGATTTTATAAACCGGGAACAGGGATCAGAAAAGTTCGATATCCCAAAAGAAATATTTGATATTGCATTCAATAATTACATTAATTACTTCGATCCTGTATATGGCGGTTTCGGCCATGCGCCTAAATTCCCGACACCTCATAACCTGATGTTCCTGCTCCGGTACTGGAAGATGACCAATGAAAAACAGGCGCTTGATATGGTTGAGAAAACCCTGGATTCAATGTACAGGGGAGGTATCTATGACCATATCGGTTTCGGTTTCTGCCGGTATTCGACTGACAGGAAATGGCTGGTGCCGCATTTTGAAAAGATGCTTTATGATAACGCCCTTCTTGTGATTACTTATCTGGAAGCGTACCAGGCCACTAAAAAAGACAAATACGGAATAATTGCAGGTGACATCCTGTCGTATGTCCTGAGGGAACTGACATCGCCGGAAGGCGGTTTCTACTGCGCCGAAGATGCCGATTCGGAAGGGGAAGAGGGAAAGTTTTATCTCTGGACACATGATGAAGTCATGACGTTATTAGGTAAAGACGATGGTGTATCCTTCTGCAAATTATATGGTATTACCCGTGAAGGCAACTTTGAAGGAAAAAATATTCCGAACCTTATAAACAAGGATTATTCAGCCGAAGAACTCAGGAAACATGATACTTCGAGGGAAAAGCTGTTCAAAGCGAGGGAAAGACGCATCCATCCCTTCAAGGACGATAAGATACTGGCATCCTGGAACGGCCTGATGACTGCTGCCATGGCCATGGCGGGAAGAATACTGAAGGATGGCCGATATACCATCTCTGCCGTAAGAGCTGCCGATTTTATACTGAACAATCTTGTAAGGGAAGACGGAAGACTTATTTCTTCATACCGTGAAGGAAAAGCCGGCGTTCCGGCATATTCCGAGGATTATGCCTTCATGATAATGGGGCTTACCGAGCTTTACGAAACCACCTGTGAGCCCGATTACCTGAAAAAAGCTTTGCTCTTTGCCGATGACCTTATAAAGTACTTCTGGGATGACAGGAACGGCGGTCTGTTTATATACGGCACAGACAGCGAGCAGCTGATAACGAGGCCCAAAACAATATATGACGGCGCTGTCCCGTCAGGAAACTCGGTTGCGGCATTGTACATGATGAAGCTCAGCCGCCTTACAGGGCGTTATGATCTTGAGGAAAAATCCAATGAAATACTGAAAGCATTTTCAGGAAGCATTACCGCACAGCCCATAAGTCATGCGTTCAGCCTGATGGCTCTGGTGTTCGGGAGGGAAAAGGGAAGAGAAGTAGTTATCGCAGCCGATTCACTGAAAAAGGCGATTCCTTTCATTGATAAACTTAACGAAGATTTCAGGCCATTTACTGTTTCAGTATTCTATTCGCCTGGCGATCCGGTACTGAATGAAATTGCTCCATATTTGAAGAATTACAGCCCATTGGACGGCAAACCAACGGTATATGTGTGCGAAAACCGGCATTGCAATGCACCGGTCACTGGAATTGATGATTTTGCAGTATTATTGGAAGGATAACATAAAGGGGAAGCATTGCTTCCCCCTTCATATTACATATTTATATATTTAAGGCTGAACTGTTTCAGCAGCTGTTGCCTGAGGCTCCTTGGCCTTTCCGAACAGTTCCTTGAACTTCTTGCTCATGCCGGAGAGTTTCTCGTACAGGTCATAGCTGGGCTGAGCGCCATAGGCAACCTTGAGGTAATTGGTCATCATGTAGATCATAATGATTGAATCCAATACAGCCCATTTCAGAACGAGAACGAATGCAATGGTGAGAGCATATGCAATTGCGGTTGTGAGACCGGTGCCGAGATCGACATTATTGAATATGCCAGTGAAAATTCCGTTGAAGATCAGGAAACCGACTAGGAAGAATGCCAGCAGGAACGCAAGTATTTTTGCTCCGGTTTTCAGGACAGTCTTCCAGTTCTGCGCATATAATACTATTCCGTCGCATGCGCTCTTCCAAACGCTCTGGCCTTCATTAAGGAATATATATGCCAGGATGCATTCGTCGATATAATTCAGGATTATATCTACAAACGTATTTATGATATTGGTAAGTCCTTTGATTCCGGGTATGAATTTCAGGAAATCGCCGACTTTATTGAACACGCGCTGGATTTGCCTGACACTGCCGCTGATGAGCCTGTCAACAGCGAAAAGAACATTGGAGGCTACGAAAAACTTTTTGACTTTGGAAACGCCATAATTATACATGTTAAAGCCTTCGGGGACTCCGCCTTTTACGGCCAGGTCAGCAATGACGGCAACATGGGCTGCTTTGATCATATAGTTTATGTAGTCTCTTACGAAACGATAGATCGCCCAGCCGCCTCCTCCAAAGATAGCAAAGCTTATGACAGCAAAAAATCCCTCGGGTTTAATGAGTCCGAGAATCCATATAACGATGGCGGTATAAACACAAATTCCAATGAAAAAAACAAAATAGGCAAGCAAACGGATCAGCATGAAAGGAAATGTCTTCGCAACGATAGCAGATGGTTTCATTGAAGGACCTCCTCAATTCATAAATATTTTGGAATAATATATCATATGCTAACATTTCCGGCAATCATCCTAAGGGTGATTTTTAGCAAAACAGTGTTGTTGCGGAAACCTCGAAACTGTTGTAAGCTAATAAAAAATGAATGAGCAAAGAAAGATAAGTATAAAAAATGCCGGGGAAATATATGAGAAAACTTTTTGAACCATTCGCATGTTTGAATTCCATATTCGACATAACACCTGGGATGCTTAAGGAAAACGGCATCTACGGGCTCATTCTTGATATCGACAACACCCTCGTTGCAACCAATGTCAGGGAAGCGGGGGAAAGGGTTGGGAGATTTATAAAAAATCTGAAGGATAACGGGATAATGCCAGTCATAGTGTCCAATGCCCGTAAGCACCGTGTTGAAGAGTTTTGCAGGCCCCTGAATGTCGATTATATTTACAAGGCTCACAAGCCGCTAAGGGGAGGTTTCCAAAAAGCAATAGAAATCATGGGCCTGGACAAGGACCAGGTGGCGATAATAGGAGACCAGCTTTTTACTGATGTTCTTGGAGGAAACCTTAACGGCATCCGGACAATTCTCATAAAACCCATCGATCCTGACGAACCCCTGTTCATCAGGTTAAAACGCGTATTTGAAAGGCCTTTTTTGAGAAAAAAGATATATAAAGATAAAATATAGAAAAGCTTAGTGTATTTTTGTCAAATTATATGTTAAAATCAAGGAAGAACCCAACAGGAGGTCTGTTTATGCAACAACATCAGATGAAGAATTACATGGAGGAGATCGTATTCAATACCATGGATGATATCCTGAAAGATATCAACATGTGCAAGTGTGAGCGCTGCAGGTATGACATTGCCGCCAAAGCGCTCAATGATCTGCCTCCTCAGTATATCGTCACTCAAAAGGGAGAAATCTATTCCAAGATCAACAACCTGAAAACCCAGTTTGAGGTGGATGTTATAGCTGCTATTACAAAGGCTGCCATCATTGTGAAAAGAAATCCAAACCACGACGCGGAAACTCTTCTCAAGAGATAGTCAGCCTGCCGTAAACAGCTTGAAACACTATATTTGCACTTGTCAACATTTATTCGCCATGCTATAATGTTACGGGTTATTTTAACACACACGTCATTTGATTCGCAAAACCGTGCTCGGTCCGCAGGATTGGGTCCTTTGCGAAGAAGATAATGACGGAGGAAAAAACAAGGAGGATTTTTTATGTCAGTAATTTCTATGAAGCAACTGCTCGAAGCAGGTGTTCACTTTGGTCACCAGACAAGAAGATGGAACCCCAAAATGGCGGAATACATCTTCACCGAGAGAAACGGTATCTACATCATTGATCTTCAGAAAACAGTCAAGAAAATTGATGAAGCTTATTTCTTTATCAGGGACCTCGTCATGGAGGGCGGGAGCATACTTTTTGTCGGAACCAAGAAGCAGGCGCAGGACGCCATCAAAGAAGAGGCAGAGCGCTGCGGCCAGTTCTATGTAAACAACAGGTGGCTTGGCGGTATGCTCACTAACTTCAAAACGATCCGCAAGAGCATCGATCGTCTCCAGACTCTCAAAAAGATGTCAGAAGACGGGACTTTTGACGTACTTCCCAAAAAGGAAGTAAGCAAATTGGTTCTCGAAATGGAGAAACTGGAAAAGAACCTTGGCGGTATCGTTGAGATGAGAAAACTCCCTGTTGCCCTGTTCGTAGTGGATCCCAAGAAGGAAAGAACAGCAGTATTGGAGGCAAGGAAACTGGGGATACCCATTGTAGCCATTGTCGATACCAACTGTGACCCCGATGAAGTTGATTATGTCATTCCCGGCAATGACGATGCAATAAGGGCTGTAAAGCTTATCACTTCCAAGATCGCCGATGCCGTTATCGAAGCTAAACAGGGCGAAATGGGTTCTGCCGCTGTAAATGAGACGGCACCTTCCGACGAAGATATCGACGAAAGCGCACTGGCAGAAAGTATTGAAAGTGTCAACGTTACAGAAGATATAACCGGGGATGTAGAGTAAAATAAAGCTTTATAGGAGGATATCAATATGGAAATAAGTGCTGGTTTGGTAAAAGACCTCAGGGACAGAACCGGAGCAGGTATCATGGACTGCAAGAAAGCCTTGGCTGAGACGAACGGCGATATAGATAAAGCCATTGAGTATCTTCGTGAGAAGGGTATAGCAAAGGCTGCAAAGAAAGCCGGAAGACTTGCCAGCGAAGGTATTGTGGAAGCATATATTCATGGAGGCGGCCGCATAGGCGTTCTTGTAGAAGTCAACATTGAGACCGATTTCGCAGCCAAGAACGAGGAATTCAGGGCGTTTGTAAAAGATATCGCAATGCAGATAGCCGCTATGAGTCCCCAGTACGTCAAGAGGGAAGACATTCCCGCTGAAGTAATCGAGAAAGAAAGGGAAATCCTCAAGGCCCAGGCTATCAACGAAGGGAAGCCTGCCAACATCGCCGACAAGATAGTAAACGGCAGGATTGAAAAGTTCTACAATGAGGTTTGCCTCCTTGAGCAGCCATTCATAAAGGACAATGAAAAGACCGTGGAGCAGGTCCTCAAGGAGAAAATAGCAAAGATAGGCGAGAATATCAGCATCAGAAGATTCGTCCGCTATGAAATGGGCGAGGGCCTCGAAAAGAAAGAAGAAAACTTTGCTGAAGAAGTAATGAAACAATTGAAGTAAAAAGCTAAAACGGGGGTATATTGATACTTGACATATACTCCCTTTTAGTATGTATTTTTCTATCACCTTAGGCATTGCGGAGGTTATATGGAATTAAAGTACAGGCGTATTATGCTTAAAATCAGTGGTGAAGCCCTTTCCGGCGATAAGGGGATGGGCATCGACGCCGCCATTTTAACGGATATCAGTGATAAAATTAAAACCGCATGGGAAATGGGTGTTGAGATCGGTATAGTAGTAGGGGGAGGCAATTTCTGGAGAGGCCGGAGCAGCAGCGGAATGGACAGGACTACCGCTGACCATATGGGTATGCTTGCGACGGTTATGAACTCCCTCGCTTTGCAGGACGCGCTGGAAGCGAGGGGAGTACCGACCAGGGTACAGACAGCAATAGATATGCCAAGGATCGCAGAGCCATATATAAGAAGAAGGGCTGTAAGGCACCTGGAAAAGAAAAGAGTTGTCATTTTTGCATGCGGCACCGGGAACCCGTATTTCTCTACCGATACGGCTGCCGTTTTGAGGGCCGCTGAGATCGATGCAGATGTGATTCTCCTTGCCAAAAACGTAGACGCTGTTTACGACAGCGACCCGAAGCTGAACCCTGATGCCAAGAAGTTCGATAAAATCAGCTATCTTGACGTGCTTCAGCGTCAATTGGGGGTTATGGATTCAACCGCCACTTCTCTATGTATGGACAACAATATTCCTTTGCTTGTGTTCAGTATAAAGAACCCTGAAAATATCATAAAAGTTTTAAAAGGCGAGAATGTTGGTACATTTGTTGCAAGGGAGGTTTAGATAAAATGGTTAAGAATTACGATGAGTTTAAAAACAAGATGGAAAAAACTCTTAGTGTTTTGAAAGACGAACTGGCATCTATTCGTGCCGGCAGGGCGAATCCGAAACTGCTGGACAAGATTACTGTGAACTATTACGGTACGCCCACCAATATTACCCAGCTTGCAAGCATCCAGGTCCCTGAGGCCAGGCAGATCGTGATCCAGCCCTGGGACAACAAGATACTGAATGATATCGTAAAAGCCATACAAATGTCAGACCTCGGCATAAATCCCAACAATGACGGCAAAGTCGTACGCCTTGTTTTCCCGCCGCTTACCGAGGAAAGAAGAGTCGAACTTACCAAGGAAGTGAAGAAACTTGGCGAAAACAGCAAGGTAGCGATCAGGCAAATAAGACGCGATGCGGTGGAAAGCTATAAGAAGAGCGAGAAAGCCAAAGAGATCACCGAAGATGACCTGAAAATGGCCGAGAAAGATATACAGAAGTTCACTGACGAGTATATCGAGAAGGTCGATAAAGCTGTAGAAGCTAAGATCAAGGAAATCATGGAAGTATAAAAGACCGATACATAGGGACTAAACAATATTGTTTAGTCCTTATTTTTAGGGACGGAGGTTTATTGCACATTTTTGTGCAATTGGGGGACGGAGATATACTCAAACTTATCAATAATTCAATAATATAGATGAATACCGGTTAATATTAATACAAGGATGATTGATATATATGTGCGGCAGATTCTATATTCCAGAAGGCGATTTGGACGATTTCGCAGGACTTGTGTCAAAAATAGAAAAAGATTTGCTGAAAAAGGCCGGAGAAATTTCTCCCGGCGATTATGCTCCCGTGATAACGCCATGCAAATCACAGGATTCAGATACGGATAATGATAATAATGTAATAACGTCATTACATGATATCCATGCCATTAAATGGGGCTTTCCAGTGATGAAAGGGAGACCGATCATCAACGCCAGGAGCGAAACGGTCAAGGAAAAGCCTTTATTTAAGCTGCCTTATGTTAAAAAGCGCTGCCTGATCCCGGCAAGAGGCTTCTTTGAATGGACGGACGCCGAAGATGGCAGCAAAAAAAGGGTAAAGCATTATATATCCTATATAGACTCTTCAATCATGTACCTGGCCGGACTTTACTGGTTTTTCAGGGATAAGGACGGCGAACTCAAGCCATATTTTACAATTCTGACAACCCAGGCCAATGAAGAGGTTAGAAAGCTGCATGACCGTATGCCTGTAATAATCAGACGCGATCACAAGGAAATATGGCTTTATGAGAAAAACATCGAGATCGTCGATTCGCTGCTGAAACCGCTTGACCAGGGACTTCTAAAAATTGAATGAGTTTCGGGGACGTATACTTTTACTCATTTTGAGTATAGGGGACGTATACTTTTACTCATTTGTCAATAAAGTTTATATTTCTTAGCAAAGCAAAGGATCACAGCAGTTCATATTGGACTTGAGTTTTTCGAACATATTACCGTTCATTATGCTAAGTCTTTTAAATTATGTTAGTCTTTTTAAAAGCAGGTTTGAAGAAGGGTAGGTCCCTAAGAAAATTTAATCACATTAGACAAAATAAAAATTTTGTTGAATATGAGACAGGGATAGTATATAATTAATAATGAGATCATGCAATTATAAAAAAACCAATGACAAGACGGCTTGATTAAATTCTTTTATAAGCCGATTGAATTTACGAGGTGAACTTCTTATGTCCCTGGAATTCAACGATATGCCCGACATTGTGATCGAATTTCTGAATTACATGATAACTATAAAAAATAAATCATTGAAAACTGTTTCTGAATACCATTACGATTTGCGTACCTTTCTCAGGTATATTAAAGTAACTAAACACAACGCTGATGAAAAAGATTTCAAAAATATTGATGTCAAGGATATCACCATTGATGACATTAAAAAAATCGACCTCACCGACCTGTACAGCTTTATGGCTTTCACCAGCCGCGAACTAGACAATACTGCAGTTACCCGGGCCCGTAAAGTCGCCAGCCTTAAGTCATTTTATAAATACCTGCATACCAAGGTCAAGCTGATTGATTATAATCCGGCTGCTGAGCTGGAAACTCCAAAGCATGTCAAAAGACTTCCCAAGTATCTTAATCTCAATGAAAGCATCCAGCTGCTCCAAAGCGTAAACAGCAAGAAAAACGCCGCCCGCGACTATGCCATACTCGTGCTGTTCCTGAATTGCGGCCTTCGTTTATCTGAGCTTGTAGGCATAAACGTGAACAGTATCCGCGGCGATACATTGACAGTAATTGGTAAAGGTAATAAGGAACGGACCGTTTATCTCAATAAAGCGTGTCAGGACGCTATAGCGGCTTATATGGCCGAACGCAGCAAACTAAAGACTATCAGGGATCCCAAAGCCCTCTTTTTAAGCGAGCGGAAGACCCGTATCAGTCCAAAAACCGTTCAGTATCTTGTAAAAAAATACATACAGGCCGCCGGCCTTGATCCGGATAAGTACTCGCCACACAAACTTCGCCATACGGCGGCCACCCTTATGTACAAGCATGGAAATGTTGATATACGGGCACTTCAGGCTATCCTGGGCCATGAAAGCATTTCGACCACAGAGATCTACACCCACCTGGACGACGAACAGCTCAGGGAAGCTGTAAAAAATAATCCTCTCGCCTCTGTTTCGATAAAGCCCAATAAAGCTGATGATCGGAAATGAAAGGAAAAAGCCCCCGGAAATAAAGTTCCAGGGACTTTTCCAATATAGTCTGGCACTCATTTTGGTAAAACGCTACTCCACAGTTACCGTTCCATCCTCTGACACGGTAATTGTCATGCCGGTCTTTACGTATTCGAGAAACTCGTCACCAAGGCAATCAACTGTCGGCATGCTGATATCTGTCCATACATTTGCAAGTATGGCTCCTGCGGCAGCAAGGGAATCAATAGGCTTTGAAAACAGGAGACATGCAGGCTGCCTTCCAAGAGCCGCAGCACAGTACAGAACCATTCCTCCGGTGGTGGAACCTATAGTCTGGGGCAGGCACAAAGCCTTTCCACTCATGGGTTTTCCGTACAGATCCGGGTTATTCTGATCCGAACAGGTTCCCTTTTTATCCCCGAACATGAGACTCTTCTGATAGCTTGCCAGGGTGTTGAATCCGCCTTTTGATACCAGGGCTTCGGCTTTGGCGGTACCTGGAACAACCGGACGACCCTTGAATGTTTTCATCTTATTTGCCCCCTTTCGTGATGATATCAAGTATCTCATCATCGGTATAATAGCGGCAGGTCGTATATGTTCTCAGCTTGTTTGAATTTGTTATAACAGGCATCTTGCCGCACAGCGGGTTATTCATGTACATAAGCGGGCAAATATATGATGTGATGCCCCCCATTTTGGCAAGTTTCGCAGATTCCTCGGTTTTATTGAATGCTTCAAGTACGGGAACAGAAGCTGTAAAAACGGTAGGAACAGACACTTTTTCCTTGTTCAGTTCCTTAAGTCTGCTTTCAAGCCGATGCGTCCATTCTATAAGCTGGTTAAGCGAAAGATGGGGACATCCAATAAAGCAAAGCTTTGGTGAGGCGCTTGGGTCCTTCCATATGCAGGGATAACCTGCTTTTACTCTTTCCAGTTCAGCATCATCTATAATATATGTTCTGGCGTCAGGCTTAATAAGCTTTTCACCCAGTTCTGCGGCCTCCGGAGTAAGCCCTTCCACATGGAAGAGCCCCACTGCGCCGTTCGACGCGGTCGCAGCGCCCATATCCTTCAGATATGCCTTTGTTTTGTCATCAAGCTGCGTTCCGATGAATTTTGTCAGTCCCCTTATGTACGGGACATCTTCCATGACCTTCATGCCTATGGCGCTTCCAAGGACCTGCGCTTCCGGAAGTTTTGTCGTCCGTATTTCCACAATCCATGAAGCCATACGTCCTTCATCCGTCAACAGGCCGAAATACGGAACGCATCCGGCTATGCTCCCAAAAAGCTCAATTATGCCCGAGTTACGGTTACATCTTGCCCCCAGGACGCTGTTGGCGTACACAACTGCGCTGCTTTCGGCCCAGCTTAATATATCGCCCTTCTGGGGTATATTGCCCACCTCATCCAGGTAACAGGTGCAGGTAAAGGCTTTTTCATTCATAAGCCCCATTTTTTCAAGCTGTTCCTCGTAACTCTTCTGCTTGGAGTACATGAATTTGAATAAAAGATTTTGCAGAAAGTTTGACGGAACATTCTTATCCAGGGGTCTTGGGTCGACACTGAATTTCTGGCCTGAAACGGCCCCTGCCTCCAGCAATTTGTCAATAAGTTCATACACCGGCTTCATTACCGAAAGGCCGAAACTCGTAACAAGATGACCGTATTTGCTTGTAACAGGAACCATGCGTTCGGCGCCAAAAGCCTCGCCATACATTACAAGAGTCTTCATTACCTTTGCCATGGCTTCGCCTTTTTCGCCGTTCAGCATTGCCTGCTGTTCCTCTGTAAGAACCATATTGGTTTTCATCACCGTTCTTCCCCCTTTTTTCAGAGCTTAATTCCAAGGGCATAGGCAGCACGGGTTGCTTCAAGGACCCTTCCGCCTGCAAAGCTGTCGCCTATGTTGTAAAGCTCGGGAGCGATCCTGCCGGCCTGTGCCTCATAGAACAGTGAATCGTCAGGTTTTGCGCCTGTTGCGAACACCACAAGGTCTGCTTTCAGCGTGATTTCCTTTTCATCATTGCCAATTTTGGGAGCCAGGGGATTTTCTATATTCTTGGGAAGGACTGGCTGCCATGTGACATAAGGATCGGGTACGCCTTTGGATACATTGCGTATGACATGTACCCCTTCATCATCAAGGGATACTACTTTTGCGTAGTTGATGAGTTCAACTCCGGCCTTTTTGAGGTAATAGATAAGGTAACCGCGGTTTGCCGTGCAGACGCCTTCCATGAAGTAAGGAAGCATTTCAACCACCTTTACCTGGCAGCCATGCTCATAGCTTAACCAGTAGGCAGTTTCACAGCCCACTTCACCGCCGCCTACTATGACGACTGATTTGGCGTCGCCCAAAAGTCCCGGATTCATTAACAGGTCTGTTGCCTGTACATGTTTGACCTTGTCAAGTCCGGGAATGGGCGGCAATGTCTCTTTGGCGCCGGTTGCAAACACTATGCTGTCGTATGCGCCTTCGCTAAGCTTTTCCAGGTCAACCGCCGAATTCAGATGTACTTTCAGGTCATATTCTTTTTCAGCTTTTGCAAGCATATGTTCAAGGTGCTTGCGGTAATTGGCCACATCAAACTTTATTTTGGGAACGCTTCCCGGAATGGTCTTTCCGCCGATCTGGCCGCTTTTTTCAAAAAGTTCGACTTTATGTCCGCGTCTTGCGGCCGTAATTGACAGGACGACTCCGGCCGGCCCGGCGCCCACTACGGCTATTTTTTTAACACGATCAGCTTTTGGAGGATTCTCAGGATAAATATGTTCAAAACCGGTACGGGGATTTACGGCGCATTGCGGATGTCCGCCCTCAACAAACTCGTTTATGCATCCTTCCTGGCAGCCTATGCACGGCGTTATCTCTTCGACTCTGCCTGAATATGCCTTTGCTGGCCATTCAGGATCCGCAAGCAGGGGTCTGCCAAGCATGACCATGTCGCAGTATCCGTCCCTTATAGCTTTCTCTGCCAGATCCGGATACCCAAGCTTTCCAACGGCCACTATGGGCACATCGAAACCTGCATTTGACTTAACGCCGCGTTCCCTGAACCTTTCCTTTACAATACGTGATACTTCCAGGAAACATCCTGCCGGCATGCCTGAAGGCGGATGCGGCAGCCACCAGTTGTCATAGCAGCCGAGATCCACGTCAAAGATGTCAACGCCTGCTTTGACCAGGTTTTCCATATACTCAAGGGTTTCATCAATAGTCCTGCCATTCCTGAATTTTTTCAGCGGCGGCTTACTCATTCCTTCTTCGCCATATGTTTCATTCAGGGCAAGAGATAGGTCAATCCTGTACATGATTGGATAATGAGGACCTACGCGACGGCGCATTTCCTTAACCATATCAATTCCGAATCTCTGCCAGTCTGCGAAGCGTCCCAGTTTACGCCTGTTGAAGGCAGGATTGGTCATCTGCTCGAGAAGGTAGCCTTCATGACCATGGAGGTAAACGCCGTCTATGCCGGCTGCCATTGCGTCTGCAGCAGCCTGTCCTGCGTTGCGAATGATTCTGTTAAGTTTGCGGTCTGAAAGTCTCATGCAGGGAATCTGGGGCATATAGAAGTTAGGATTGAATGAAGCGGATACGGGGAATTTATATTGATTTACAAGACATTGGGGATTACCGACGCGCCCCAGGCCGGGAGTAAGCTGAATAAATATTTTTGCGCCAAAATTATGTACCCCCTGGGCCAAATCGCGCCATCCGGCAAAAACGGTTCTGCTTCGGTCAATACGAGGGAAATAAGAAAGCTTGCCTGGTTCAATAACTGAATTGTCAATTCCAAAACTTATAGGTACAAGGCCTGTGGTTATGAGCCCCACACCGCCCTTTGCTCTTGCAAAGAAATACTGAAGCATTTTATCATTAGGGCGTCCAGTTTCCTCACACATGTCTATGTTGCCCATGGGCGCCATGACCAGTCTGTTTTTGATTTTTGTGCGATTGATTTGAATTGGTGAAAACATGGCCGTGTAAGGATATAAATCTTTTGTCATTCTTCCGGCGCCACCGGCGCTGTTCTCATGATCAGGGTTTGTAAACCAGTTACCGTAGCTGTTTACCAGTTCCTGAATTTTAGCGTCAGTTTTCATTATTCCGACATCCCCCTTCGACATTTTTTGAGAAATCACAGGTTGAGAAAGGACAAAAAAGAACATGATTATAATTGAAGTGTAACACATTGATAAATTTTTATCAATATGCATAAAAGAATATTGACAGATTTGATTTATTTTTTATAGATGTGCATAAAAAATTAACAGGACACCAGGAAAATAAATAAAAAGCCCGCCTGTTATAATCAAGCGGGCATATGGCATATTGATTTATTTATTCGAAAAAGACGCGGTATCCGCGGTATACGGCATAAAGGTCGATTTTGCTTATTATTTCGAACGGCGCATGCATCGACAGCACCGGAACGCCTACATCGATTACGTCAACCCCAAGGTTGGCTATCATCATAGCTATGGTTCCTCCGCCGCCTTTGTCAACAGCGCCCAGTTCGGTTATATGCCACGGGATATTATGTTCGTTGAACAGTCTCCTGATCTCGCCAAGATACTCTGCGCTCGCGTCACTGGCTCCGGCTTTGCCTCTCGAACCGCTGTATTTCAGGATAGCGATTCCTTTTCCTAAATAGCCGGCGTTCATCTTGTCGTGGGTCCCTTCGTAATTGGGATCCAGGGCGGCGTTGACATCCGCCGAGAGCATCTTGGACCTGTCAAGTGCCATACGGACAAGAAGGTCTGAATACTGCTTTTCGGTAGTACGTAAGCAAAGTTCTGCGATAAAGTTCTCCAGAGCCCTTGATTCTGCGCCGGTATTGCCAACGCTGCCGATTTCCTCCTTGTCGGTCAGGTAGCATATGGCTGTATATTCAGGCTCCTTGGTTTCCATGAGCGCCATGAGCGCAGGATAGGCGCAAACCCTGTCATCATTTCCGTATGCGCCGATCATGCTCCTGTCGATACCCACGTCGCGGGCCTTGAAAGAAGGCACTACCTGGAGCTCGGATGAGACGAGGTCCTCCTCGACGATTCCGTATTTTTCGTTCAGGAGTTTAAGTATGTTTTTCTTGACCCTGTCCTTATCATCCTTGTTTCCAATTGGCTCCGATCCAAGGAGCACGTTCATGTTTTCGCCCTGGAAAGCTTCGCTCAGTTTTTTCTCATACTGGTCCTTTGCCAGGTGCGGCAGAAGGTCGGTTATTGTAAATACCGGGTCCTTCTCATCTTCGCCTATGTTAACTTCCACTTTCGTTCCGTCGGCTTTTACAATAACACCATGAAGCGCCAGCGGTATAGCCACCCATTGGTATTTTTTAATTCCGCCGTAATAATGGGTCTTGAAGAAAGCCATATCGGTGTTTTCATACAGCGGATTCTGCTTGATATCGATCCTTGGCGAGTCCACATGGGCTCCTACAATCCTTGTGCCTTCTTCGGCCGGTTTTCTGCCAATAACGGCAAGAAGCATCAGCTTATCCTTTACTACCCTGTAGACCCTGTCGCCCGGTTTTAACATATCTTCGCCAATATCGTCGATATTGACGAACTTATGCTGCCTGGCCAGGGCAACGCTTTCCTTTATAAATTCACGCTCGGTTTTTGCCCTGTTCATGAAAGCCTTGTAGCCTTCGCCGAATGCCATTATGTCCTTTTTCGAAAAATGAGGGCTGTCCCACGCATTTATAGGCTTATATGCCAGTTCATCGGGCGATGTCTTCGTGCCGGCTGCCAAAGCAGCGGTTTCGGATTTTTTAGGCCGGCCGCGCCTTCTTTTACCTGCAGAAGCGGTTTGCGAACTATCTTCAGTCGGGTTTTTACGTGGTCTTCCTCTTCTCCTTTTTTCCTCTTGCTGTATCATCTTGGTTCTCCTTTTCTTTTTGATTTTTCGGCCGATTAATATTTAAATACAGCCAAATTAACATTTATTTATGAATATTATACCACTTAATTCTTAATTAAACCTTGAAAAATAATAAATTAAATAACTGTTAAAATCCTATTATTTATTATTATTTCAAATACCGATATTATTGGGCAATAATTAAAATAAAAAAACGGCTATGATCAGCGCCATAACCGCTTTTTCCCGGGTTCAAGATTTACAGGATGATGCATATGAGCCCGCCGCTGCCTTCATTGATTATTTTCTGCAGGGTCTCCTGGAGCTTAAGCTGGGCATCTTCCGGCATTTTATACAGCTTGTTCTGCAGCCCTTCCGTGATCAGTTCATGGAGCGATTTACCGAATATATTCGATTCCCATATCTTCTCGGGCTCGCCTTCAAACTCCTTCAGCAGGTAGTTGACAAGTTCCTCGGACTGCTTTTCGGAGCCTACCAGCGGCGCAATCTCCGTCTCGATATCCGCCCTGATCATATGTATCGAAGGCGCGCTCGCCCTGAGTTTTATACCGAACCTGTTACCCTGCCTTACTATTTCCGGCGGTTCCAATGTGAGCTCTTCAAGCCTTGGCGTCACTACTCCGTATCCCTTCGTCCTGACCTCGGCCAACGCGTTTTCAACCTTCATATACTCATTCCGGATATTTGAAAGCTCCCTGAGGACGGCAAAGAGCCGCTGTTCGCTGTCTATATCGAGACCGGTATCTTCCTTGACTATGCGGTAGAACAGTCCGTCGGCCGGCCTGAGTTCAAGCGACAGTTCGCCTGTTCCCATGTTCATGTTGTTTATGTCGGCCTTTTTGAGGAACTCGTAATTGCTCATTTTTTCTGCCGCATCATAGGCAGCTTTTACTGTCGCCCTGTCCGTGAATGAATCCTTAATGGCGTTGATCATTTCTTTCCTGAGCCAGTGTTCATTGTCAAGGGAAAGTATCCATTCAGGCATATTGAAGCATATCTCGCTTACAGGGAAATCGAGCAGTATGCCGTTCATTATCTTGTTTATTGCCTGTACGTTCAGGTTAAGGCAGTCGACAGGTATTACGGTCTTGGAGTATCTTTCACTCAGCTCGTTCGCAAGCTGTATCGTCTCGGGCGAATTGGGAACAGCGCTGTTAAGGAGAATAACGAAAGGTTTTCCGGATTGTTTAAGTTCTTTAAGGACCTTCTCCTCGGCTTCCTGGTATTCGCTCCTTGAGAACTGGGTGAAAGAGCCGTCAGCTGTGATCATGATGCCTATGGTGGAATGATCATTGATGACCTTCCTGGTCCCGATTGCCGCAGCTTCTTCAAAGGGGATCTCGTAATCGTACCATGGGGTTTTAACCATACGAGGCATTTCATCTTCCATATGCCCTATGGCGCTTTTTACCATAAAGCCGACGCAGTCAACCAGTCGGACTTTCAGGTTGATATTGTCTTCGAGTGTTATGGTGACAGCCTCGTTGGGAACGAACTTTGGTTCGGTCGTCATGATCATTCGTCCCGACGCGCTCTGAGGCGTTTCATCCACGGCCCTTTCTCTGTCGTACGTATCCTTGATGTTCGGAACTACCAATGTTTCCATGAACTTTTTAATAAACGTTGACTTTCCTGTTCTTACAGGACCGACAACTCCGAAGTATATATCGCCCTTTGTCCTCTGCGCGATATCATTATAAACGCTGTATAAGTTCTCCACAGCCAATCCCCCTTCAGTATGCGGGTATATGCAGGATGCATGACCCATTTGGTCAATATAAGTATATTGGACGCATTGGCGATATATTCAAAAATTTTTATAAATCTTACCGATTACCGGCTTTGCGTTCATAAAACAAACCCATTTTGAGAAGAATAACACCGTATTATTTTATTACGGAGGTGCGATATGCAGAATAATCAAATGCAACAGAACCAGGGACAGCAGATGCAGCAGGGCCAGGCCATGCTTACCAGCAAAAACCTGACCATTCTGGAAGACATGCTGAACTATGAATCTCTGAATTATAAAAAACTTGAAATGTATTCGCAGACCGTGAGCGACCCTCAGCTGAAGGACATTTGCAACAAGGCGGCACAGCTTCACAAGCAGCATTTCAACATGTTGTTCAACTACCTGAATTCCCATAGCAAACCGGCACAACAGCAGCCGCAATAAGGAGGTATGAGTATGCATCAGACACCCACATTTTCCGATCAGGAAATAATGAATGACATCCTGAGCAGCGAAAAACAGATGATCACTGCTTACGGCACCTATCTTGCCGAATCCACCTGCGAGAATTTACGCAGCGAACTGGCGAAGATAATAAACGACAAGCAGCAGATTCAATATCAGATATTTGATGCCATGCAGAAAAAGGGCTGGTACAATGTGAAAAATGCAAACATGAACGACGTTCAGACTGCCGCCCAGAAGTACCAGAACATTCAGCAGAGCATGCTGCAGTAATAAAAAGATCGGCTTAAAGAGCCGATCTTTTTTTATATTATAAATATAATTGCTTTCATTATAATATGAATCCTTTGCTGCGCTCAGGATGACAGCGGAGATGTCACTTATGATTTTCGAACTGAAGTCTTGTCTTATCTGCCCTGTACTTGGTGATTATGTACTCGACAGGCTGTCCGCTCTTGGAATAAAGGATGTTCTTGATCCTGATGAGCGGCTGTCCCGGCTGCAGTTTCAGGTAAAGGGCTTCCTTCTGGTCGGTGATTATTATGTCAAGAGTGCTCCTGGTACTGTTAGGGATAAGGGGATATTTCCCCCTGAGGACATCCTTGTTTGACTGCAGGTCTTCTATGACCTCCGGGAAAAGGGACAGCGGTATGTATGAAATACTCAATGATACCATATCATTACCCAGTGGGTTGGTGAACGTGATTGCCGCAAACTCCGTTTTCCCGTCCGGTTTCAGGTTGAAAGCCTCCACAAGTTCGGGATAATCCTGGCCTGTAACTATCTCCGTATTGATAATGTCTTTTTCCGAGGGATTCTTGCTGTCAAGGATAGAATCTGTGAACCCGGTATAATCCTTGATGCTTATCTGGGTCTTGCGTGCCGATACAAAAGTGCCTTTGCCTTTCAGTTTATATAATTGCCCGCTGGCAGTAAGTTCGTTGATAGCTTGTCTTACGGTAGGTCTTGATATATTATATTGCTCACAAAAATCCTGTTCTGACGGGATTTTCTGATCTGCTGCAAAATCACCATTCTCTATTTTCTCAAGGATCAGGTTTTTAAGCTGGCAATACAGCGGAACATTACTATATTTATTTATCGCTACCATTACTTTACCTCCGTTTAAGTTTATTATTCTTATCAATATGACGACATGACAATATTACATTATGGAAAGCATTTATTCAATAGATCTTTTGACCCTTAACAATTCATGCTCTCAGTTCAACATTGGTTTCTTCAGCGTTGTTTCTCTTAAGTAATGGCATCACATGTTCCGACAGGAACTCTTCCACCTGTTCCCGGCTTCTTCCGATATAGTTTTCAGGCGCAAGGGTTTTTAAGAGTTCCTCTTTATTGATATCAAAGATGGGATCTTCAGCGATCCTGTCAATCAGGTCGTTTGGTTTTCCTTCCTCTTTTACACGGCGTGCGGCTTCCATGGAATGGACACGTATACGCTCGTGCAAGACCTGCCTGTCACCTCCCCGCTTAACAGCTTCCATAATGATGTTTTCGGTTGCCATGAATGGTAGCTCTTCCATTATTCTTTTTCGAATCATCTGTGGATATACTACGATTCCTTCGGCGACATTATTGTATATGTTGAGAATAGCGTCTACGGCCAGGAATGCTTCGGAAAGGCTAATCCTTTTATTGGCCGAATCATCCAGAGTTCTTTCGAACCATTGGGCAGACGCGGTCATTGCGGGATTAAGCGCATCAACGATAACATACCGTGCCAGCGACGTAATCCTTTCACATCTCATAGGATTACGCTTATAAGCCATAGCGGACGAACCTATCTGGGTTTTCTCGAAGGGTTCCTCCATTTCCTTCAGGTTTGCCGACAGGCGCATATCGTAACTGAATTTGCTTGCGCTTTGGGCTACCTGGCTCAATACGTTGAGTATGCGTGAATCCTGTTTTCTTGAATATGTCTGGCCTGAAACAGGCATTACTTCGCTGAATCCCATTTTTTTGGCGATCATTTTATCCAGCTTTTTGACTTTTTCATGATCACCGTTGAACAGGGCCAGGAAGCTTGCCTGTGTACCGGTGGTTCCCTTGCTGCCAAGAGGTCTCAGAGTGGAAATAACAAAATCTATTTCTTCGACATCAAGCATGAGATCCATAATCCACAGACATGCCCTTTTCCCAACCGTTACGAGCTGGGCAGGCTGGTAATGGGTATATCCGAGGACAGGCATATCCTTGTATTTATCTGCGAAACGGGCCAGTTTGGATATGACTGAAAGGACTTTCTTTTTTACTATTTTCAGTGCTTCCCTGTAAATTATGATATCGGTATTGTCACCTACATAACAGGAAGTGGCTCCGAGATGGATAATTCCTTTTGCTTTTTCACACTGCGCCCCGTATGCGCGCACATGGGCCATTACATCATGGCGGGTTTCCTTTTCTATCTGTTCTGCAAGTTCGTAATTTATATTATCCTGGTATTTTTTCAGTTCTTCTATCTGCTCGTCGGTAATATCAAGACCAAGTTCCTTTTCCGCTTCTGCTAAGGCTATCCAGAGTTTTCTCCATGTTTTGAATTTGACATGTGGCGAAAAAAGCTCCAACATCTCCTGACTGGCATAACGTGTATTGAAAGGACTTTCGTATGAGTTACGCAACTTAAGTGACCTCCGGATATATGTTATGTCATTATTACGTAATTACATAGTTACAACATGGCAATATAATATTCTTATGTGCATGGAATATTATATAACTTATTAGACCAAAAATCCAGTGCAAAATGTATAATTATAAGAATTATTATTTAGCTGTACTAATACATTCTTCCATATTTTTTATCACGCAGGGTAATAAAATCCTATCCTTATTAAACCAGTTATGAACAAAAAATTACATCCCGAAGAAGCAATCCAATGTATCTCTCGCTTCATCCGGGATGATATTTCGTTAAGAAAATTATTCATAAATAACCAGAAAGATGTTTTTACTGTCCAAGTATCCTGTCCAGCGCAGCAAGTTCGACGCATACACAAAGAACTTCAATAGCTGTTCTAAGCTCAGGGATTGGCGGATATGTAGGAGCTATGCGTATATTGCTGTCTTTCGGGTCTTTCCCGTACGGGAATGTGGCGCCTGCGGGAGTAAATACGACTCCTGCTTCCTTGGCGAGCTGCACGGTCTTTTTCGCGCAGCCTTCATATACGTCAAGGCTTATGAAATAACCGCCCTTAGGCTTGCTCCATGCTGCTATGCCTTTTCCGGAGAGATTTCTCTCCAGTATTTCAATGACAGCCTCGAATTTTGGCCTTACAATTTCGGCATGCTTCTTCATATGCTCGGCTACGTTCTTCGCGTCCTTCAGGAACCGGACGTGAAGGAGCATGTTGATTTTGTCGGCTCCTATCGTCTGTATTGATATCAGCTTCTTGACATGATCTATATTGGCTTTGCTCGATGCCATGAAAGCCACCCCTGCGCCAGCGAATGTGACTTTCGAGGTAGAGCCGAACATGTATACCCTGTCAGGATTGCCTGCTTCCCGGCACAGGGATATGATATCGGCAAGTTTGTCGTGCTCATCGTAAAGGTGATGCAGGCAGTACGCGTTGTCCCACATTATAATGAAGTCAGGAGCCTTGGTCTTCATGTATGCCAGTCTTCTTACCACATCGTCGGAGTATGTTATCCCTGTAGGATTGCTGTACATGGGTACTGACCACATGCCTTTAATGGTCTCGTCTTCAGAAACCAGCGTTTCAATCATATCCATGTCGGGACCGTCCTCTTTCATGGGCACGGTTATCATTTCAACGCCGAACAGTTCTGTAATCGCAAAATGCCTGTCATAGCCGGGAGCCGGGCATAAGAATTTAATTTTGTCCAGCTTGCTCCAGGGCTTTTCAAAACCGTTGAGCCCGTGGTTGAAAGCTCTGGCGATTAAGTCATACATTAAATTCAGGCTTGAGTTTCCGCCTATGATAAGCTCGTCGGTAGAAACATTGAACAATTCTGCAAAAAGAGCCTTACACTCGTTTATTCCGTCCATCATTCCATAATTGCGGCAGTCGACGCCATCCTCGGTAAACAGGCTGCCAATATTGCTAAAAAGACCATTTGACAGGTCAAGCTGCTCGGGACAGGGTTTGCCCCTTGACATGTCCAGTTTAAGTCCTTGCTTTTTGTAATCCTCGTATTTGCGGGCAAGTTCATTTCTTCTTTCATATAGTTCATCTCTGCTGAATCCCTGATAAGCCTGCATTTCAAACCTCCGAATAACCACAATTATTACTTCGATTCTTTTACATATTGTATGATAGGATCGGAGGTTTTGCAAGTTTTAATTTCTAAAATTGCAAAATTGTCAGCGGGATATATATATCCAATTTTTTAATACAAAGACAAGATAATCGGAAAACCGCATTTTCTGGGCTCCGTCCAGCGTGATCAATGACGTCTCGGCAATAATCTCGTCGCCCTTGAACACTGATACGGTGCCCAAAATGGTTCCACGCCTCACAGGGGCCATCACTTTTTCAGGCAGGGATACCCTGGTGTAAAGCTTGTCTTTTTCATTATGCTTTAATATGGCCTTAAGATCTTCCGCGGCAGCTACGAGTACCTCATCGAGATTACGCGATCTTTCAACGGAGACTGATCCCATGATGCGTCCTTTCTCCAGCAAGAAAACTTTTTCATACTCCTGGAAAGAATAGTCGAGGATCTTCTGGCTGCTTGACGTCCTGAGGTTCTTGGTATCGCAGTAAAGAACTACCGAAATGAATCTTTTTCCGTCCCTGGTTGCACTTGTTACCAGGCAACGACCTGCAAGCCCCGTGTAACCTGTTTTGACCCCGTCTGCTCCCTCATAGGTTGTAAGCATTTCGTTGGTTGTTTTCAGGGTCCTTCCGTCAAAATAGAACTCCGTTTTTTTGACTATATCGTTGAAGATGTGGTTCCTGAGCGCATATCTCGTTATCTTGGCAAGGTCATATGCCGTAGTATAATGGTTTTCCTCGTCAAGGCCATGGGGATTTGAAAAGTTGGTGGAATACGCTCCAAGCTCAAGAGCTTTTTCATTCATCATTTTACAGAAGTTTTCCACGCTTCCTCCCACATGTTCGGCAATGGCTACGGCAGCATCATTGCCTGAACAGATCAAAAGTCCATGAAGCAGGTCGATCATTTTAACTTTTGTGTCCTTTTTCAATCCCATTACCGAACCGCCCATGTTCGCGGCCCTCTGGCTGATCAGCACTTCCTCGTCAAGATCGGAGTTTTCAAGTGCTATTATGGCTGTCATGATCTTTGTGGTGCTTGCCATGGGCCTTTTCCTGTAAGCGTTTTTTTCGAAAAGAACCGTTCCTGTCTCGAAATCCATCACAATAGCCGAACGGGCATTTACTACCGGTTCGCTTGCAGTTTCGGCCGCTTCAGGGTCCTGGTATTCATAATAATATTCATAAGGAAGATCATGTTCCGGAAGGTCTTCATCAAGGGAGATACTGCTTTCGCCTGTATCTACAGGCGGCTGAGGGATATTGTCACCGGGACTTTTATTGAAGAATATTCTGCTTGCAATATATATGGACAGCATTATAATCAGCAGGTACAGGATATCTTTTTTTTTCAAGTTTAGTTCACCGGAAAAATATATACCCTGTGTCAAATATATTTCTTTCTCAGCCCCACTATGATATCTTATCCCAAACAGAAAGGATGGATGATATAGCTTTATCTATATCGGAAGCGTCTATGGTGTAATCGCTGTACATGATGTAAAGCGACTCACGCTCATCAGCAAGTCTGTACAGTTTCGCGGGATTGTCCCTTATTAGGGGCCTGTCTGTCGGATCGATAGTTTTTATTATATCCTCCACGGGTCTTTTGAGATAAAAAACAACACCCTTTTCTTTTAATGCTTCCATGTTTTCAGCACGCAGTACGACTCCGCCGCCTGTCGAGATAACGACGTGATCAAGGGCCGATATGCGTTTCACCATTTGGCTTTCAAGATCCCTGAAATGCTGTTCGCCTTTTTTGAAAAGATCGCTTATCTTTCCGAAATTTCTTTCTATGTTCTCATCAACGTCGACAAAGGGCATGCCGAGTACCGAGGCAAGTTTCTTCCCTACCGTTGTTTTTCCTGCTCCCATAAGGCCAATCAGTACTATGTTGATTTTTTTCTTCATACTTTTCATCTGTCCCCAATACTCAAAATGAGTAAAAGTGTACGTCCCCTTCACTCATTTTGGAATAAATTTCCTTGATAAGGTCGGGGCTGAAGTTTATGCCCTGCCAGATCTCCTGGGCGCTGACAGCCTGGGCTACCAGCATGAAAAGGCCGTTGCAGCAGGGTATCCCGAGTTCCCGGGCATGCTTCATCAGCAGGGTCTCCTTGGGGTTGTATATCAGGTCGAAAAGGAATGATGCTCCGGCAAGCTGATGCTTGTCAAGGGGTGATACTCCTGTTTCAGGATACATGCCAACCGGAGTGGCATTCACGATCAGGTCCGTTTCTTCGGCAGTATAATCCCCGAGGGCTATGATTCTCTTTCCCGGGAATTTACCTGACGCGGTGCCGGGGTTTCTTGACACAATAATTATTTCCGCAGCGCCATGATCCTCAAGGTAAGATACTGCAGCCATTGAGGCTCCGCCGCTTCCCAGGACGGCGCATACCTTTCCCCCCGGATCGAACCCGTGATATTCCAGGGTTTTTCCGAAACCGTCATAGTCAGTATTGTATCCTTCTGTCCTGTCTCCAAGCACTACGGTATTTACGGCCCCGATGGCTTTTGCAGACCCGGATATATCGTCAAGATATTTCATGATCTCTGTCTTGTAAGGGATGGTTACGTTCACCCCGTGAAAGCCCTGCTCCCTGAGTTTTTGAAGAAAGCCGGGAAGCTCTTCCTGTCGGGCTTCGCACAGCTCATACGTCCCATCGATATTCGCCTTTTGGAAAATCAGTTCATGGATTGCCGGTGAAATGCTGTGGGATAGCTTACCCCCGATCAGGGCGTATTTTTTGCGGTTTTTACCGGCCATCAGCTTTTCCTGGTATTTTCTCGACTGGGCCATGATGCTTTCAAAGACCGCCCTGACGCTCTCGTGGTATTCCTTATTTGATACGGCGCCAAGAACGTTTTCAATCACCCTGGCTTCCCTCGAAGCGTCCAGCACTTCCATATTATTTTTTATTTTATATTCCGAGACCCTCGCTGCCAGGTCCATTCGCTTTTCAAGCAAAGCTGCCAGTTCCCTGTCAACAGCGTCTATCTCTTTCCTTATCTGTTCAAGGGAATCATTTTTCATCTCCACGGTTCTCCTCCATAAAACTTTCAAGACCATACTGTCCGATGAGCATATCCAGTATGGCTATGGCAGCCGCAGCCTCGATCACAGGGACCACTCTCGGGACGATACATGCGTCATGACGTCCCCTGATCCTTATCCTGTCATTGGTGCCATACTTCATATTTACCGTATTCTGCTCCCTTGCGATGGATGGGGTTGGTTTCACGGCCACCCTGAAAACAATGGGCATCCCGTTGGTTATACCGCCGTTGATACCGCCGTTGTTATTAGTCCTTGTAAGGACCCTGCCGCCGTCCATGTAAAAACTGTCATTGGCCTGGCTTCCGTACATGGTCGTTATTCCGAATCCCGCGCCGAATTCTACTCCTTTTACCGCCGGTATTGAGAACAATATTGACGATAACCCGGATTCCACGTTGTCGAACATGGGTGACCCAAGACCGGCCTTAATCCCTATAACAGCCGTCTCAACCACGCCGCCGACCGAATCTGCATCCTTTTGGGCATCGCTTATGATCTTAAGGTATTCATCCCCGCATGACCTGTCATTGACGGGAATATCCATTTTCCGCAGCGCAAGGAGCTGTTCCTTCGTAATGTCCGCCAGGTCAAAGCCTACATCCTTCATATCATGTATGGAATCGATGTGGGAACCGATTATTATGTCCCTGCTTCCAAGGATTTGAGTGGCAATGGCGCCTGCAAACACTATCGGCGCTGTCAGTCTGCCTGAAAAATGCCCGCCTCCGCGGACGTCATTGAACCCCTTGTACCTTGCATACCCGGAATAATCGGCATGGCCTGGTCTTGCCAGGCTGGCGGTATCGTCATAATCCCCGCTTTTGGCATCCCTGTTCATTATTACGGCGCACAATGGCGTACCGGTAGTCCTTCCGTTGTATATACCGCTCAGGATCTCCACTTCGTCAGGTTCCTGCCTTTTTGTGGAATAAACGGCCGCCTTTGGCCTTCTCCTTTCCATTTCCCCGGAAATATTATCGAAGTCAACAGGAAAACCTGGAGGCAGCCCGTCAATGACAACACCCACTGCCGGGCCATGGGATTCTCCGAAAACAGATATTTTTAAATTACGGCCGAAAACACTACCCATCGAATTCAACCTTTCCCCCGAGGGCACTGAAATCATTCCAGAACCCGGGATAAGATTTTTTCACCGCGTCATACCCTTCTATCAGTACTTCTTCATCGCATATGGCCGATGCCGACGCAAGGGCCATTACGATACGATGGTCGCCAGAGCCGCTTGCTTTACCGCCCTTCAGATTGTTTACGCCTTCAATAACAAGGCCGTCAGTTTTTTCTGTTATTCTTGCTCCTAACTTTCCCAGCTCGCTGCATGTAGTGGAAAGCCTGTCCGATTCCTTGATCCTGAGCCGCGCGCCGTTGATTATATGCGTTATGCCTTTCGCGGCCGAAGCTGCCGCAGAGATGGCAGGAACCAGGTCAGGACATTGGGATACGTCGATGGTCGCACCTGTAAGTTCTGATTTTTCAAATGTTATGCTTTCACCGTCAATAACGGGATTTGCTCCCATGCTTTTAAGTATATCGGCAATTATCCTGTCCCCCTGCAGTGAATCCATGTTAAGGCCTTCAATGGTCACAGGTCCCGAAAGAGCGCCCATTACACAGAAAAAAGCCGCCTGGGACCAGTCTCCCTCAACGGTGTACGCAGGAATAGCCCTGTATGACTGGTTTCCTTCGATTAAAAAAGTCCTGTAATCATTTTCTGCCGATATCACGACACCGAATTGCCGGAGAACATCTATTGTCATCCGGATATAAGGCAGGGATTCCAGTCTGCCGGTTATCTCGATCCGGGAGGGCGCTTCCAGCAGCGGAAGCGCGAATAAAAGCCCCGATATGAACTGGGAACTGACGTCGCCCCGGACCCGGTATTCCCCGGAAACAAGTTTTCCTTCAAGGCTTACAGGCATCCTGCCCTCATTATCCGAGTATACGATACCCATTTGGGTGAACAGTTCCTTATATACGTCAAAGGGCCTCTCGACAAGTCTTCCTCTTCCTGTGAAAACAACCGGATCCGGAACGAGCCTTGATATTGGCATCATGAAACGGGCCGTGGAACCTGATTCAATGCAATCGATCGATTTGACCCTTACTGCAATTTTCCCGTCTCCCTGGATGGCAACCAGCTTCCTGCCGTCATAAACTGCGCTGTCGGATATGGATATCTTTGCTCCCAATGCTCCGGCCGCGCCCAAAGTCGCATTTATATCGTCTGATAATACAACGTTGTCTATCCTGGTGACTCCGTTTGCCAGGGCTGCGCAGATAATTGCCCTGTGGGCAATGCTTTTTGATGGCTGGGCGAGTACTTTTCCCTTAAGAGGTCCCGGAACGATCCTCAAGGATTTCACAGATTCTCCCCCCCAGTTCGGCAAGGCTCATTTCAAGAAGCTTCCCTGCGCCTATTTCTTCTATATATGCAATGGTGATCTTTCCTGATCGGTTCTTTTTGTCAACGGCTATGGCGCTGATAATGTCTCCGATATCAATATCCGGCATGGTCACTGGCAGGCCATACTTTGTCAGCGCCTGCCTGACCCTTTCAGTCACGCCTTTCCCTGTCAGCCCCATCTTCTCTGTCATTTCGGTCATAACCGCCATCCCGACGGATATGGCTTCGCCGTGGGATAATCCCGTGTAACCCTGTACCCGTTCGATGGCATGGCCTATGGTATGGCCGAAATTCAACAGTTGGCGCGCCCCATGGTCAAACTCGTCTTCTTCCACGACAGAGCGCTTGATCAGGCAGCTTCTGGCTATTATCCCTTCCATAGCGCCGGAAGGTATCCTGCCTTTAGGACCGTTCTCTTTCTGGCTTAAAAGTTCATGGTACAGCCAGGCGTCTTTTATGAACCCATGCTTCAAAAGCTCGGCGATGCCGTCCGCATAATGCCTGTAACTGAGCGTTTCAAGGAACCCGGGATCGGTATATACCGCATCGGGCTGGTAAAAAGCTCCCACCAGGTTTTTCCCCTGCCGCATGTCCACTGCCACTTTCCCGCCAATGCTTGAATCGACCATGGCAAGAAGGCTGGTGGGTACCTGTATGTAACCAAGGCCGCGCAGGAATGTAGCCGCTGCAAGGCCGGCCATGTCCCCCGTCACGCCTCCTCCAAGGGCTACGATGACGTCGCTCCTGGTGAAAAAGTTGTCGGCAAGCTTATTATAGATAAACTCGAGGGTCCGAAGAGTCTTGCTTTGCTCTCCTGCCGGGAAAACTGCGGGAACGACTTCAAATCCTTCATTTTCAAGCATTTCGGCAAACTTTTTCCCATAAAGACCGTCCACGTTGCTGTCGGTTATGAGGGCAAGCTTTTTACCCTGGTATTTGCTTCTGAAAACAGAAGGCAATTTATGAAAAAGACCCGTTTCTATCAATATGTCATAAGATTTGTCCCTGGATCTTACAGTAATTTTCTCCATCGGTCAGACCTCCAGGCGCTTCCACTCTATTTCTGCGAGCTGCTTTATCTTTGGGAATATTGCAGCGTAATCTGAAGGTGTGATCGACTGGTCTCCGTCGCTCAGGGCACACTTTGGATTATTGTGAACTTCTATTATAACCCCGTCGGCGCCTGCCACCAAAGCAGCCTTGGACATGGTCCCGACCATCCAGGACTTGCCCGTTCCATGGCTCGGATCGACGATCACGGGCAGATGGCTGAGTTTCTTTATTGCCGGGACGGCGCTCAGGTCAAGAGTATTCCTGGTATATGTCTCAAAGGTCCTGATGCCGCGTTCGCAGAGGATAACTTTATCGTTGCCTTCGCTCAGAATATATTCCGCCGACATAAGCCATTCTTCAAGGGTAGCCGATAAACCGCGCTTCAGTAGGATCGGTTTCCTGATCCTGCCCAGTTCCCTCAGCAAAACGAAGTTCTGCATGTTGCGGGCGCCGACCTGGATAATATCCACATCTTCGACGAACCTGTCAAGGACGTCGGTAGACATGATCTCGGACACGATTGGCAGTCCGGTTTCCGCCCTGGCTATTTTCAGTAGTTCCAGGCCTTCAAGGCCAAGGCCCTGGAAGCTGTACGGCGATGTCCGGGGCTTATATGCTCCGCCCCTTAAGAAAGTCGCGCCGATATTTTTAAGCTCCCTTGCTATGCCGACTATCTGTTCTTCGCTTTCGACAGAACAGGGGCCGGCAATGATAACAAAATGGCCTTCCCCTATTTTTCTTCCGCCGATTTCGATAATCGTGTCATCTGGATGGAACATCCGGTTGGCTTTTTTGAATGGTTCGGTAACCTTGAGAACATTCTGGACGATGTCATAGGATGAGAACACGAGCCTGTCAAGCTTCGTGGTATCGCCCACGAGGCCGATTATGGTCGTATCAACTCCTACGGAAATATGGACATCAAGCCCCATGGTTTTAATGCGCCCTATGAGCTCGTCGACCTGCTCCCTGGGCGCGCCGGGCTTCAATACAAGTATCATTTCAATTCATCTCCTATCCTACCATACTGCAAATTATATCCCAACAATTCATGCCAGGCAAAAGAACTCTTCATATATGCACTTGATAGCCTTTTCCACATCGGCTTCGCTTATGCCGAACATGATGCTGACCTCGGAGGAGCCCTGGTTCACCATCCTTATATTTATGCCGCTTTGCGCAAGGGCTTTAGTTATCCGGCTCATGATGCCGACGGTACGGTTCATTCCTTCGCCGACAACCATTACAAGGGCCAGGTCATACTCGATGGATACACTGTCAACCCTCAGTTCCTTGGCTATCCTTTCCATTATGCGGCTCTTCCTGTCATCATCAAGGTATTTTCTCCGCAGGATGATCGAGATATCGTCGATTCCCGAAGGCATGTGCTCGAAGGGAACGAATTCTTCTTCGAGGATTTGCAGTACCTTTCGGCCGAAACCTATCTCCCTGTTCATCATGTACTTATGGATATTTATAGAGCAAAAGCCCTTGTCTCCCGCCACGCCCGCCACGGGACAGCCATTTGTTTTCCTTGCGGGAGTTATCATGGTTCCCGGCGAGGAAGGATTATTTGTATTCCTGATATTTACAGGTATTCCTCTCTGGTATACCGGCTCAAGCGTTTCTTCATGGAGAACCGAAAAACCGGCGTATGCCAGCTCTCGCATTTCACGGTATGTCAGTTCCGAAATAGGTTTGGGGTTTTCAACTATCTTCGGGCTGGCTACGAACACCGAGTCCACATCGGTGAAGTTCTCATAAACGTCAACTTCCAGGGCTGCCGCCAGGATGGACCCGGTTATGTCGGAACCGCCCCGGGGAAATGTCACTACTTCTCCGGACAGCGAATAACCGAAGAATCCCGGGAAGATAATAATACCTTCCATATTCTTTATTTTCGCAAGATTCTTGAATGACTGGGGAAGAACCCTGGCATTGCCGTACTCATCGCTGAGGAAAAGTCCCGCGTCCTTTGGATTGAGATACTGGGCATTTATTCCCTGGCTTCTCAAATAACAGGCTGTCAGGCGTGCGGCATTGTCCTCGCCCGCGGCTTTCATGCGGTCCATGAACTTTTCCGGCGAATCATAGGGCAGCGAGATCCTTGTATAAAGATTGTTCTCGATATCGGTGACAATTTGCCGGCCTAAGCCCAGGTCTGCTGCAATTTCTCCGAAACGGCCGATGATTTCGTCCAGTACCGGTTTATAATCCCCGTTGACAAGATATTTCTCCGCGCAGCTGATAAGCAGATCGGTCACTTTTGTGTCTGAATCGAAGCGTTTTCCGGGTGCCGAAACCACAACAACCCGTCTTTCGGGGTCGCTTGCAATAATCGAACATACTTTTCTTATCTGTTCCCCGCTGGCCATCGATGTTCCGCCGAATTTGCATACCTTCATATCTTACAGCCTCCAGAATAACGAGATAATAAAAACAGTCTAATATATAATAAAATTGCCACACATGATTGCTACTGCTGTGGCAAAACCCAGTATCGGTCAATATATAATGAAAGGTAAAGAGCGCGCCCTTTACCTTCCAATTTTATAGATTACGTATGTTCTTGTCAACAATCAGCCAACCAATTTTTTCGTTTCCCTTGCGATGGCAAGTTCCTCGTTGGTTGGTATTACAAATATCTTAACCTTTGAATCGGGGGTGCTTATTTCGACTTCCGCCCCTCTTGTCTTATTCTTTTCTTCGTCTAATTTTGCGCCCAGGAACTCAAGGCCCTTGCAGACCATGCTCCTGATCCCCCAGTTGTTTTCGCCTATACCGGCGGTAAATACTATGGCGTCTATTCCTCCCATGGCGCAGGCATAAGCGCCGATGAATTTCCTGACCTGGTATGCAAAGATTTCAAGCGCCAGCCGGGCTCTTTCATTGCCCTGTTCTGCTGCATCATCAAGGTCTCTGAAGTCGCTGCTTACGCCTGATATTCCCAGGACGCCGGATTTCTTGTTCATGATGGCATCCATTTCTTCGGGACTCAGTCCCTCTTTCTGTATTAGGAACGTAACTACCGCAGGATCTATTGAGCCGCACCGGGTACCCATGGCAAGCCCATCGAGGGGAGTAAATCCCATGGATGTGTCGACGACTTTACCGCAGTCAACGGCAGCAATACTGGAGCCGTTGCCAAGGTGACAGGTGACTGTCTTTACGCTGTCATAAGGCTTGCCAAGGAGGACAGCCGCCCTTTCCGAAACGTATTTATGGCTTGTCCCGTGAAAACCGTATTTGCGCAGCCTGTATTTCTTGTAGTAATCATATGGAAGAGCGTATATATATGCCTTCTTGGGCATTGTCTGGTGGAAAGCAGTATCAAAAACCGCTACCTGCGGAACTCCGTTCATGATATGCTGGCAGGCCCTTATACCCGTAATATTGGGCGGATTATGCAGCGGAGCCAGCTCTGAGCATTCTTCGATGGCTTTCATGACTTCCTCGTCGATAACCATCGATTTAAAGAACTTTTCGCCGCCATGGACAACCCTGTGCCCCACAGCGCTGATCTCGTCAAGAGACTTGATAACTCCCCATTCATCGTGGGTCAGCACACTGATGAGCGCTGAGATGGCGTCCTTGTGTGTCTCCATGTGGATTTCCTTAATTACTTCTCTTCCATCACCGGTCTTATGCTTTATCAGAGAACCGGGTAAACCGATCCTGTCGCACAGACCCTTTGCCAGTACAGTTTCATCAGACATATCGATCAGTTGGTACTTCAGTGATGAACTGCCTGCGTTGACAACCAGAATCTTCATTTTAAATCCCCCTGTTTATTTTACTGCCTGGGCCTGAACCGCTGTTATTGCGACCACACCGACTATATCCTCGGCTGAACAGCCCCTGGACAGATCATTGACCGGTTTTGCGATTCCCTGTGTTATCGGGCCGTAAGCCTCGGCTTTGGCAAGTCTTTGTGTCAGCTTATAGCTGATGTTTCCTGCGTTGAGATCGGGGAATATGAGCACATTTGCCATACCCTTCAGAGGACTTGCGGGCGCCTTGGATTTTGCCACTTCGGGAACGATCGCTGCATCGACCTGAAGCTCGCCGTCTATCAGCAGATCCGGCGCTTTCTCCCTGGCCAGTCTTGTTGCTTCGACCACCTTATCCACCAGTTCGCTTTTTGCGCTGCCGTAGCTGGAGTAAGACAGCATGGCAACCCTTGGCTCCGCTTCAACAAGAACCCGGAACGTGTTGGCCGAGCAAACTGCTATCTCGGAAAGCTCCTCGGCATTGGGATTCTCGACGAGACCGCTGTCAGCGTACAGGAATGTTCCGTGATGCCCGTAATCACAATCGGGAACGCACATTATAAAGAAAGCCGATACAAGTTTTACGTTTGGCGCTGTTTTCAGGATCTGAAGGGCTGGTCTGAGGGTATTGGCGGTGGAGTTGATGGCTCCTGCTACCATACCGTCTGCATGTCCTTTCTTTACCATCATGACTCCCCAGTAGAGAGGATTTTTCATTGTCTCCCGGGCCTGTTCGAGGGTAACGCCCTTGTTTTTGCGAAGTTCGTAGAATGTATTCACGTAGTCATCTATTTTATCCGATGTCAGCGGGTTAACTATCACTGCGCCGCTGATATCCAGATCACCCTTAAGTTCGTTTATTTTTTCCTCGTCGCCAACCAGGACTATATTGGCGAAACCTTTTTCAAGAATCATTGAGGCTGCTTTCAAAGTCCTGATGTCTGTGCTCTCGGGAAGAACTATGGTCTTTTTGTCTTCCCCGGCGCGCTGAATTATTCTTTCCAGGAATCGACTCATTTTATTCTGCTCCTTTCAATTGTTGCGGTATATACTGCACCATTATGTATTAGTACCCGTTAACTGCTAATACAATTTGGATGCCATAAAAATTATATTACAAGTGTTTTTTGTATACAAGACAATAAAAAAATTTTTGTATACAAAATAATAAAAAGGACAGGTTTTTCTGTCCTTTTTCAATGTTAAAAGCTGTCAATAGTTTTCGGCGCGTTTTGACATTAATTCTTTTATTCTGTCGATATTCCTGCCTGCCATTGTCTTTATTGATGTGGCAAGATTACTGAACAGGTTTTTTAACTGGGCTGTCTCAACATAACGCTTTATTTTCATAGTGGTAGTTTTGATAAGCTCTTCGTAACTGTAAACATAATATCTGATAGCCTTGTATACAGGCACAAGTTTGTTTATTTCCTTTATGGCATTATCGAGGAGCTTCTTAATTACGGTCTCTTCATCAGGTGAATTTACGACTGAAGCAATGGCTTCCTTATCCAGGACTATCTTGGCGCAGATTTCAACCGTTCCGTCGTTTAACTCTTCTCCCCATACCAGTGATTCCTTCACAAAGTTTATATTGTTGATATAGCTTTCAAGCTCTTCAGGAAAGACCTTTTTGCCGTTTTTAAGGACTATCATCGATTTTACGCGTCCAGTAACGCGAATCATGCCCCTTTTATCAATGTTTCCAAGATCACCGGTATGGAACCATCCATCCCGCAAGGCTTCCCTGGTCGCTTCTTCATCTTTCCAGTAACCAAGCATGACATTATCGCCCTGGATTACAAGCTCGCCATTTCCCGCGCTGTCAGGATTTGCGACAGCGATTTTTACACCCGGCAGCGGATTTCCGCAGGTACCGATCTTCCGGACACGGTCATTACCGCCTGCTACCACCGGTGAGGTCTCGGTAAGCCCATATCCCTGATAAACCTTAACTCCTATATTCTCATAAAACCTTGCAGTACCCGCTTCCATGGGCGCGCCGCCTGTCACTATGACCCTGAGTTTTCCTCCGAAGGGCTCCAACAGCTTTTTAAAAAGCTTCCTTTTAAGCCCCGTAAAACGCAGTACATTAGTTAAGGCCATCAGAACGTTGACTTTTTTTTCCATTCCCTTTTTCTTGATTTCATCCTTTATGCGTCCCGCAAACTTATCAAAAATAAGAGGCACGCCTACAAGACAGTCAGGCTTGTATTCAACAAGGTTCTTGGAAAGATATTTGAGCCCGTCACTTATGGAAACAGTCATGCCCAGGTACAGCGGAAACAACAGCCCGGCTGTATTTTCAAATGTATGATGCAGTGGAAGTACGGAAAGCACAGATTCTCCGGGCTCGAAATGAACGACCCCTCCAAGGCTCATTATATCGGAGCATATATTTTTATGACTAAGCATTACTGCCTTGGACGTGGCTGATGTTCCTGATGTGAACAGCAATACGCTCAGTATTTCAGGATCAATTTCCGCCTCGATGTATTCCCTGTCGCCTGAGGCTATCAGTTCTTTGCCAGTTTCTATCAGATCGTAAAATGAATAGAAGCGTTTGTCCGGATTGATTTTTTCACCAGGGTTCATACAGACGAAGGCCCTGATTTTTTCATTTTTTTCAGCAATATTATCGACTGTTGACTGGAACGAAGCGGAATAGAATAAGACGTCAACCTCTCCTCTTTCCAGCATCAGTTCAATTTCATTTGGCGGCAGCATCCTGTCCAGGGGAACAGCTACGCCAACGCCGTTTACTGTAGCCAGATATGCTACCACCCATTCGTATCTGTTCTCCCCTATTACTGCTATGTGGCAATTTTTAAGGCCAATCTTTATAAGAGCAGTTCCAAGGCTGTTGACATCCCGAACGAATTCCCGGTACGTTTTGCTTATAGTATCAAGCCTGGGCTCATTCCGATATTTAAAGGCTATATTGTCTGAATACCATGATTCGCATTTTTCAAGCATGTCTTTCAGGGAACTGATCCTGCGAACCTGATAATAAGCTCTCCCTTCTGTAATATTAATAAGATTCATTGTTTTGGTCATTATTTGGTCTCCTTTGAGATATTAAAATATCTGTATTTATATCATAACACCATAAATTAAAAAAGTATATAAAAGGAATTTTTAACAATGTCATGCTATATTCTGAAAAATACGGTGCGCAGCGGTAAATAACGCCTTATCCCTATATCTTTCAGTATTCTCTTTTTCAATGTGTTGTATGTCTTTTTTACCGTTTCGGACTCTTCCTCAGATACACTCTTACATCCATACCTGACTTTCATGAATATTTCCGTTATTTCCTGAAAAGTCGGAGACAAAATGTAAAGGCTGTCGACCCTTCCGGCAAATTCTCTCGGGGACTCGCCGGATTTATACCTGATTCCGGCAAGAGACAGCCAGTGAATCATGCGGTTGTACCGAATAAGTATTACTTTCTCTTTATTTTTCCCTAAAATTCGGATTCCAAACAATAATCCGGCTAAAAGATTTATAGCGAGGAATAAGAGAACAATCCCGCCAACGATGGCGACGATAAGTATAATATTATCATCATTCCTGGTCTCATCCTCCGGCTCAGGAGATGAAGGAAGCGTCAGGTTTGCGCTTTGGCTTCGCCTGTAACGTTCCATCATTTCAAGGTATGGCAGGGCCAGGTCTTCGGGAAGAGACGAAGATACAGTCTTGTAATCCATTGTCCCTGCAAAAGCCGGTGTCGGTTCGAACATAAGCCAGCCAAAGCCTTCGAAATATACTTCCACCCACGCATGGGCATTGCTGTTGTTCACAATGTAAATACCGTCCGATGATTGGTTCGGGGGAAGAACATAGCCTTCCACGTATCTTGTCGGGATGCCGAGAGTTCTGAGCATAACCGCCATGGCAGTCGCATAATAAGTGCAGTAGCCTTCCTTGCCGTCAAAAAGGAAATAGTCTACAAAATCCCTGTTTGCGGGGACATTTTCGGGGGAAAGCGTATAAGTATAGTTATTGCGAAGGTATTTTTCTATGGCGGTAACCTTTTCATAATTGCTTTTGGCATCCCTGGTTATATCGCGCGCAAGTTCGCCTATCCGGGATGGCAGATTGTCTGGCAGCGCCGTATAAATGCTGTGGATCTGCTCCGATTTCCTTCTTAGGGAAGAAAGCTTGTCAATTATTTTATTTAGCTTATCAAGCTCGGATAACAGCCCGGTAATATCCGCATTATATTTTGATTGCTCCTGTAATATTCTTACTGTCAGCAGGTCCTGCTTCAATGTCAGGATGTTAAAGGCCCTGGCGTATAAATCATCGGTGTATCCAAGGGCTTTCTTAAATAATGTCTCGCCGTACATGGGCTGGATATAGAACAGGCTGTATCGGTCTCCCCTTCTTAGCCTGTTTTCGCTGATTATCGCGCCGCCGTCAAGCTCATAGGACGGCATGACACCTCCGTCGGCCAGTCTTACGGGCATTATCGGTTTCAGGGGAATAAACACGTTGTTGGTTACAATGTTTCTGATTTCAACTTCGATTTGGTTGGTGGAAAACAGCAGCATATCAAGAGCTCCATTGGAAAGGCTCTGCAGGAATTCCTTTTCGTCATCGGACACATTTGGGAACATATCGTCAACAGGTATATCTTCCCACCCGCTGCGTGTTTCATCCACATCCAGGTTGTTTTCATTGCCTGCGAGGGTATTTGCCCTCGTCCAGGCACTGTCCTTATACCAGTAATATGCCGCGCCCCTCAGGTAAGTCCTGTTTTTTGCCTTAACTCTTAATACCTCGATGTTGCTCGGGTTAGCCGGCCCGCCCAGCTGCCTTGTGTTGCTGTTGCTGAAGCCAACGGCCGACAGACTGAATTCTTCCATTTCAAGGTAAGTGTAACGGCTCTCGAAATATCTGAATGCCCTGTCTATTTTCTCGTCAAGCCAGGGCCATTGGATGGGGTAATCGCTTTTTGGTATCAGCGCAGCCGCTATGACCGGGATTATCACAACCGGTACAGCGAAAAGAATCATGCTGCTGAGAGGAAAACTTTCAGGCACAAGGTTAAGTTTTGCTTTCTGCCTGTATACCTTTATAAAATACGACAAAACGGTAAGTATACAGAAAACTGTGAAAAGCAGCCTGTTTTCGACGGCGGACATGAACTTTGAAAACGGAAACAGCGCAAAAATTACCACACTAAGTATATAAAAGCTGTTATGCCTGTTGAACAGTAACAACACGGCAACGGAAGCCGCTATGGTTATCAGGACAAGTGAAATTTCATCGAAAGATGTGGCTGCATAGATAATTTCCTCGTTGAACGTGATATTATACCAAAGCCTGTAAATGCCTTCGAGAAAATCAAGGGCGATGTTAATCGCGGTTTTGTCGGTCAGGATCAGGATACCGGTCGTCAGAAACCCAAGAAAAACAAGAATGATGCATAACCAGGACATGATACGCGACAGGGATATAAGGTAAATAATTCCGAATACGGCAAGAGATACGGCAAAGAACTCAAGGAACATCATCCTGCCGTATACAATAGTCCCCATAAGGCCAGTAATTATATACGTGTATAGCAGACCAATTATAAACCCGGTAAACCCGCCAAGTTTATGCTTCAATAACTTCTGCCCCTTCCGTCGCAGCGTAACTCTCCGCCCGGTTTTCTGTCCCGCCTGCAGGTTTTCCTGACGGCACCAGCCTGTACGCGTCGATTTCGTTCTTAGTTAGGAGATCAGCTATATCACGCCATTTTGATTCTTCGAAACCGACTCCTTCGTAACATACAAAGAAAAGCTGTAAGTCAAACCCCTTATTTTTAAGTTTTATCAGTTTCTCTATCATTCCTGGGTCAAGCTTTACTGTATAAATAAACAGCAGATTGCTGTGATCCTCGCCCTCGGTGAAATAATCGAGCGCCTGGACAAAATCATAATCCTGGTTGAATTTTACCTCTGACAGGATATTGTAAATGTTCTGGAAGTCAAGCGCCGACACGGCTCTCACAGTTTGAGGACCGTTTTTGAAAAAGCAAAGCCTCAGGCTCATGTTCATTTTCAGAAGGTAATTTATATCGGCAACAATTTCTTCTATCAGGCAGTCTTCCATCATGAGCGAATTCAGATCAGGGATACGCTGGTTATTAAGGTTAAGTATGAATATGGAATCCTTATCCTGTTCATTCTTCGTTTCCTTGACCATGTACTTTCTCAGCTTGGATGAAAGTTTCCAGTGAATCTTTCTGCTGCTGTCCCCGTAAGTATAATCCCGGATATTTACGATCTCATCGTTGCCTGCCTCAAGATGCTCTCTTGAACGGGAGCCTTCTGTGCTCTTCAGTTCCTGGATATCAAGGTATGGAGAGTCGATTATCCTTGGCCTTACAAGAATGCTCTTCATCTCCGGGGGATAAACCGTAAAGGAGAACAAACCCAAAAAGTCGCTTATTTCAATAGAATGGACTCCTATGTTATACAGACCCCGGTAATAAAGCGGCAGTTCATAGCTAAAACTGCGGTTCGCAAAAGGAGGCAGCGACAAACTCATTCTTTTCATGTCCTTGCAGAGGACCTGGCCTTCAATGAGCATGTTCACTGTTATATATGGCATATAGAATATCGTGGGATTCTCCATCAGCAGCGTGTACCGGGCTGCCGTCCCCTTTATGAATATCCTGCCGTTGATTTGCTGGCTGACCCGAAACTGGGTGTATATTACGATAAGATGTAATAATGATATTATAGGTAATGCAATAGACAGGTATAAAAGCATGAACGGAAAGAATCCGCCGAAAAAGTAAGCATACACAAGGCATACCAGGAAAACTGCAAAATACCGTACAATATTCGATTCCCTGTTGATCTTTTCTCTTTCCAAAGCAGACAGTTCCCGTACTTTCTTCTTCATCAGGACTAATACCCTTGTTACTTAATTTATACCTTAGCTTTGACTGGTATGGTTTGCCGGCTTACTATTTCACTGATAATGCTTTCATTTGTTATCCGCTTGATTTTGGCCTCCTGCTTGAGCACCAGCCTGTGGCTCAGGACAGGTACTGCAAGATCCCTTATATCTTCAGGTATGACAAAATCTCTCCCGTCATATACAGCCGCGGCCTGGGCTGCCCTGAAAAGGCTCAGTGACGCGCGGGGGCTGCAGCCCAGTGATACCATGTCATGTTTTCTCGTAGCTGTTACCAGGTCGACAATATATGCCGCGAGGCTCTCATCCACTCTCACGTTCCTGACATGGGCCTGGAGTTCAGTCAGTTCCTCCAGCGATGCCACCGGCTTCAGGTCGTGCAGGGGATTGCTTTTCTGGAACCTGTACAGGATGCTTGATTCTTCGGTCTTTGTCGGATATCCTATGGAGATCTTCATGAGGAAACGGTCAAGCTGCGCTTCGGGCAGTGGATATGTTCCCATGTATTCCACCGGGTTCTGGGTCGCTATCACCATGAAAGGTTTCGGCAGCTTATAAGTTTTCCCGTCAACGGTTACCTGCTTCTCTTCCATCGCTTCCAGCATGCTTGCCTGGGTCTTGGGAGAAGTCCTGTTGATCTCGTCGGCGAGAATTATATTGCTCATTATATTTCCGCTTCTGTATTCAAAATCGTTTATTTTCTGGTTAAATACAGTAAAGCCCGTGATGTCGGACGGCAGTATGTCAGGTGTGAACTGAATGCGGTTAAAGGACAGCCCCACTGATTTTGCCATTGCATAGGCCATAGTCGTCTTCCCTATGCCCGGGACGTCCTCCAGCAGAACATGCCCTTCTGCTGCCAGTGAAATTACAAGGAGCCTTGAAGCCTTTTCCTTACCGACGATGATTTTGGACATATTGTTCACTATACGTTTCATGATATTGTTCTTCATGTTATCCATAAGCGTGCCTGCCGGTTCCTTTCCTGTATTTTTTAAATATATTCTACCAGTTGCAGCTATCAAGGTGAAGAAACAATATTGCACTTTATGTCAATTTTTTGTCTTATTTAATAATAAATATATGGAAGGTCCGGAAGCATAACCGTATGCTGCGGAATATCAAGATAATCCGCAATAATAACCGACCGGTGACCATATTTTCATTACTCCGTTCCATACTTCCTTAAAACCCATTAATCCGATTCATTCTGAAGTTTAAATTATCGGGCAGAGTGCTATACTTAAGCAAGTATTAAAGAAACGCCTTATGCATCAAATTTGAAAAGAGCGTGAACGAAATGGAAAGCGATTCAATTCAACCTCCCCCACTTGTTGTAGGCATATCATACAACCTTAAAAAGGGCATATCTTCAGAATGCGAAGACATTGAAGCCGAATATGATTCCAGCGATACAATAAACGCGATAAGCAACGTTTTCAGGACCCACGGAGCTGAAGTCGTCTTTCTTGAAGCAGACAGGGACTTTGTTGAAAAGCTTAAAAACTCCGGCGTTGACTTTGTCTTTAATATTGCGGAAGGAGCCAACGGCAGGGGGCGAGAAGCGCATGTCCCGTCCATACTGAACTTTCTGGGAATACCGTTCTCGGGTTCCGATGAAACTACCCTGTGCCTGTCGCTCGATAAAGCCATGACGAAGCGCTACCTGTCCACCTACCAGGTCGATACCCCCAGGAGTTTCATCGTCAAAACCTGTGATTACGAGCCTGATCCGGCCCTAAGATTCCCTCTTATCGTAAAGCCGGATTATGAAGGCTCGGGAAAAGGCATTTCAGATCTCGCTGTCGTTGATAACAGGGATGAACTGGACAGCCTCGTAAAAAAGAACCTGAGGCTTTACGGGGAGCCCATGCTGGTTGAAGAATTCATCATGGGCCGCGAATTCACTGTCGGTATTCTTGGCAACGGTCCTGACATGACGGTCTTCGAGCCCATGGAAATCTGTTACCTCAGCAGCAGGCGCGAGGATATGATATACAGTTACAGGATAAAGAAAGAATATAAAAACTATGTTGAGTATGTATGTCCCCCGTCTCTCGACAAGGAGATCCTTGATAAAATGAAGAATTTAGCAGCAACCATCTATACTGCCCTTGAATGCAGGGATTTTTCAAGGATCGACTTCAGGCTTTCGGAGGACGGAACTGTTTATTTCATTGAGATCAATCCCCTGCCGGGTCTTGCGCCCGGATACAGCGATTTTCCGATGCTGGCGCAGTTTTGCGGGATGGATTATGAGACACTGGTCATGAATATTCTCAACAGCGGTCTTAAAAGGTATAATATGAAGCCGCTCGAATCGAGGCGTGTTTAAGTGAACAGCGAACTTTCCGATGAATGGAAAAATGTCCTGCCCGAACAGTGGAATGACTGGAAATGGCAGATGAAAAACAGGATTACGACATGCGAACAGCTTTCAAGGATTATTAAACTCACTGATCCTGAAAAGGAAGAGATAAACGAATGTCTCCGGCATTTCAGGATGGCGATAACACCTTACTATGCAGCCCTGATCGACCCTTCCGATCCCGACTGTCCCATAAGAAAGCAGGCTATACCCTCCAAAAGAGAACTGATACTTGATCCGGGCGATATGGACGATCCCCTTTGCGAGGACCAGTATTCGCCCGTAGAAGGTATCGTGCACAGGTATCCTGACAGGGTCCTGTTCCTGCTTACGCGCAAATGTTCCATGTACTGCAGGCATTGCACCAGAAGGCGACTGGTAGGCTGTGAAGACTTTTCATTAAGCGATGACAGGATCGAAAAAGCGATAGCATACATAAGGAACAATAAAAAAATCAGGGATGTTCTCCTTTCGGGCGGAGATCCTCTCATTATGCCGGATCACTGGCTTGAAAACATTATTAAAAAGCTCAGGGACATCCCCCACGTTGAAATCATACGCATAGGAACTCGCACACCTGTCGTTCTTCCAATGAGGATAACCGATGATCTGCTTCAGATGCTTAGGCAATATCACCCGATATGGATAAATACGCATTTCAACCACCCGAAGGAGATCACGGATGCGTCATCGGAAGCATGCGCCAAAATCGCCGATGCCGGCATACCGCTTGGTAACCAAAGCGTGCTGCTCCGTGGCGTAAATGACAACGCTGAAACATTGAAGGAACTGTTTACCAAGCTTGTTAAAATACGAGTCAGGCCATATTACCTTTATCAGTGCGATCCTTCAAGAGGTATCAGCCATTTCCGTACGCCAGTATCCAAGGGTATCGATATAATGAAACAACTGCGGGGATTCATAACTGGTTTTGCGGTACCGGAATATGTAATAGACGCGCCAGGCGGTGGCGGCAAAACGCCTGTCAACTCAGACTACATCGTAAGCATTGATGACCGTAATGTCGTATTAAGAAACTTCGAAGGCAGGCTGTTCACCTACACAAACCCTGTGAGTAACGGGGACGGGTACCTTCACTCATTTTGAGTAATGGGGACAGATCTGGGTCAATTGAAAAAGTAAATTCCGATTTGCAAAAGTAAAATCCACAGATTTAATGAAATGAGAAAAGACCTTAAGTTTGCATTGTTTGATTAGAAGAGTTTGATAAACATAAATGGATATAATGTAAATATATAGTCAAGAAAAATCTAAGTTTGGACAATAGTATTAGCTTTCAGGTCTCATTTAGGGTATAATGAACTAAAAGTGAAATATTCACTTTGCTTTTTTGCAAAAGTAAATTCCACCCCAAGTCGCTAAGTATTGCCTCTTCTTCAGTAATCTGTATGCCTTGTCGTGATTCAGAACAATCTGCCTCATATTCCTTTTGAGCATTTAATGCAGTGTAAATCCTTTTTTCCAATGTACATGTTCTTTTCAACTCACAGCCGTTACAGACATAAGGAGGCTTTGAAAGCCTGTGACATATTTCCTTGCGGTAATCAGGACAAAGTGTCGAGCAAGAATAGGAGAAACAGAAACTGCAATATCGCCTGCAGTGACGGTTTCCACAAAGATGGCGGACAGCACAGCCTCTTCTGTTAATACAGTCATTAAATGGTTTCCCATAACAACCGGTGTGTTTAAATTGAATATGGTTCTTTACTTCTTTGGCGATGGTAGTCGGGTCCTTGCATAGTTCACGCCCAATCCCTTTAAAGGTTTCTCTTTCTTTTAATCTCAGTTCAATTGTATTCCTCTCTTCCAGGGTCAGATGTTTCCACTTCATATTGTACCTCCAAACGAGGTACCACCCAAAACCATCATACCCCTTTGCAAAACTAACTTCTACTATTAGATTTGAAAAACTAACTTCCACACCTGCTACCTAAAGGGGTGGAAGTTACTTTTTCAAATGAGGGGGACAGATCTGTCATAAAAATTTTATAAAACGGTCTTGTCTAAAAGCCGATTTTCATGTATACTAATCTATGCGCTGATTCGTGCGAAAGTGGTGGAATTGGCAGACTCGCTAGATTCAGGTTCTAGTGTGCGCAAGCACGTGCGGGTTCAAATCCCGCCTTTCGCACCAAGGCTTCCGGTGAACCACCGGAAGCCTTAAATTTTTTTCCTCTTTGCGTCGGGAT
>ENA-UPAD01000073-UPAD01000073.1-bioreactor-metagenome-genome-assembly--contig:-NODE-73-length-151959-cov-18.151536_pt1 | contig 151959 bp, 111 predicted proteins | sample MGYA00238179_ERZ772710 | MGnify/ENA primary metagenome ERZ772710 (study PRJEB29004, sample SAMN07631245) | bioreactor metagenome | isolation source: Switchgrass digestor | place: USA: Dartmouth...
TTTTCGAAAATCCCAGCCCACCTTCCAATTCGTCCCTTCCAGCTTCACCCGTGCTCTACCGCCCTGTCACGTTCCATCCCTTGCGGAATTCCTGGGCCGCAGGGGCGGCAAGGGGCCGCAACCTGCACGGATACAAAGCTCCAAGACCGTGTGTAAGGTCGCGAGGATTCCAAAGCGGCTGGCGGAACGAGCTACGGTGCGCCTGAAGGCCACTGGGCGGCGTGAGAGCTGTGGAGAACGCCCCTCGAACGGTCTCCATCTATCGCAGGGGAAGAAATCCGCGCGCAGAGCATATGATCGCTGTGACACGGCACAAAGCATCGGAGGCTTGTGGGATGGCAGAGGAAAACAAAGTGGTTGCGGCCATGGCGTGTCTCAGGGCAGCTGGCGCGCTCGTCGAGATCCTCGGCGCGCTGCTCATGCTCAAGTGCAGCCGGGTCTCTGCAGCCCTAAGGATCAACGCCGTTCTGGGGCTCCTGGGCCCCGCCGTCGTTGCGCTCGTGTGCGCGCTGGGGCTCTCGGGCATCGCGGGTCGCGTGTCATGGGTGAAGATGTTTATCATCCTCTGTGGCTCCATGCTGATCGTGGCAGCAACTAGGTAGTCCTGGCCCGGTGCGCGCCCCGGACGCCATTCTCTTGAAATCAAGCAGGTCCAAGTGTAGAATAAGGAAGGCAACAGAAGATTGGACGAGCGTTCGATAACAGGGAGGAGATGTTTTTGAAGAGATACCGGACGGAAGATCTCCGGAACGTGGCCCTCATCGCCCATGGCGGGGCGGGTAAGACCAGCCTTGCCGAGGCGATTTTGTTTGACGCCGGCGCGATCGACAGGCTCGGTAAGGTCGACGATGGAACCAGCACGATGGACTATGACCCGGACGAGATCAGACGGAAGATCTCCATTTCCACCTCAGTAGCTCCCCTCGAGTGGAAGGGCGTCAAGATCAACCTCATCGACACCCCCGGGTACGCGGACTTCATAGGCGAGGTGAAGAGCGGGCTGCGCGTGGCGGACGCGACGCTCGTGGTTGTTTGCGCCGTCTCCGGCGTCGAGGTGGGAACAGAGAACGTGTGGAAGTTCGCCGACGAGCGGCAGCTTCCCAGGGCCATCGTCGTCACGAAGCTGGACCGCGAAAACGCCGATTTCTTCAAAACCGTCGATGCTCTGCGAAGCACGTTCGGCAATCGTTGCGTCCCTGTTCAAATCCCCATAGGGTCTCAGGACAGCTTCCGAGGAGTGGTTGACCTCATCACGATGAAGGCTGTCGTGTACGAGGACGGGTCGGGCACCAAGTTCAAGGAAGCGGATGTGCCCGGAGAACTCGCCGGGCGGGCGCAGGAGCTCCGGGACACGCTCGTCGAGATCGCAGCGGAAAGCGACGACGAGTTGATAGAGAAATACCTCGAGGGCAACGAGTTATCCCAAGAGGAGATCGTGAGAGGGCTCAGGGCTGGGGTGATGCAGGGAAAGGCGTACCCGATCCTGTGTGCATCTGCGCTGCGGAACATCGGCGTTCAGCCTCTCATGGACGCCATCGTGTCCCTGTTGCCTTCACCTGCGGACGCCGGCGCAGTTGAGGGTCAAGTGCCGGGGTCCGGAGAGAAAGCCGAGAGGCCTCCCGAGGACACCGCGCCGCTCGCGGCCCTCGTATTCAAGACCACGGCGGACCCGTTCGTGGGCAAGATCAGCATGTTTAGGGTTTACTCCGGCACGCTCAGATCAGACTCCCAGGTGTACAACATCACCAGAGACGCGCAGGAGCGTATCGGCCAGGTTTTCTTCATGAAAGGAAAGCAGCAGGAGCCCGCGGGTGAGGTGGGCGCTGGCGATATCGCGGCCGTGGCGAAGCTTTCGGTGACGGGCACCGGTGATACGTTTACGGACAAGGCGAACCCAATAGTGCTCCCGGCAATAGACTTTCCCAAACCCACGCTGGCGATGGCCATGAAGCCCAAGAGCAAGGGTGATGAGGACAAGATCAGCAGCGGACTTGCGAGGCTCGCCGAGGAGGATCCCACGGTCGTCGTCAGGCGGGACGTTGAGACGTCCGAAACCATAGTTGAGGGCATGGGTGAGGTTCATATCGAGGTCATCGCGGAGAAGCTGAAGCGCAAGTTCGGCACAGACGTCGTCCTCGAGACGCCGAAGGTGCCCTATCGCGAGACCATTCGTGGCACCGCAAAGGTCGAGGGCAAACATAAGAAACAGACCGGCGGCCGAGGCCAGTACGGGCACGTGTTCCTGGAACTTGAGCCGCTGCCGCCCGGCGGAGAGTTCGAGTTCGTTGACAAGATCTTTGGAGGCGCTGTGCCCAGGCAGTACATCCCCGCGGTAGAAAAGGGCGTCAGAGAGGCTCTCCAGGATGGGGTGCTCGCGGGTTACCCGATGGTTGACATCAGGGTCACCCTTTACGATGGTTCGTATCACCCAGTAGACTCGTCCGAAATGGCCTTCAAGATCGCGGCGTCAATGGCGTTCAAGAAAGGCGCCCTCGAGGCACACCCGGTGCTGCTCGAGCCCATAATGAACGTCCAGGTCGTGGTGCCTGAAAGCCAAATGGGGGATGTCATGGGTGATCTCAACAAGAGGCGTGGGCGGATCATGGGCATGGAACCGCACGGTAGATACCAGGTCATCAAGGCGCAGGTGCCCATGGCGGAGATGTTCAAGTACGCCATAGATCTGCGCTCCATCACGGGCGGCCGTGGGTCTTACTCCATGGAGTTCTCTCATTACGAGGAGGTTCCCGCACAGATCAGCCAGCAGATAATCGAGAAGGCGAAGAAAGAGAAGGAACAGCAGGGTTGATGGATAGCGTAGGCGGCACGCCACAACGCGGCGCCGTGCTCTAGCTGTTCTGAACGCCATCTCTTCACGCGACAACATCGGGGAGCTTGCCTCGGGCAGGCTCCCCGATAGCATGATCGGGCCCGTATAATAGCGAGGGCTGCAGGGAATACGAAAACCAGGCGCGGGTTGCGAATTGGACCTAGGAGGTAGGGCTCATGCCTCTTCTCACTTATGATTCGCCCAACACCACCAGGGTTTTCGGAAGAGGACCGTATCAAACGAACGTCGCGGTAGCGCAGCTTGTGTTCGGACGGCGATCCAATGCGGTGATACTCGCAAGCTCGGAGCATCCCTTGGACGCCGTGGCAGCCCTGTCGCTCGTCCATCAGCCGATCGACGGACCTGTGCTCCTTAGCCACCCGGGTGGTCTCGACCCCGTCGTCTTGGACGAGGTGCGGAGACTGGCACCAATCGGGGCAGAGGGACTTGCCCAGGTGATCATGATCGGGGCGCTCGACAGCGCGATTGAGCAGCAAGTGGCTTCCCTTGGCCTGTCGGTCATGAGGCTCACCGGTATCAATGCGTACCACACGGCGGCGGAGATCGCAAGGTTTCTTGGCTACCCTCGCGACGTGATGCTGTTGTCGGGGGAACACCCGCTTTCCGGCCTGTGCGCAGGCGCAATGGCGGTGCACGGTGGCGTCCCGGTGCTGTTTACGCTCAAGGATGCCCTGCCACAGGAAACGGTTGCCGCGTTACGCGCCTCAGGAACGTCCACGAACGTCTTCATTATCGGGAACCGGGAGCTGATATCGGACAAGGTCGAGGAGACGGTGCGCGACCTCACCACGGGGACGGTTGGACGAATCTCGGCTGAGGACCCGTTCGAGCTCGCCGTAAGGTTCGCGAAGTACCGTTCAGCAGACGGAAGGTTCGGATTTGGAAAGAACGACAAACAGGGCCATGCGTTCACCTTCGTGAACCCGGGGAGATGGCAGGACGCGATATCCGGCGCGATCCTAGCGCACATGGGGAAACACACCCCGCTCCTTTTCTGCCGCCGGGACGACCTCCCTGCGGTCGTCCGCGACTACCTCCTTCGGATCAACCCTGCGCAGGGCAGGCCGGAGCCTCCCTTCATGCACGCGTTCATCGTGGGAGATCTCGACGCCATATCCGCGTCGGTGCAACTTGAGATAGACGAGACGATATCCATAGATAGAAAGGCTGATCACGAAGTCGTTCACACTGTCGCACCAGGCGACAACCTTCTCCAAATCGCAAGGCGCTATGGCGTCCCGATCCGCGACATCGCCAGCGCGAACCAACTGTCGGGCGAGACCGGCCTTGCGCCTGGATCGCGACTGCTCATTCCCTATTTGGTGACGGGGTCGCCTCCCGCGCCGCCAGCGCAGGAGCTTCACTGAACCCGATCCCGTCGGATCGTCGCCCTAGATATACCGCTACAAGCTCGGGCTGCTTTTGAGCGCGCGAGCGCGAACCCTGCCTGGGGTCGCCGGTTTGCCCCTCCCCTCCGGGAATGGCGCGCTTGCGGCGTCCCTCGTTCGGATTTGACGTGCAGGTTAGCAGACTCTCTGCGCCCCATCCTGCAGGCATTGGCAATCCTAGCCTACTCAAGCAATGATACGAAAACCTGCAGCGCCATGCTCAGAATCTGTACACGAGGGTGATTCCGGATTCGAACCCGTGGAGGTTTTTCGCCGGTCTGAGAGGGTACTCCCGGCGCTTGATCTCGGCCTCGTAGGCCACGTCAAGATCGCGTGACAGGGAGTAGGAGAGTCTCCACGTGGCCGTTGCCTCGTGATAATCGCCATCTCTTTCCCCCGAGTCGGTGTAACCCCTTTGGACGAACGCGCATCCGGCCCGCAAGGAGAGGTTCTTGCTCAGGGAGGTCTCCGCTTCGGCTCCAACGCTGCGAGCCTTGTATTCGTTTTTCGGGGACGCAGGCGCCTTGCGCTCGAACAACGCCCCTTCAAGAGTAAGGGTGCCAAGCACCGTCTTCTTCAGGCCGAGAGACATGGAGAGCTCGCGGTCGTGGTGGTCCTTCGCTGCCGCGAACGGGAACCGCTTGTCTACGTCGGAAAGCGCCACGTCTACCGAAAGGCGCGCCACAGGGTCCCACGACAAGGCGACCTCTCGGGTCGTTTGGTCGTAGGTTCGCCCCGTGGACTCGGGGTACATCGCGCGTTTCCGCTCGATTCTGACCCGCCCCTCCAGAGCCTTGGCCCGTTCGCCCGCAAGCTCGAGCCAGCATGCCGTGGTGGCTGAGCTCTTCTTCGGTTCGACCCAGTAATCCCTGCTAACAACGTCGAAGCCCGCCAGAACCGACACCTGTGATACCGGGGCCATCTTCAACTCGCCTGCCACTTCCCGGCGTTCGTGGTCGCTCTCAGGTCGGGCTGGATACGCGGTTTGCTCTCGTTCCCACGCAAGGTTCGCGGACAATCCGGTGGCAAGCGGCTTCCACCCGAGCGCCGCTCTGACAATCGTCGAGATGCATTCCCTCCCCTGGCCGGCAGAGTCATCGGACTCGACCGTTCTGCTCTTCCTGGCGTCAAGGTCCAGGCTGAGCCCTCCCCCCATCTTGGCCGCAAGGGCCGCAGCCGCGTAGCCCAGCGCGCCGCGCCCGTCTGGAGCAGGCCGTGCGCCAAACGCGACATCGCACGACATCCCGCCGACGGACGGCAGGCGGAGCTTGCCGTCGAACGCCATGTCCAGCTTCGTCCCATGGTTCGCGGGATCCTCGTGGAAAGAGAGGACCTCCAGCGCGAACTTGCCGCTTAGTCGCGCCGTCCCCAGTATCCACCAGCCGCCGGGATTTTCGTCGCCCGCCGCCGTAGCCTCTCCCGGAAAACAAGTCAACCACACCGCGAGTGCACACGCGACCACGCAGCCCAGCCTAATAGCGCCCGCCTTGTTACTACCCATGCCCGCCGTTGCCTCCCCGAAAGTGCTGAGGGCCGAAGCGCGCAGCCTGCGTCGGCCCCTACTGACCGATGGCCTCCGCTGACTCATGGACAGGTGTCTCCATAATACCATGACCTGCCATGGATGCCAATCCCACTTTCGGGTGATTCTCCCTTGCACTGGCAACGGCTTCTCGCCGCCAAGTAAATGCAAAGACCCCCCGACGCAGCAGACATGCGCGCATCGGGAGGCCTTTTAAGCGCCGACTTGACTCGTCTCTATCTAAGTATGTTGCCAAAAGTGCGCGCTGCTCTCCGGCGGAGGGGATCCTGTCTAAAGCTATCGGCCTTGCCCCCCGGGGACCGCGCGCTTGCAGCGCGCCTCGTTCGAATTCGGCGCGCAAGCCTGCCGAATTCTCCACGCCACGTCGTGCAAGCACCGGCAACCCTGACGCCGTCAAGAAATGAGACGAAAACTTACGGCGCCATACTTAGAGCAGATCGCCACAAGCTCGCCATACTTACATCGCAACGCTAAGGTCCTGTCCGCGATTGCCGCTGCCGTCCTCAGGGGGACGGCGCGCTCGCGGCGCGCCGCCTCGTCAGGATTCGGGGCCTTGAGGCGCACTTGCGCCATACTCCATGCTCCCAAGCCGTGCAAGCACTCGCAACAATCCAGGCGTCCCCGGAACGGGAGGCGAGGATTCCCGGCTCCGCAAAATCCAGAGCCTCACCTATTTGCGCTTCTTCACAAGGCCCAGCGCCACAGCTTTTGCGTAGTCCTTGCAGTGCTCGCAGTCCTTCCAGCAATCCAAGCACCCCTCGTCGGAATCCCAGCAGTTGTCGTGCCTGGCATAAACAGGGCAGATGAGGTAAAGGCTCGCAGGACACCCTCTCAACTGCCTGCAGCTTCTCAGGCTGGCAACGGACACTCCTTCCGGGAGCTCGACCTCGGCCACGCGTTATCACCCTTTCATGGCAGTTGGCCCAGATGTTTCCCCCGGTGGGAGTGTATCACAGGGCACCGCACGCGTCAACTTGGCCGCCGCCGAGCCCCACCGCCTTCGGCCGCGTGCTGCTGGCTTCCTGGCCTCATTCGCCGGTGTGCCCTCTACACGAGATGAGCTCTCGTTTCGTTGCATGGCGGTGTGCGGCTGCCGACGCTTGCATCACGGGTCTAGAGGATTTGCCCAGCTCGTGCGCGGAATTCGGGCGAAGCTCGCCCCGAGTGCGCCGTCCCCGGAGTGCAACGCCAGCACCCCCGCCACGACCACCGCTCCACAATGCAGCGCCGACTTCCGGCGATATGCTTAGAACAGCCTGCCCGTGAACCTTTCCACGATTATCTCTTCCAGGGTCGGATGCCCGATCTCCTCGAGCTCATACCGCACCCGGAGCGCTGGCTTGGTTATGTTTATCACGCGGCGTAGATCGATAGGCGTGCCGATGACAACTACGTCCGCGGGTGTCCTGTTGATCGTCTCCTCCAATTCCCTTATTTGCTCCCTCCCGTAGCCCATGGCCGGCAGCAATGGTTCCAGCTCGGGGTATTTCCTCAAGGCGGCCTTGATGGAGCCAACGGCGTAAGGCTCCGGATCCACAAGCTCCGCTGCTCCATGGCGTCTAGCCGCTATCACGCCCGCGCCGTAGGTCATGCCACCGTGGGTAAGGGTAGGACCATCCTCGACCACGAGCACTCTCTTTCCGCGTATCATGTCGCCCTGTTCGAGCACGACCGGGGATGCCGCGCGGATGACCACAGCCCCCGGATTGATCTTCCTCACCGCGGCCTCGACCCGGTCCACATCGTCGGGTTTCGCGGTGTCGACTTTGTTCAGGATGACCACGTCAGCCATGCGGAGATTGGTCTCGCCTGGGTGAAACGATGTCTCGTGCCCGGGCCTGTGCGGGTCGGCAAGGGTGATCAGGAGGTCCGGCTCATAGAATGGCATATCGTTGTTGCCGCCGTCCCAGAGCACAACCTCTGCCTCTTTCTCCGCCTCCCGCAGAATCGCGCCGTAATCGACGCCGGCGTAGACCACGAACCCCCTCGCGATGTGCGGCTCGTACTCTTCGCGCTCCTCGATCGTGGTGTCGTATCTGTCGAGGTCCTCAAACGTTGCAAACCTCTGCACCCTCTGCTTTATCAGGTCGCCGTACGGCATGGGATGCCGGACCACAACGGTCCTTTTCCCGTGTCTCTTCATGATCTCCGTCACCCTGCGCGTCGTCTGGCTCTTGCCAACACCCGTCCTCACAGCCGTTACCGCAATGACGGGCACCTGCGACCTCAGCATCGTGGTGGTGGGGCCCATAAGCCTGAAGTCGGGCCCCTTCGCAAGCGCGACCGACGCCTTGTGCATCACGTCCAGGTGAGAAACGTCACTGTACGCGAACACAACCTCGTCCACGCCGTGCTTCTCTATGATGGCCGGGAGCTCTTCCTCGGAGAGGATCGGGATCCCGTCCGGGTAACCGTCGCCCGCGAGCTCGGGCGGATATCGTCTCCCCTCGATGTTCGGGATCTGTGTCGCGGTGAACGCCACCACCTCGTACTCTTGGTTGCCGCGGAAGAATGTGTTGAAATTGTGGAAGTCACGCCCAGCGGCGCCCATGATCACTACCTTGGTCTTGTTGGCCACTTGAGACCTCACTCCCGTCTTTTCTTGAATGATATGGGCTCTCGCGAACGCCATGACAGCCCGCGAGCCCCAAGCTCCGAAGCATTATCGCTACGGCGGCGTCTGGATGGAATCTCGCAAGCACGCCGCATGATGCCATCACGTAGTCCCTGTCTATCACGCACCTCGCGTCAGGCGGCGGAAGGAGCCGGGTGTCACCCCGTCGCCCTTTCGCGCCCTCCAATATGAACCCGCCGCCCGGCAGCCTCGCCACCGCCCCGCCGGTCCCGATGATCCACTTGACCTTCGTCAGGTCCTTTCCCTCGGCCACCGTCACCCTGCCGAGCGGGCCGTACAGGTGCCGGACTTGGCCCGCATGGCGCCGAACTGCTATCTGCGCGGCCTCCGCGGCGAGCGCACGTGCAAACCGAAGCCCCTTTTCCGTCGAAGGCACCGGCTCGAGCTCCTGCAGCGCCTCGACGGGATCAAAGCCAAGACCCTGTGCAAGCTTATCGGGACCCACGAGGTCGACAATGTTCGACGCGTTGATGAAAACGCCCAGATCGCCCTCAACCGTGCGCTTGGCAACAGGCTCTGGGCTCGTCAGGATCTTCGCGACCTCTTCCGATCCTTCGGTCACCGAGTGCACGTCAGTGGTCGCTCCCCCCACATCGATGACCACCAGGTCCCCAATCGCCTCATACAGCAGCTTGGCTGCAGCCATCACCGCACCGGGCGTTGGCATGATCCCGCTGCTCACCACCTCGCGCACGCGGGCCATTCCGGGAGCGGTCACGATGTGCTCCTCGAACACCCTCTGGATCGCCCGCCTTGCAGGCTCGATGTTCAGGACGTCTACCCGAGGGTACACGTTCTCGACGATCGTGACCGCCGTCCCGGCCCCGTCGAAAATGGCCTTTACCTCGCCCTGGATAGCTCTGTTGCCCGCGTATATCACGGGCGCGCCCATGCGCGCCGCAGCGATGAGCCGGGCGTTGCGAAGAACCGTGTCCCTCTCGCCGAAATCCACACCCCCGGCGAGCAGGATGATGTTCGGCCGAACCTCGCGGAGCCTGGCCAGGTCGGTGTCAGACAGCGGTCCCGCGGTCACCATCCTCAGGATCGCGCCGGCCCCGAGCGCGGCTTCCTTTGCCGCCTTGACCGTCATGTCGTATACGAGCCCGTGGACGGTCATCCTGAGGCCACCCGCCGCGCTCGACGTGGCGAGGAGCAACTTGTACCCTACTTTCTGCGCGCCGAGACAGCGAGCGAGATCTTCCATGGCCCTTTCCAGGCCCAGCCAGACGTCGCCTTCCCGAACGCTCGTGAGCGCCCGGCCTTGCCCCAGGAACACCGGATTCGGCCCGCCAAGCCCGTCAAAGGCGTTCACCAGAGTCGTAGTGCTCCCGATCTCTGCAATCAATGCGTCTACGTTTAACATGCCGGGGCCCCCGAATCCGTGCCCTCGCTCGAGCCTCCGCCTGGGCCTGGGTCGTTTCTGCCCTCTGAGTGCGCCTCCTTTTCTTGGAGCGTCCGCACGAGGAAGGTGGCGACGTCTATGCCGCGGGTCCCGCGCCCGAACCCGGCGTCCATTCCTGATTCGGTTGCGATGTCCCACGTGACCTGGGTGCCGCCGGCGACCAAAAGCACCCTGTCGCGGATGCCCTTTTCGACACACAGGCTAGCGAGCTTCTTCATGTTCATCCTGTGGACATCGGCATGGGTGATTATCATGCTTGCGAGGATCGCGTCGGCACCGACCTCGATCGCCGCGTTCACGAGTTTTTCAACAGGGCAGGACGTTCCCAGGTAATGGCACTCGATCCCGAAGCCCTCAAGCCCACCGTGCTTTATGTCTAGTATCTCCCGGAGCCCGACAGAGTGCTCGTCCTGGCCCACCGTGGCCGCGACGACCTTGACGCCTCCTCTCCGCCTCACGAACTCCCTGATTTCGTCAGGCGAAAGAGGCTTTTGCGGCTCTGGCGTCTTGAGGCTCGCGAGGTCTATCCCGAACGTCACCCTGCCCTTCACTTCCACCAGGGTGCCCTCCGCTGGATGCATGACCTCCTTGTGGATGACCTTGGGCTCCTCCAGTCCGAGCCTGCGCGCGGTCTCGAGCGCCGCCGCCTCTGCGCGGGCCTCGTCGATCGGCCAGAACATGGTCATGGTCACGACCCGGTCCGCAGCCCACTCGACCTCAGGATAAACCAGGCCCGGCGGCCCGGCCTCCAGCATCGCGAGCCTCGTATCGACGTTGTCCGTGGGGTCAAGTTCATCGATGTATACTATCTTGTCGGGGTTGCACAGAGTGCATCCCCCGATGAGATCGCATGGCCGGTCCGCCCTCGTTCCCTCGGGGAGATGGTTGTCACCGAAGTGAGCGCACACCGGTGCCATATAGTCTGCGTCGCGCGGCACTATGGTCCCTGCCGCCACGCCCCCCTCGGGGTCTCGCGCTATCCCGTCGCCGTTGCGCTCCGGATACATTCCGGAGTCGACGAAGAAGCCTTGCCGCACAGCCTCGAAGTACCCGCCGACGTCCAAGATCTCCTCGAGGAACAATACCGCCCGCTCGGTGATCTCGCGCGCTTTCCGCTCCAGCTCGCCGTTGGGGTCGTCGTCAAGCTTCACCATGTCTCGCAGCCCGTCAAGCCCGATGAGCACCTGTTTGGCGGTGGCCAGGGCAGCGATGTTGTTGTAGTGCCAGGGGACGTTCCGTCCCTCGTCAGGCGTGATGGTGCTCTGGATGTCGGCGCTTGTGAGCCTCGATAACACGAGGTTAAGAGCGTGGGTGACGGTCGCCTCGCGCGTGGACGATTCTATGTACTTCGTGTTCATTTGGGCCCGGAACCTGTACCCTGCGAAGAGCCTGCGAAGGGCCACAGCATACGGCAGATCCAGGCGCATCTCTGGCGCAGGCGGGGCCGCAGGAGGGACGGTGGACAGGCATATGTTCTCCTTCGCCATCCCAACTTTCACTGAATAGGCGCAGTTGATGGCATGCTGCACCATCAGCTCAGGCGTGACCTTCCACGCCTCACGGGCAGTGGCGTTCGCATTGTGCGCTCCGTCGATCTGCGCCATGCCGGCCCATTGCATCAAGGTCTTGGCCACCGCCGCGTCGACGAATGACCGGTACATGTTGACGTTCCTGTACAGCACGTTGTACTGCGGGTCCTGGTGTGCGCCGTTCACGCCCTCCTCGGCGAAAAGCACGGCGATCTCTGGGCCCGCCACACCACTCACATACGAGTGGAAGTTTATCGGCCGGCCTACTTCGTCCTCGATGAGATCCAGTGCCTTGCGCGTCGCACGCACCTGTTTTCGCGTGATGGGGACACCGCCCACCCCTTCCGGAGTGCCTTCGATGAGCCCGTCGAAATGGCTTTGACCGGTGGTGCGGATGACCATTATGTGATCCGCCCCGTGCCAGGCCGCCATCCTCATCCGCCTTATGTCATCCTCGAACCGGCCCGACGCGATCTCCGTGGTCACGACCACCTCTGGCTGGGGGTCTATGCCACCGAAGTACTTCGCCGCAGGAAGCGCCACAGATCGATCCAGTGGGCGCGATATCTGGCGGTACTCGAATGGTCCGACCTTTGTGCCGGGCGGTAGCTTCTCACGCCAGACCCAGCCTCGCCGCCTGGGTCTGTAATGCTCGAGATCGCGGAGGATCTCCCGCACGTCCAGCTTCTCGTCGGGCCGCAGCGTCGCTCCAGCCACGTCGCCTCACCTCCCGGCACCGAAGAGGCTCACAGCCTCGTCCCACATCCTGCCCTCGGCCAGGGCGACGCCGGCCTCGCGCACGCTCATCCCTCGGGCGGTCGCGAGCTTCCACACCACGTGGCCCGCGCCCTTGCCGAGAAGGCCTCTCTCGACGCACCTATCCACGATGGCTTTCGCCTCCAGGCTGGAAAACCCCATCCGGAGGAGAACCGACCTTTCAATTGAGGGTGAAGTGTGGGTGCGCGCAAGCTCCACCAAAGGCTGCACCACTTTGTCCGCCAGCTCCCAAAAGTACCTCGCGAGCTCTTCATCGCTCATGCCGGCGAGATGCCGACGCCTCTCCTCGAAATCATCAGGCCGAACCATCACTCTGGGACCTCCCCTCCCCTTTGCAGCTCGCGGATGGTTTCCTCGACGAAGCCCACGGTCGAATTGGTATCATCAGCGAGGAACCTCACGTCCTCCGCGGATATCTGCCGACCTTTTGCGCAAGACAAGGCATTCCGTATGTAGGACCTGCGCATGTCGGCGAGGGATACGTCCTTGACGTGGATCTGCGACGGGTGAAGAGGTATGACTATCCGTTTTCCGGGGACGTTCTCGCGGGGATCCCCGCGTCTAATCTCGATCCCCATCTCGCGCGCGAACGAAAGCTGCGCATAAGGGTGCTTCCCTGCTCCCGTGTACTCGGTCTCCTGCACGACCACCACCTGGTCGCGATCCATCTCCCGCGCTACGGCGATGGCAGCGGCGAGCGACGTGTTCCCCGCGGGACCTCGCTCCATCCCCTCGAGCTTCGCCAGCATCTCGGTGACGTAAAAGACCTCGCCCTGGGTCACGGTGACGTACCTGTCCATGTAGCGCAGGGGCCTCGCGGCGTTTCGAGGAACATCCGCCCTATCCGGCCACGTCGCAAATGGAATCCCGAAGCCCGTGTGCCCGGTCGTAAAGGATTTCCTGTTGAAATCGGTGTCGCTGGCCATGTGAAGCCCGAGAAGGTCGACGCTCGCAGCGATGACCTGAGTGTGCCGGCACCCCGCCTTGCGGAGACCCCGCGCCGTTCCGGTAACATTCCCGCCGCCCGCGTGGGTCACGATGACCGCATCCGGGAAGCGCCCTGTCATCCGCAGCGTCTCCGTGCCCACCTCGTACCCGAGGGTCTCGATGCCCGCGACGCTAAACGGCGTATAGAGGGAAGCGTTGAAGAAACCTGTCTCCTCGAGGAGCCTCAGGAAGACGTAGAAGAGCTCGGGCCCCACTGTGAGCTGGTGGACTTCGGCCCCGTACGCTTCGCACGCCCGTCCCTTCTCAATGATCTCGGGCTGGCCGCGCCCCTTCGAATCGTAGGTTTCTTGCACAATGATGCACTTGAGGCCACGCTTAGCGGCCTGCGACGCCACGGCTGCCCCGTAATTGCCGCTGGTTGCGGCTATGACCCCTGGATACCCCTTCTTCTTGGCACAGTACACGGATACCGACGCGCGCCTGTCCTTAAAGCTCCCCGACGGATTCGCAGATTCGTCTTTCACCAGGATCCGGGCGCCCTTGCCAGGAGCGGATATCCGCCGCACCACCTCGGTGATGTTGCGGAGCTCGACCAGGGGCGTTCGCCCGACGCTCGTTTCTTCCTGGATGGCGTGGACTTCGTCGAGCGTGTACCCGACCTCGTCCATCATCCCCTCGTAATCAAAGGCGATCGCGCCGAGCTCGAACTTCTCGTAGTCGATGCCCACCGCCGATCTCATGATGTCTTGGCGCCTCGCCATGACATCCGCGTAACTCGTGCCGGGCATCACGGTTCACCACCCTCTTTGTTCCTCCCGGCCTCCCGTGCGCCGAGAAGCCCCCATAGTTCCTCGCCAATGTGGAGGAGCTCGGGCACGGGCCTAGCAAAGGAATGGGGGTACGGAGGATTCACCGCGACCAGCCGTCCCCTGACCTTTCTCCCAAGCACCGTGGTGATCGTCACCTCATCTCCAACGAGCGCGTCGTGGTCCAGATACCCCTTGATTCGCAGCTCCAAAGGAACCTTCTGGGTGTCCTCGGGGACTTGCGGGGCCCGCTCGCCAGGTTTCAGAATGATCGAGTGCACCTGCACGTACTCCCCGGACCGCACGCGCTTGCTGTTTTCTGACTCCGGAACGTTCACGTCACACATGCTCCCTGCGTCCTCCCTCCCCCCGGGCGAGCTTCGCTATGTCTCCCATGAAGCACGCGGGCACACGCAGGTCTTTCATGGTGACAAGCCCGGGCTCCGCATTCAACACGTGCGGGATCATGTTCACCGCGATGGCGATCGTGCCGGTGCCGCCCGGGATCTCCGGCTTTATCGCTAGGTTCACGGGCGGGGTGCCTTCGATCCAGATGTAGTCCCCGGTCTCCACGCCTTCCAGACCCGGCAGAACCTGTTGCGGATGTTCGAGGGTGATCACTTCCTCCCCGTTCATGAAGGCATGAGCCGTGTGATTGCAGCCCGCAACCATCCCGGGCTTCACGTCGACGTAAGGCGTCTTGCGCCTCGTGGCCGAGACGATGGGCTCGCGGGTCTGCCTGATCTCGTCAAGCTTCCACCCGAGCGCATCCGCGATCATACCGCATGACTGGACAAACCCGATGTGTCCGACTATGGTGCCTTTAGCAAGCCCATCTCTGAACTCCTCGACGGTGGTGCCCACGCCCTGGGTTCGCATGACCGTCGGCCCGAAAGGAGAGAGGTCGTTGACGCGCCTGGCCTTCACTCTTCTGACCCCGGTGCAGATGCCGGTGAGAGCGATTATGAGAGTATCGAGGACAAACCCTGGATTGATGCCCGTGCCGAGCACGCTCACCCCGTACTTGCGCGCAAGCTGGTCGATCTCTGCAGCAAGCTTCGGGTCGCTTTGCCAGAGATACGCCATCTCCTCCGCCACCGTGATGACATCCGACCCCGCGGCCATGGCCGCGTCCAGCTGGTGATAGATCTCTTTCGCAAACGACGAGGTGGCATGAAGCACCACGTCCGCGCCCGCCTCGAGGGCTTCCTCCGGATTGCTCGTGACCCTCACGCCAAGCTCGCGTCCAACCCCGAGTACCTCCCCCAGATCGCGCCCTGCTTTCTCTGGCCTCGAGGCTACGGCCCCAACGATCCTGACTCCTTTACGCTCTAGCAGGGCTCTCGCCATGCCGGAGCCCATCGCACCGAGCCCCCAACATACCACCGTGACATCGTCCACTGCGATCACTCCCCCTTGCATAGTTCCTGGTGAGCTGCGCAGCACCGAACCGGCAGCCGGAGCCTACTCGCTGCATACTCTGTCAACTGGCCGCACCGAACCGCGAGCGGCGCGCCTCGTGCCACCGTTGCCTCACGCATGCTTGGATGACCAGCCCGCTCGGCCGCATCTATGCAGCTATGCATAATTATGCACCCACTGCATACGCGCGGCCGAAAAATGTGCCGCCTCCCCCACTCAGATGTTCGGCAGCTTCTCGCACTTAGGTTCCCTAGTTTTCCCTATGGTATTCTACTCGATGCTCCGGATTCCTGCCCCACCAAACGTGAGAGGGAAGCGGGAAGCCGTGGGCGGGCGGAACTCGCGGGGGCGCAGGTGGCAGTGCAACCGTGCGAGGTGCGGGCAGGCCGTTCCGGAGCAAATCGAGGGATCGAAAGCGAAACGGGCCGCCGAAACGGGCCGCCCATGAACGGGCGGCCCATCCTCAGGAACACGTGACACAGCTAGCTTCGGGAAATCGGGGGTATCTCCACGTCCTCACTCAGCAGGACTCGTAGTAGAGCTGGTCCGGGACCGGTGCGGGCGGACCGTCCTGAACAATCGCTGGCAGCACCCGCTCTTCTTCGTCCTCCGCGTTCCGCTGCCCCTCGCACAGCTCGTCCCGGCGCTGAAGCGCGACGTCGAGCACTTCGTCCATGTGCTCCACGAATACCAGCTTCATGTCGTCGAGGACGCTCTTCGGGATCTCCTCGGTGTCCTTGCGGTTCTCGCTGGGAAGCACCACCGTGAAAACCCCCGCCCGGTGCGCCGCTACGACTTTCTCCTTCACGCCGCCCACAGGCAGGACCCTTCCCCGCAAGGTGATCTCGCCGGTCATGGCGATGTCGCACCTCACCGGCCTGCCAGAAAGGGCGGACGCGAGGGCGGTCGCCATCGCGATCCCGGCGGAGGGCCCGTCCTTCGGTATAGCGCCCTCAGGCACGTGGATGTGCACATCCCGGTCCTGATAGAAATTGGGGTCTATCCCGAGATCATCCGCGCGGGACCTGATGTACGTGAAGCCGGCCTGCGCGGACTCCTTCATCACCTCGCCCAGCTTGCCCGTGAGCGTGAGCTTCCCGGTGCCTTTCATAACCGAGACCTCGATGGCCAGGATATCACCGCCCACCTCTGTAACAGCGAGACCGGTCGCAACGCCCACCCTGTCCTCGGACTCGGCGACGCCGTACCTGTACTGCGGTATGCCGAGGTACCCTTCAACGTCGGCTGGCCCCACAACTATGCGAGCGCCCTCGGCGTCAGACGGCGCGCTCACCACCTTCTTCGCGATCTTCCTCAATATCGAGGAGATCTCCCTCTCGAGCCCGCGCACCCCCGCCTCCCGGGTGTACTGCCTGATGATCGTCCTTATGGCGTCCTCGGTGAACTCGATGTTGTATCGCTCGAGCCCGTTCTCCTTCAACTGCTTCGGCACGAGGAAATGCAGGCCGATCTGCACCTTCTCTTCCTCGGTGTAGCCTGGTATGGAAATGATCTCCATGCGGTCCGCAAGCGGCTTGGGGATGGCATGGAGCACGTTCGCCGTCGTTATGAACATGACGTCGGACAGGTCGAACGGGATCTCGATGTAGTGATCGCCGAACGCGAAGTTCTGCTCAGGATCAAGGACCTCGAGAAGCGCCGACGAAGGGTCTCCCCGGAAGTCGTAGCTCATCTTGTCTACCTCGTCGAGGAGGATCACCGGGTTCTTCGAGCCAGCTTGACGCATGGCCTGGATGATCTTGCCAGGGAGCGCACCTACGTATGTGCGACGGTGCCCGCGGATCTCGGCCTCATCCTTTATGCCGCCCAGCGAGAACCTGACGAATTTCCTGTCAAGCGCCCGAGCTATGGACTTGCCAAGGGAGGTCTTGCCCACGCCAGGCGGCCCGACGAGGCAGAGGATCGGGCCCTTGAGCTTGCTTGTAAGTTGGCGGACGGCCAGGAACTCAAGGATGCGCTCCTTGACCTTCTCCAAGCCGTAATGATCCTCGTCAAGGACCTTGGCCGCGGCCTCGATATCCAAGCGGTCCTGGGTCTTGCGTGTCCACGGGAGAGCCAAGAGCCAGTCAAGATAGGTTCGCACCACGACAGCCTCCGCAGCCATGGGAGGCATCTTCTCGAGCCTCTCCACCTCACGGAGCGCCCGTTCCTCGACTTCCTTGGGCAGGTCCGCGGCAGCGATCTTCTCGCGGTATTCCTCGCCCTCCTGGGACTTGTCGTCCCGTTCGCCGAGCTCCTTCTGTATGGCCTTCATCTGCTCGCGGAGGTAATACTCCTTCTGGGTCCTCTCCATTTGCTTTCGCACGCGCGAGTTGATCTTCTTCTCAAGCTCGAGGATTTCCATTTCCTTGAGCAAGATGGCGCACAGTCTCTCCAGCCTAAGCCTGGGAGACGCAGCCTCGAGCACCTTCTGTTTGTCCTCCGTTCGCAGAGGCAGATGGGCCGCTATGTCGTCAGCGAGTCTCCCTGGGTCTTCTATTGTTTGGACGGATGCCAGCACTTCGGTGGGTATCTTCTTGCCGATTCTGACGTAGGACTCGAAGTACCCAAGAACGCTGCGCATGAGGGCTTCGGTCTCCTTGGTCATGCGCTCGGAAACCTCGAGGGGCTCGATTCTCACCTTGTAGAACGGATCGACCTGCGTGTACTCGGCGATCCTCGCGCGTTGCACGCCTTCGACCAGCACCCTGATGGTGCCGTCCGGGTACCTGGCGAGCTGTTTGACCTCAGAAATCGTGCCGACCTCGTAGATCTCCTTCGGCGTTGGCTCGTTCACCTTGGCCTGCTTCTGAGCCGCAAGAAGGATGAGCCTGTCATTCATCATCGCGTCTTCGAGCGCGGCCACAGACCTATCTCTGCCCACGTCGAGCGGAACGGTCATGAACGGAAACACGATCACGCCACGCAATGGGAGAAGAGGTACCAAGTCCTTCGTTCTTGCTGCTTTGGTTTCGTCCTTTGGCATGCTGCATCTGCACCTCCTCGGCTACTCAGGTGGACTCGTCCCCGCTTCACACCACGAGCGGCACCGCGCCGCGTGCCCGCGTCCCCGCGTCCCGATGGGATGCTCGGCGATCCGCGGCCGGCCCGGGCGCTCTCACTAGTCAGTGTATTCTGCCCGGCGTGTCCGATTCCTGCCCTTGGCTGCGCGGGCGGGCCGCACCCACTTCCCCTGCGTCCCTTCTGGGCCGTCCCGGTTCACGATGCGCTGCGCCTGATCTGACAGTGCGGGCGTGGTGAATGGATGGCGTCCAGTGGCTGAGCATCCAATGGCTGGCCGAACACAACAACGAGAAAACGAGGAAAGCCCTGCCTCACAGGCAAGGCTATCACAGAAGCAGGCATTATGTCAACGCGGGGCAGCTGTCAGTTTCTGTAACAACGAGGAGACTCTAGCAACCTGCAGACACGCCTGCAGCAACTGCCTGCTGAGGCCGGGTGCCGGTCCCAAGACACCCTGAGAGCGTCCCCGTCTCGACGACCATCGCCGCCTGTACCACCTCTTCGATGCGGTCCACAGGCACGACGGTGATGTCTTCCCTCCCGGCGAAGCTCTCCTGCCAGTTGTCGCGCGGGACCAGGACTTTCTTGGCCCCGGCCAACGCCGCGGCCTCGACTTTGGCCACGATCCCGCCGACCGGCTTCACATAGCCCCGTATTGACACCTCTCCGGTCATGGCCAGTTCGTTGTCCACAGCACTCTGGGTGATGGCCGAGTAGATAGCCGTCACGATGGCCACCCCTGCCGAAGGCCCGTCGAGCGGGATCCCTCCCGGGAAGTTCACGTGGATGTCGTAGTCCTCCGGCCTTACCGCGAGGAACTTGCGCAGGACGGTGATGACGTTCTCCACGGAGCCCCTCGCCATGCTCTTCCGCCGCATTATCCGCCCGGTCTCGCCCATCTCCTCCTCGTCGATGAGGCCGGTCGTGATGACTTTGCCAGTGCCTCTCTCCACGGGCACGGCTGTGGCCTCGATCTCCACGAGCATCCCATTCATCGCGCCGTACACAGCAAGCCCGTTTGCGTACCCGACTTGAGGAGCCGAGGGAACCTTCTTGAAAGGCCTCGGCGAGTACTGACCCGAATTCACCACCCACTCCACGTCCGCCCTGGTGACGACCTGCCGCCCTGATGTGAGCGCGGCGCCACCCGCGATCTGAAGGATGTTCACGGCGTCGCGCCCGTTGGAGGCGTATTTCTTAATGACCTCGAGCGCGCCCGTCTCTAGCACGAAGCCAGCTTTCTGAGCCGCGTTCGCGGCGATGATCCCGACCTCGTCCGGGGTCAGGGCCCTGAAGAAGACCTCGATGCACCTGCTCCGGATCGCCGGCGGGATCTCCTCCGGAGACCTCGTAGTCGCGCCGACCAGGCGGAAATCCGCCGGGAGGCCGTTCTGGAATATGTCGTGGATGTGCTGTGGGATATTCGGGTCCTCTGAACTATAGTAGGCGCTCTCCAGGAAGACCTTTCTGTCCTCAAGCACTTTCAGCAGCTTGTTTATCTGAACTGGATGAAGCTCGCCGATCTCGTCAATGAAGAGGATGCCGCCGTGGGCCTTCGTCACCGCCCCTGGCTTGGGCTGCGGGATGCCCGCTATCCCCAGCGGACCGGCGCCCTGGTATATGGGGTCGTGGACCGATCCTATCAAGGGGTCCGCTATCCCCCGGTCGTCGAATCTGGAGGTGGCGCCGTCCACCTCAACGAACTTCGCCCACTGCTTGAAAGGCGAGCGCGGGTTCTTCTTTGCCTCCTCCAGAACAACCCTTGCAGCGGCTGTCTTGCCCACACCCGGGGGTCCGTACATTATCACATGTTGCGGGTTGGGTCCACAGAGAGCAGCCCGCAACGCCCGGAGCCCCTCCTCTTGCCCAATGATATCCTTGAGCGTCGTAGGCCGGGTTTTCTCTGACAATGGCTCCGTGAGGGATATGCTCCGCAGCTTTTGGAGCTTCTCCATCTCCTTGCGGGACTCCCGGTCCACAGCGATCCTGTTCCCCTGCTGCGTTCTCAGGAGGTTCCAGAAGTACAGGCCTATGACGATCCCGAAGAAGAGGTTGATGAGCCCGAACACGTTGCTTGCGAAGTCCATGGGAAAGCCGCCTCTGCCATGCTGGATGGGTGTTTCTCACGCTTATTATGTCCATGGCGCCAGCGCTTAAGTGCAAGGCCAGAACATCAAAAAGAAAGGAGGCCTTTGCCAGGCCTCCCGTCACAACCCAGAGGAGCCAGACAACGTGGCCCCCTGTCTTGCTATGCGGTTTCTTCCCTTTTCTTCGCCGTCTTCCGCTCCTGCAACACCAAGGTAGGCTTCGCCAGGCCCTCCACCACTTCCTTGGTCACGACGACCTTCTTGACATCTGTCCGTGATGGGACCTCGTACATGATGTCGAGCATGATCTTCTCCAGGATGGAGCGCAGCCCCCTCGCCCCGGTGTTGCGCGTTATGGCCTGCTTGGCCACGGCCACGAGCGCATCCTCGGTGATCTCTAGCTCCACGCCGTCCAGCTCGAACATCCTCTTGTACTGCTTCGCAAGCGCATTCCTCGGTTCTGTGAGTATCCTCACGAGGGCGCGCTCGTCGAGAGCGTCAAGCGGCACCACCACGGGCAGCCTGCCTATGAACTCGGGAATGAGCCCGAACTTGAGGAGGTCTTCAGGCATGACCTGCCTCAGGATATCGCCGATGTTCGCATCGACCTTGGGCCGGAGTTCCGCCCCGAAGCCGAGCGTTTTCTTTCCTATTCGGTTCTGTATGATCTTCTCAAGCCCCTCGAATGCTCCCCCGCATATGAACAAGATGTTCGTCGTGTCTATCTGGATGAACTCCTGGTGCGGGTGTTTTCGACCACCCTGCGGAGGGACGCTCGCGATCGTGCCCTCGAGGATCTTCAGGAGAGCCTGTTGCACGCCCTCGCCGGACACATCGCGCGTGATCGACGGGTTCTCGGACTTCCGCGCTATCTTGTCAACCTCGTCGATGTAGACGATGCCCTTCTCAGCCTTCTCGATGTCGTAATCGGCCGCCTGGATCAGCCTGAGCAGGATGTTCTCCACGTCCTCGCCGACATAACCCGCCTCTGTGAGCGAGGTGGCGTCGGAGATCGCGAAGGGCACATTCAAGATCTTTGCCAACGTTTGTGCGAGCAACGTCTTCCCGACGCCCGTGGGGCCGAGCAATAGGATGTTGCTCTTCTGAAGCTCCACGTCGTCGACCCGCGCATTCGCGCCGATCCGCTTGTAATGGTTGTACACCGCCACCGCTAGGGTCTTCTTGGCATCCTCTTGGCTGATGACGTATTGATCCAGGATCTCCTTGATTTCCTTGGGCTTCGGGATGTTGCCCAATTCGACATCCGCTTCTTCGCCCAGCTCTTCCTCGATGATCTCATTGCAGAGCTCGATGCACTCGTCGCAAATGTAGACACCAGGCCCAGCTATGAGCTTCTTGACCTGGTCCTGAGCCTTGCCACAGAACGAGCATTTGAGCTGGCCTTTTTCGTCGCCGAATTTGAACACCCTACCACCCCCTACTTCTTCTTGGTCCTGAAGATCTCATCTACGATGCCGTAAGCTTTCGCCTCCTCAGCCGACATGAAGAAATTCCTGTCTGTGTCCGCCGCTATCTTCTCCATGGGCTGCCCTGTATGCTTCGCCAGGATCTGTTGGGTTATCTCGCGCAGCTTGACAATCTCCCTCGCCTGTATCTCGATGTCGGTAGCCTGACCCTGGGCCCCACCGAGGGGCTGGTGGATCATTACCCTTGAGTACGGGAGGGCGTACCTCTTGCCCTTGGTGCCCGCCGCCAGGAGGAGCGCTCCCATGCTGGCGGCCATGCCGATGCACGTGGTGGCGACATCAGGCTTGATGTACTGCATCGTGTCGTATATGGCCAGCCCAGACGTCACCACGCCGCCGGGGCTGTTGATATAAAGGTTGATGTCCTTATCGGGATCCTCTCCCTGGAGGAACAGCATCTGGGCGATGACGAGGTTCGCGACGTCATCGTCTATCGGGCCGCCGATGAAAATGATCCTGTCCTTCAGCAGCCTCGAGTATATATCGTAAGCCCGTTCCCCACGGTTGGTCTGCTCTACAACGATCGGGACAAGATTCACGATCGACCCCTCCTCCCTTGCATCCTGATCATATGCCGGCTCTCGAGCTCACTCGCCGCTCGCGTCGGCCGCGCCGCTCGCGAGCTGAACCAATCGATCTATCGTCTTCTCCCTGACTATTGTCTCTTCTATATTGTGAATACGCCCTGTCTTTGTCAAGAGTTCCCGGACCTCGTCCACGGCCCGGCCCTGACGAGAGGCGATCTCTGCGATTCGCGAATCTACTTCGTCGCGACTGGCGGCAAATCCTTCCGCCTTGCTTATGGCATCGAGCACCAAATCGGCCTTGACCAGTGCCCGCGCTTCGTCGCGGTAGCTTTGTTTGAGCGCTTCCTCGTCCATGCCGCAGGCCTCCAGGTATCCTTCCAGCGTCATGCCTTGCTGGGCGAGGCTCTCAGTGAGATCCATAATCATGGAGTTCACCTGTCGATCCACGAGGGGCTCAGGGACATCCACCTCGGCCTCCTGCGTGATTCTATCCACGACCGCCTTTCTGTATTCCGCCTCGGCCCGGCTCTGCGCTGATTTCTGAAGGCGCTCGCGGATGTCCTGCTTCATGGCGTCCAGGCTATCGTAGCCGCCCACGGCTTTGGCGAACTCGTCATTCACTTCAGGCAGCTTCCTGACCCGGATATCCTTGATGGTCACATGTGCCTGCGCTGGTTTTCCCGCAAAAGCCTTGTCCGGGTAAGTCTCCGGCACGGTGGTCTCGATCGCCCGCGCCTCGCCGCGCTTCAGCCCGATGAGGCCCTCACCAAGTCCTGGAAGATCCTGCTTTGGCGCTGCCTCCACGGTTAGATCCTTGCCGCCGCCTCTCACCTCAAGAGGCTTGCCGTCCGAGACGAGCTTGAGGTCCACAGTGACGAGGTCCCCCGCCTCCACGGTATCGCGGGCAACCGGCTCTGCCGTGCCCCGGTTTCTACGGAGAACCTCAATGTAACGGTCAACCTCGTCGTCGCCGACCTCGGGGACCGTCTTCTCCACCCGTATGGCGCGATAATCCGGGAGCTTCACCTCCGGCCTCACGAGCACCTTCGCCTTGAATCTAAGCGGCTTCCCCTCTTCGATCTGCTCTATGTCGAAATCGGGCTCGTCCACGGGGTCGATGCCCGTTTGTCTCACGGCCTCCACGTACCCGGTCGGCACGAGGCGCTTCAACGCATCCTCGTACAGCGCCCCCTTGCCCAACCTCATCTCAAGGATCTGGCGCGGGACTTTGCCCTTCCGGAAACCGGGCACCGTGACGCGCTGGGCCAGCCTCCGATAGCTCTCGTTGAGCGCCCGGTCGACCTGGGCCTCATCCACCTCGATATCCAAGTGAGCGAAGTTCCCCTCTATTCTCTCCACCGCAGCCTTCACCATATTCGCCGCCACGAAGCCACGGGACCTTGCCGCCCCGGGCGATCGGCAGCCTCCCTCCTCTTCGATTGTCCTTCGTCCGCCTTCCGCCGCGGTTCAGCGCAACGCACAAAAACAATACCTCGGTAGGCGCCGATCCAGCGACCGCCGAGGCAGTGTCGTGCGACTCCTTCGGCCGTTGGTATTCTAACACGCGTGCAGAACGTTGTAAAGGCGGCCTCAACCGACCCACCTTGCTCCGACGGGAATCCCGTATGCTCCTATTGGTAAGTGGCTGGATCGGGGCTCCTAAGGCTTTCGTCCAAGTCGTCCGTGCCAGCCTTCGACTAGCCCCATCGAAGGGACGAAAATGGCAATCATCGATCTTCTCGACGTGGTGGTCCACGCCAACCTGGGGCCGCCGCCAGCGAAAGGGTGAAGATGGCAACCACCGCCTATTCTCGGGGTAGTCGTCCATGGCGACAAGCTGCCGCTGCCGTCGAGAGGATGAAAACCGCACCCGACTGCCGTTTTCAAAGTAGTCGTCCATGTCGGCCCACGGCCGGCACCTGCGAAAGGATGAAAATGGCAATCACCGCCCATTTTCGGCATGGAAAGCCGCTCCCTGTAGAAGGATATGTGACGGAGGCAGCGAAATACTGTTATGACAGTCAATATAGCCAATGTTGCATATCGGATAGAGTAAGTCGAATCTACAGACGGTAATTTCGCGTCCTGTAATGGGACGTGCGTGGACGCCATGATCACGGCCCTGTAGGCGGTCGCTTCGGGCCGCGGGAGCGAATAGCGAGACCGGCCACGCACCTGTTTAGGTGTGTGGCCGGTTATTTCGCCCCTGCAGGTCCGCGGGCACACCAATGGGATCGGGGTGAAATGGGATGGAACTCGCTCGAAGAGCAAGGCGCTGGTGGCACCGGCAGCTCATAATCAACCCGGGTCGCGTTGATTCCTGGCTCGTGAGCCTCCTCAGCATCCTCGCAACGGCTGGCATCGTAGCGGTGATCGTGCGCTTCATGGGGTAGCCGCTTGTCATCTTGTGTTCCGAGGCACGCCGCGAAGCCACTTGGTGACTTCCGTCGAGCCCTCTTCGCGCCACGCCCCGCCGAGCGAGGCGAGGAAGGTGAAGTACGGGCTGGGCCCACGGGGCTTTCCGTTGTTGGCCGCGTGCCCGGTAAGGAAAAGCGCCTTCCTCGCCCTGGTTATCGCGACGTAAAACACCCGACGCTCTTCCGCGCCTTTCCTTTCCTTGAGCGCGGGGTACGAGGGGAATTCATGCTCCGACAAGCCCGCCACGAAGACGATGTCGAACTCGAGCCCCTTCGCCTGGTGGACGGTGAGCACCCTCACGCGCTCGTCGTTGGGATCCAGACGATCCACGTTTCTTGCGAGCGCCACGAAGCCGAGAAGCGACTCGAGGGACGAAAGGGCGTCCAAGTCTGCGGAATCGCGATCCTTGAAGACGCGAAGGAGCTCTTCGAGGTTGGCGAGGCGTCGCGCTCTCTCGGGGTCTCTCGCATAGTACTCGCGCAGCCCCGACTCGTTGAGCACCCGGTCGAGCAACTCGTGAGGTCGCAGTCGACCCAGTTCCCGGCGCAGCCTAGCCACCTCTTGCGCGAGAGACGAGAACGCGGCACCTACATCCTTCACCGCGCGCATCCTTTCGGGGGCCGTGGCTCTCACGAGCGGCGCGAGACACGTGATAATGCTGCAGGTCGCCTCAACGTCGTCCGCCGCCCGATGCGTGGGCAACGCCGCCACGTTCAGCCTCCGGCACAGCGCCTCAAGGGAAAAGTCGTCACCGCCCAGAAAGCGTCGGGCCATTTCAAGAGTATCGATGTACTCGGCGGGGCCACCCGTCCCGAGGCCCAGGCGTTGCCGGTACGCCGCGAGCATGCGCGCGTCGAAGCCCACGTTGTGCCCGACGAGCACACTGCCCGCTGCAAAACGATCGAACTCTTCGAGCGCACGCCGCGGATCCTCGCCGTTTGACGCAAGGAACGAGTCGGAAAGCCCGTGGACCTCTTCCGACTCGCCGACGCTCACCGTGTTTCTCAAATACCGGTGGAATCGCGCTGTCGCCTTGCCCTTTTCCAACCTGACAGCCGCGAGCTCCACGATCTCGTCAGAGGCCGGGTCGAGCCCGGTGGTCTCCGTGTCGAACACGGTGACGACGCCTCCCCCGAGCGCAGCGAGGAACGTGCCAAATGGATCTCCTGTGGTAAGGGTCGATTCGGCCACCATATCGGGGAGACGCAGGCCGGCCTGTTCTGCCTCCAGAACCCGTGAAACGGTCCGGTCGCCGATGTTGCGTGGAGGACGTTGCAGGATACGCCGGAAGCTACGCCCGTCCGCTGGGCTGCAAAGGAACCGGAGGTACGCCACGGCATCCTTCACCTCCTGGCGCCGGAAGAACTCGTATGCCTCCACGGTGAGGTGAGGAATGCCGTGTTTCTGGAGCGCTTCGGAAATGGCCGCTCCCCGGCTGTTGGCCCGGGTAAGGACGCCTATCCGCCCATACGGGACACGGCCCGCCGCGTCACCACCCGGCCCGACATTGGCGAGAGTTCGGATCTTGCGGGCGATCCAGTCCGCCTCCGCCTCGCTATCGCGCCCGAAATGCACGATCACCGGGTCTCCAACGTCGGCTGACGGGGCTGGTTGCGCCACGCCGCGCACGCTGTACTCCCGGGCCACGCACCCGGCCAAACCCACGAGCACGCGGGTCGCCCGGTGATTCCGCGTGAACGAGAAGTCCCTGGCACCCGGGAAGTCCGCACGGAAGCTGCTCAGCACTTTGTCGGGCATGGAACCCCGCCACTCATAAATGGTCTGGTCAAAATCGCCTGCAAGAACGAGGTTCCTCGAGCGCCAAGCCAGCGCTCGCACGATCTCATATTCCGAGAAGTGGGTATCCTGCATCTCGTCCACCTGGATCATGGAGAAGCGAGATTCCCAGCGGCGCCGGATGCCGGGAACGAGTGCTAGCATCGCACGGGTGAAGTAAACGAGATCCCCGAAGTCAAAGGCATGATTGGACGCGAGCTCGCGTTGGTACTCAACGGCTAGCGTGCGGTACGCCGCGGTGAGACCTTGAAAGACATCGTCGGCCACCGTGCCCAGCGAGAGCGCGGTATGAGGTGCCTCGCTCTTAGCTCTCTCGATGACATCATAGATGTCGGACACCTTGGGCTCGCGGTCGCCACGCCTGTACGCCGGTGCAACGACGACCGGTGCAGGAGGGCCTCCGCGCCGCGATATCTCGCCTGCCGTCCGCCTCAGGATGGATCGAAGGATCTCGGCCGAGTCTTCGTCGTCGAAGATGGTGAAATCCGAGGGGAGGCCGACCGTCTTCGCCTCGAGTCGAAGCATCCACGCGCACAACGCGTGAAAGGTGCGAACCACGACTCTCTTCGCGCGGTCGCCGCAGTGAACCGCGACGCGCTGACGTAGCTCCTCCGCAGCCCGGTTGGTGAACGTGAGGCACAGGATGCGAGACGGCTCCACCCCGCGCCTAATCGCCTCGGCCGTCCGCTCTGCCAGGGCGAGGGTTTTGCCCGTTCCCACGGGAGCATGGAGGACCGCGCAGCCATCCTGAAACTCAACGAAGGCCCGCTGCTCGTCATCGAGCTCGATGTCTTCAGGCACGTTACGCCCCGCCGCGAGGGTCACAGCCCTTCCGGACAAGCTTCTACTAGGCATCCCCTGACCCGCCATCTTGCCACGCCACCTCTTCGGCAGCGCCCCGGACCCGGCCGATACCGGGAACCGGGGCCCGTTCCGCCAGCCAGAATAGCTATTGGTGGCTAACTTCGACGGGTTCTGGGGCTATCCTGCCACGGCAGGTTAAATCTGCCTGAGCGCGCCACGCGTCGAGTCCGGGAGTAGTACAACTCCGCATGCCTCGGAATGACCCCAGGGCAGACGAATGCGGCCCAAAACATGAAAACAGGCGACGGTTAGGCAATGCCAACCGTCGCCTGTTTGCGTTTTCCCAGCGTACAAGCCCCGTAACAACAGGATGGGGTGGATGATGGGATTCGAACCCACAGCCTCTGGAGCCACAGTCCAGCGCTCTCACCATTGAGCTACATCCACCGCAAAACCTTCGTCGCCCTCATGCCGCGACACTCACAGGATACCACAGAAATCCCGACGCGTCAAGGCCGCACAGCCGCGCAGCCGCGCACGCTCGCGGCCGCGCCTTCATCCTTTCAGCGCACCGGCGAGGAGCCCGCGGATGAAATAGCGCCCCAGGAGCACGTACACTACAACTGTCGGCAAGGCCGCTAAGACAGAGCCCGCCATGGGGAGGTTCCAGGATACCGCCTGGCCGCCGGCCAAGTTGGCCAAGGCCACGGTTATGGGTTGAGAGGCGGGCCGGGCAAGCGTTACCGCGAAAAGGAACTCGTTCCATATCTGCGTGAACTGCCATATCGCCACCACGAGGAAAGGCGGGCCTGATAGCGGCAGGATAAGCCACCTGTATATACCGAAAAAGTCGGCGCCGTCGATGAACGCAGCCCCGAGGAGCTCGTCGGGGATCTCCGCATAGAAGCTGCGGAAGAGCAGCGTGGTTATGGGCAGGCCGTACACGACGTGCACCAGGACCAGGCCCGGAAGCCCCCCGTAGAGCCCGATCCCCCGCATGAACTGGAATAGAGGTACAAGGATGCTTTGGTACGGTATGAACATGCCGAACACCACGAGAGGCAACACGAAGCGGGCGCCAGGGAAGTCCCACTTGCAGAGCACGTACCCATTGATGGAGCCGAGCGCCGCAGAGAGAAGTGTGGCGCTCACAGAAAGGATTATGCTGTTCTTGAGCGACGGGGCGAAGTTCTTGACCGCCGTCACGTAGCTCTCCCAGTAAGGACGCGATGGGGGAACCCAGGCCGTCATGAGGTTTATGTCCGCGGGCGCTTTCAGGCTCGTAATCACTGTGAGGTACACAGGTATGAGGTAAACCACCGCGAGGAGCACAAGAAGCGCCTGTAAGAACCATCTGCTTACTCTTGCACTGCGCCCGTACATGAGTTCATCAAGTCCTCCCCGTCCGGAACGATGCGACCAGGTAAGGCACTATCAGCACGGACACCATGAGCAGTAGAATCACCGCGATGGACGCGCCCTTCGCCAGCTCGTTCCCGCGGAAGGTCGTCAGGAACATCAGGATGGCGGGCACGCTCGTAGGGGCGTTGTCCGGTCCTGCCATTGCGAACACGAGATCGAAGATCTTGAGGGCGATGTGTCCGAGCACTATTATCGCGCTCCACGTGATCGGGGCGAGGAGTGGAAGCTCCACGTATCGGTACACCTGCAGTGTGTTCGCGCCGTCCACCCGCGCCGCCTCGCGTAGCTCGTCCGGGATGGTGCGAAGGCCGGCGAGGTACAGCGCCATGGTATATCCTGACATCTGCCATGTGGCCGCTGTGACCACTCCGATAAGCGCCAGGTTGAAGCCATGAGGCTCAGGAAACGGCAGAGCCTTCAATTGCGCCGCCCCTCCCAAAACGACCCACGTCGCCAGCACCAGGCCTGGCAGACCCGTGATGGCGGCCGTCCGGAAGCGCCTTCGCGCTGCGGACCACGCCGCCCAGGCAACGAGCGCAAGCGCCACGACCATCACGACAAGTCGAGGCAACGCCTGCCAGTCGAACTGGAGGACTTGGTCCCGGCTCGTGAGCCAGAGGAAGTCCGCGGGGCGCAAACCCACGAGCGTAGGAAGCACGTTCACGCCGCCCCTGGGTTGAAGGAGCCATCGCCAGATAGTGCCCGTGACGATGAACGAAAGCGACATCGGAAAGAGGAAGATCGTGCGGAAGACCGCTTCGCCCCGGATGCGCTGGTCGAGAATGGTAGCGAGAAGGAGGCCGAGCGCAAGCGAGGCGGCAACGAAGAGCACCGTGAAGAAAAGCATGTTCACGATGTCCTGCCTGAAGCGCACGTTGAGAAAGCCGCTGAAAAGGTCGCGGTAGTTGTACGCCCCCATGAAATGTATCTCGGGCTTCAACGCGAGGGCAGCTCCCTTGCCCCAGTCTGTGAGGGAGATATACACAGTCTGCGCGATGAAGCCGTACACGAATACAGCCAGGAGAGCGAGGGATGGCAACACGACGAGTATGGCCATGACCTGGTCGCGCCTGGACCGCACCAACCCCACCCCTTTCCAACCGAGTCCGGCGTCGGCCCGCCGCGCGGTCTCAATGCCCGCCATGACTATCGAAGCTCGATGCTCGTCATGACCACGACATGGCACGCCAGCGGGCCGAGCGCCGGAGATTGACACCGGGCTTCGCGGGCCCGTCGCTCTGCTCCACCGCGTGTCCGGAAGGGGCCTCGGGACACGCTGGTGAGTCTCACGTGGCGGCGGGCCCGCCTCATGACTCACTTCCCTATGCCGGCCTGAATCGCGATCGCCTGGGCCGCGTTCGCCGCAGCCTCAGGATTCCGGCTATTGAGGAAGATCTCGATGACCGTCGCGAAATCGTTCATGAACCGCTCGTTCGCTACCACCCCGTGGATGAGGCTTCCCACGATGGCGTTGGTCCTCCAGTCCTTGGCAGCGCTTTGGAGGTAAGCGTTGTACTTGGACAGGTCGCTGTCCACCCGTGGGCTGATAGATCCCTTGAGCGGGTTGAAGATGTCCTGGGCCTCCCGGCTTCCGAGCATCTTCAGCCACGCGAGGGTGTTGTCACGGTGCGGAGCGCCCACCGGAAGGCCGAAGGAGTCGGAAAGCATCATAAACACGCCTGAAGTGCCGGGTGAGGGCGCCCAACCAAAGTCCTTGCCGGGCTGCAGCTTGAGCGTGGTGACCATGTAACCTGCAGCCCAGTCCCCCATTACATTGAACGCGGCCTGCCCCTTCACCACCATGTCTGTGGCTTGCTGCCACGACAGCGACGGCGCGTCTTGGTTGGTGTACTCGAGCACCTTCCCGAACGTCCTCCACACGTCTACGACCTCAGGGCTCTTCCACGACAGCTTGCCCTGCCAGAGTGCTTCCCACTTGTCCTTGCCAAGGCGCGCGAGGGCGACGCTCTCCCAGAGGTGGGTGACGGTCCAGTTCTCGCCCAGGGAGAGCGGGATCACGCCTTTCGCCTTGAGCGTCGGGGCGATAGAAAGGAATTCGTCCCATGTGGCAGGGACTTTTACCCCCCACTTCTTGAGGTTGTCTGGTATGTACCAAAGCACGTTGGACCTGTGGATGTTGACCGGGACGGACCAGATGCCCTTGTCGGTGCTGAGGAGTTTCAAGAGCCCCTCAGGGAACACGGACTTCCAACCCTCTTTAGCGTAGAGGTCGCTGAGGTCTTCCATGCGGCCGGCCACAACCCACGTGCCGATGAGCTCCTGTCCGGCGTGAACCTGGAAGGTGTCCGGCGGTTCGCCGCCCAGCATGCGCGTCTTGAGAACGGCCTTCGCGTTTACGCCGGCCCCGCCGGTCACGGTGGAGTTGATGACTTCGACACCAGGATGCTGCTTCTCATAGAGCTCAATGAGCGCTTCCAGCGCGGGGCCTTCGTCTCCCGCCCACCAGGAGAAGATCTCGAGTTTGCCGCTGGCAGGAGCCGAACTCGCCACGGCGCCCAGACACGCAACCAAAGTCAGGCCAACCACGAGAATAGCGAGGCACTTCGACGTCCTCATCATCTATCCCTCCTGACGAATTGGTATCCGGGAGCAAATCCTCTTCCACACTCGCGCCACTTCGAGCCACGTGAATCCTGCAGGTCCTGGAGGTTCCAACGGCTCTCGGGCCCGCGTCGCACTACGGGACCCTCGACCGCCGGACTGATTGCAGCCGACACCACCCCCTTCGACTTCAAGTTGCTCGCGGGCAGCGTGCACGCATCAACTGGATGGGCTGCCTCTCAACTTCGTCCACGGCCTGGCGGAGCGCCATGATCCCGTCCGCCACCACGCACGACCAGCCCACCCCGCCTTGTTCATCTAAGTATGTCGCCAAAAGTTCGCGCTACTTTTCGGCGGGCGGTCCTGCCTGAGGCTATCCTATCGGCCTTGCCCTCCGGGGACGGCGCGCTTGTGGCGCCGCGCCTCGTTCGGATTCGGCGCCTAGGACGGTCGAATCCTCCACGCCCCGTCGCGCACGCACCGGCAACCCCAACGCCGTCAAGAAAGGAGACGAAAACCTGTGGCGCCATAATTAGGCGCAGGACGGCTGCCGATGATGCAGCTCACTGGACGTTCATTAACGATTTAAACAAAGTCGGCCAAACACTCTCCCGCGCCTCACTCACACCGAACAAGCTTATTCTCGACGCCTGTTGCCCAACTCCTTCATGCGCTCACCCCAGCCCGCGAGAGCTTCGCCCGTTTCTCCTGCAAGTACCGCCCCAGGCTCCGGAGATCGCCGTCGATAGTCAACGCCATCGCCGCATACAGCACGGCGCACGGTATCCACATAAAGACCGCGAACAGCATCGCGTACAGGTAGCCGTGGCTGCGAATGAGCATGCCGCCTAGGAATGGGCCTATTCCCCTGCCCAGGCTGTCTGCGATGTTGTGGATGCCGAAAACCGATCCCCTCCTTTCGGGCGGGTTTACGTTGATGAGCATGGCCTTGATGTTCGCGGAGGGAACCGTCACGATGACCCCTGTCAAGAGGCTCGCGATGACCGGTATCATCAACGCCCCCAAACCTATATCCGGCCTGAGCTGCATGTTCATGATGACATACCCAGGGCCCACCCCAGCCAACACGGCGCCCGCGCAGAAGAGCGGGAGCGCCTTGGGGAGCCTTTGGAATATCCTGTCGCCTGCCCATCCGCTCAAGAGCCCTCCCGCAGTCGCGCCGAGGCCTAGAATGAGCGTAAGCGTCGTCGCGAACTCTTTCGTGAAGCCCTTGCCTTCGTAGAAGGGAATGAGAAAGAACGGGATGAGCCCCCACGGGATAGATCCCGGTATACCCTGCACAAATCCCAAGAGATTCGTCTTGTTGGCGAACACGGCCTTGAGGTCTCGCAGTTTGATCCTCTCCGTGTATTCAAAACCCTGCTTCAACAGATCAGCAAGTTCCCTCTCACGGGCGCCTCGTTTGGGCTCCCTGGCTATGAGCAGGAACACCGGCACGAGAACGAAGTTCGGGGCGGCAGCAAGCATGAACGGCAAGCGCCAGCCATATGTCCCGGCCAGGAAGCCCGGCATCACCTGCCCGAGCATCTCACCGATGCCCCACGCTGTGCTGACGAACGCTACCGCCGTAGCCCTGTGCTCGGTGCTGAAGTAGTCCCCCACCAACGAGAAAGTGATCGGGAAGATTCCGCCCACCCCGAGGCCTGTGAGGATTCTCAAGGTCAGGAGCTGCTCGTAAGTGGAGGTAAAAGCCTTCAGCCCCGTCATGAAGCAAGGTATCTCGCCGAGCAGCACGGTGAACGCGAGCAGCTTCTTGCGCGAGAAACGATCGGTGAAGTACCCGAAGAACATGCTCACGAGCGCCCCGAGGATCGTGAACGCCGAGCCTATGATCCCGATCTGCCTCTCGTCTATCTGGTACTCAGCCATGATCTCGCGCACGACAGGGTTCATGGCATTCTGATCCGCGAACAACCATACCGAGATCATGACCAAGACGGCTAGGGTCCACTTCTCTCTCTTGGACACTACCTGCTTCCCCCTTTGCGCGCTCTTATCACCCGCATGCCCAGGACGCGCTCGGGAACCACCGTTTCCCCATTGACCCTGTAGCTGTCCTCGCCCTCGGGCACCCCGACGTACACGTCGCACCTCCTGCGCGCCCGCTCATGGTACTCGATCACGATATCGCTGCCATCCACAGCGATCCTCGACACCTCGCATCCGGGAAACAGGTGGCCCGTGCTTCCCACGACCGAGAAGGCATCCTCACCGGCCCTCAAGAAACACTTGGATTGATATGGCCTCAGGTTGATGCGCGCACCGCCTGGGGCGAAGCCGTCCTCACCGAAATAGACGCCGGGTCCTAGTTCGGCCACTCCCTCGCGCGCCTCGAGGTTCGCGAAGACTTCATAGCGCCTCTCCTCTATGGTGAACTCCACGTGGACCACGCCACCCGAGCGCTCGACGCGGTGTATCCGCTTCTCCACCACGGGAAACTGCGAAAGATACATTTCCAGCTCCTGCGTGGAGTAGGCGCTGATGTCGTCAGACGTGAACACCAATGTCCCGAACACGTGGTTGAGCAGGAACAGCGTGTACCGTTGGTCCGCGCTGAGCCTGTTTCCCTCGCTCCTCAGAATGAAAACGTCGGGATCGCTGCCGAACACGTTGCCGTTCAGCTGCCAACGTCCGATCACGCTCCGAAGCGCGTTTGCCGTGGACACCCTCTCGCGATACCCGAGCCACCTCAGAAAGCGGTCCTCCCACGTAAGAGCCACGTCGCTGCCCACCCGGCAGTAATCGACCCGGCCGAACGCCGGGCCCAGTGGCACCCCGCAGCCGAGGATCACCCCATCGCCCACGACTTTCCTGAGGAAGTCCATGGCCTCGGTCATTACCTGACCGCGCGGTTTTCCGTCCCGGTGGGCTAGAGCGACGGCGTAAAGAAAGTCCAGCTTAACCATGTCGAAGCCCCAGGCGTTCAGGACCGTGTCAAACACCTGGGCCAGATAGGACCTCACCGCGGGATTGTAGAAATCGAGGGCATAAAACACCCCGCTCCAATTGGGATTGAAGCCCGCCCTCACGAGTCTGCCCCGCGCGTCGCGCAAGAGCCACTCTGGGTGCTCGCGGAAGACGATAGACCCTTTCTCGCAGACGAAGGGCGCAAGCCAGAGGCCCGCCTTGTATCCCCGCGCTTTCACCTCGTCGGCGATGGGCTTCATGCCGCGAGGGAACTTGTGATTCGCCACGAGCCAGTCGCCCACGGCGTTCTCGTATCCATCGTCTACCTGGAAATAGTCGATTGGGATGCCCCGGCTCGCGAGCGCATCGAGGTTTGCAAGCACGATGTCCTCGCTTATCCTGGTGTAGTAATTGTACCAGCTCGTCCACCCTGAGCAGGGGCGGGGACGGGGGCGGGAGGGGGTTCCGAGCTGCTCGAAGTACCCTCTGAAGACGTCTTCTTCGCTTCCGGACGCCATGTAAAGCTGGAACGCCACGACAGGCGACTGCATCCTGACGCCCGCGCAGTCCTTCGCGACACGCAACATCCCGGCACGCGCGTCGTACACGAAAAGGGTATAGCCAGCCGCCTCAGAGAGAGAGCCCACAAACACGCACTCGTGTCCCCGTCTCATATAGGTGTAGGTCCACCCATGCAGGTTGCCCGACCGGCCGCTATACCGGTGAAACGCATAGTCTCCGTACGGCCCGAGCAGCGGCCGCGCCGCGCCTCTCATCCCTTTCAGGCTTTCCGTGGGATCGAATTCCCGGCTTTCGGTCCAGCTCTGAAAGCCGTTCGCGTATAGGCGGTCCTCGGAGGAAAGACGCACCGGCATCTCCAGGGATAGCTCGTCCAAAACCATCTCATCCGCCGGCTCGATGGTGAGGGAGAAAACCACTGCGTTGCCGACGCCCTGAACGCACGGCGAGATCAAGACGTCCGTTCCCTTGAAGCCAGTCAAACCATCGAAAACCGCCGTCTTGCGCGTCCCACCTACTGAATACCTGAGGCGCCCACCTGTCACCTCTATCATGGCACTCGCCTCCTGGAGCGAAAAGCCTGCGGGTTGTGACGGCGCAGGGCGAGGGTCGCGCCCAGGCCTTCTGCTTCACCGGAAGGATATTTCTTGCAACTATCGCGAATTCCTTCACAAGTCGCTCGTAACCCCTGTCATCCCCGCGGTCCGCACCTGCCCGCTCGGTGGCAACAATGGCTGCATGAGGCGCTGCTATGGCCTAAGCATGAGGTCATTAGTTTTCTCTCGTTTTCCGAGGTCTTGAGTTGCCGGTGATTGCACGAGGGGTGTCAAAATCCGGCCACTTGCCAGACAGGCCGGATTTTGCCAAGGTGCCCCGCTCGGGGCGCCGTCCCCGAGTGCAACACCGGCAACCTTGCACGGCGCGCGTACTCCCTGGAACCGGCGATTACTTATGACGATCTACTTCGAGTTCCTCGACGCCACCCTCTGGGCAACCGAGATGAACTCCTCAGTGAGCTTCTGGTACTCGGGGTCATCCTGGCTGACCTCGGCGAGCCTGGATGCGAGGACGCTCAAGCGGTTCTCCAACAACAACCGCTCGTCCTCAGAAAGGGCGTTGGCAGCGGCATTGTCACTAGCGTTCCCTGGGGTGTCGCGGTCAACGGCCCAGGTCTCGGAGAAAGGCGCTTTTTTGTTCTGGCGCGCTTCGCCCCCACCGCGTTTCGCGGGTTTCATGGAGTCCTTTCGCATATCGCGGTCCATACAGGGCGCGTTGCCCTTGAGGACCCTGAGGTAGTCCTCGTAGCTCCCAAGGTAGACTCGCACCGTGCCTCCCTCGAGCGCAAAGATCTTATTGCACACGCGGCTCAGGAGATACCTGTCATGCGACACGAGGATGAACGTGCCGTCGTAGTCCTCAAGGGCCTCCTCCACCCGCTCCCGTGATGGAATGTCTAAATAGTTCGTTGGCTCGTCGAGAAGGAGGAGGTTCGCATTGGAAAGGAGCATCTTCAGGAGAGTGAGCCTCGCCTTCTCCCCCAAGCTTAGCAACCCGACGCGCTTATGAACGGAGTCACCTGAGAAGAGGAAGCATCCGAGCAGCAGGCGAACCCGTTGCCGTTCGCCTCCTGCTGACAGAACCTCTTCCATGACCGTCCTCTCGTCAGCCAGACTGGCGAGCTCCTGGTCAAAGTACGCAACCCTCACGGAAGGCGAGACCCACATCTCGCCCTCTGAGACGCGTTCATAACCGGCAATGATCCTCAGGATCGTCGTCTTACCGGCACCGTTTGGCCCCACGAGGCCCACCTTGTCGCCCCGCGCCACAGCGAAGGACGCTCCCGAAAAAACACAGCGCCCGCCGTAGGACTTCCCGATGTCGCTGGCGGTCACCATGTGCCGGCCTGACTTCCCGTCCGACGTCAACTGAAGCCGGATTGACCTGCCGGCTTGCGGACGGTCGACCCGTTCCGTCTCCAGGCGCTCGAGCCTCCTGATGGTCGCCTTGGCACGTCTGGCAAGCTTCTCAGCCCGGTGGCGGTAGAACACGTCAGACGACCTGATCTCGGTGTTCTTCCCCGCGTCGCGGTGAGCGCGGCGGAACCACTCCATCTGCCTCGCTATCGCCTCCTTGAGTTTCCGGGATTGCTTCGCTTGTTCCAGGTATAGGCGCATTTGGCGCTGAAACCGCTCCTCCATGGCCTTTCTGTACGACGTGTAGTTGCCCGGAAACGATTCAGCGCCAGCCGGACCGAGCGCGATGACCCTGGACACGGTCTGGTCCAGGAAGTACCGGTCGTGCGAGACCACCACAACGGTGCCCGGAAACGCCCGGACATACCCTTCGAGCCATCTCAACCCGTTTTCGTCCAGGTGGTTTGTGGGCTCGTCCAGAAGCAGACAATCCGCGTCCTCGAGCCAGAGCCTGGCAAGGGCAAGCCGCGTCTTCTCCCCGCCGCTCAGTGTGCTCACTGGCTGCTCCAGGCCATTTTCCACGAGCTCGAACCGCGACAGCGCCTCCATGATCCTGCCTTCTGCTTCGCAGATCTCTACGCCAGAGAAGGCTTCGACGGCCCTGCCAACGCGATTGGCATGGTCAGCGTCGTGAACCCATCCGGCATCGAGCTGCTGATAGCCGAGACCCCGGACCAGCTCGGTGCGAACAGTCGCATCGGGCGCAAAGCTCATGTCCTGGGGAAGGTACCCCACCCGCACGCCTTCGCGAAAGAAAACGACCCTGCCCCGGTCAGGCTCGAGAGAGCCTGCGATGATCTTCAAGAGCGTGGTCTTTCCCGCGCCATTCGCACCCACAACGGCGAGCTTCTCGCCCTCAACCACGCTGAAGGACACGTCCTTCAGGACGTCCCGGGGCCCATATGACTTTCCCACATGTTCGACGGTAAACAGAAGCATGCCCAACCCTCCTTGGAGCAAACGCCGGGAGAGCCGGAAGGCAGGAGCCAGGTGCGCTGGCCGCACGCAACGCACGCAAGACGCCGCGCGGGAGCACGGCCATAGACGGGCCGTGCAGCATGAGATGCCCGGCGCGCCATAGCGTGAGAGAATGTGATAAGGGTGGAAGACAGGTATATAGTATATACGTGTAGAAGGACGGATCAACCTTAGAAAGACCTGCCGCGCAGGCTCCCCGACATTCGCCGTGCTTTGACCATGCACGTAAGTCATATTCCGTTGGCTGGAGGGTCTACCTGTTCCTCATGGCAGTCTTCCTGGCTGACCTCCGTCACATCGATATGGGACATGGGGTTCCGTAGGTCATACATGGATCGCCATGCGGTGGACGGCCTCAGCGGCCTCGCCGATGGCCTCCGCAAGCGTGGGATGCGCGTGTATGGTCCTCGCAAACTCCGCAACGGTCATCTTCATCCGCACTGCCATCGTGGGTTCGGGAATGAGCTCGGTGGCATGCGGGCCGACGATGTGGATCCCGAGGATCCTGTCAGTGCTCCCGTCGGCGATGATCTTTACAAACCCCTCGGCCTCTCCCATGGCAAGAGCCTTGCCGCTCGCCGTGAACGGGAACTTCCCAACTCTTACGTCGAAGCCCTCCTCCTTGGCCTGCCGTTCGTTCAACCCGACGCTTGCCACCTCAGGCGAGGTGAAGATGGCGCTCGGCACGGCCGCGTACGACATGCGCCTGTCGGCGCCCGCTATGTTTTGGGCGGCAACGATCCCCTGCGCCGATGCCACGTGTGCGAGCATTACCTTGCCCACCACGTCTCCGATGGCGTAAATACCTGGGACATTCGTTGCCATCTGGTCGTTCACGACCACCTCGCCCCTCTTACCGATCTCAACCCCCGCATCCTCGAGACCAATGCCCTCGGAATTGGCCCTTCGCCCGACGGACAAGAGCACTCGCGCCGCCGAAAGGCGCTCCCCGTTATCGAGGACGGCCACGGCCTCGTCCCCCTCAACCGCGATGCGCTCGATCTTGACGCCGGTGCGAACGACGACCTTCCGCTTTTTCAAGGAATCCGCCACGGCCGCAGCCGAATCCGGGTCCTCCATCGGCAGTATCGTTGGCATTATGTCAACCACTGTCACCCGGCTGCCCAGGCTCGAGAAGATGAACGCAAACTCGCACCCGATGACCCCGCCGCCCACGATGAGAAGGCTCTCGGGCACATCCTGGAAATCAAGGGCTTCATCGCTGGTGATCACAACGCGGCCGTCGTACCCAAAGGATGGAAAGATCACAGGCTTGGAGCCGGTCGCGATGATTATATCGCGCGCTCTTACCTCGGCCGGCCCCTCTTTCGCGTCGACTTCGATCCGCCCGGGACCCATCATCCTGCCGGTACCCGCGATGACCGCAACCTTGTTCTTTTTCAGGAGAAAACCTATTCCAGCCCGCAGCCTCGCGACGACCCGGTCCTTGCGCGCCACCATCCTATCGAACCGCGCCCGCGCTTCACCCCCGCCGCAGTCGCCGCCTTGGCCGCCGAACTCCACGCCGAACTCGGCGAGGCGTTTAGCTGTTTCGAGCGCCTGCACGCTCGCCACGAGTGCCTTGGTGGGAATGCATCCCCTGTTCAGGCAAGTCCCACCAAGCTGGTCCTTCTCAATGAGACACACCGACCGTCCGAGTTGCGCTGCCCTGATGGCCGCGACATACCCACCTGGGCCTCCGCCCACAACCGCCACGTCGAACTCGGCCAACATCCAACACCTCTTCCCAATGAGCGGTCTCTCGCGCGCGCCGCCCCTTCCTGTCAAGCCCCCGCCTTAGGGCTGCGATGTATAAACCCGCGGCACACGCTTGCTTATGGCGCACACCACTTCGTAGCTTATGGTTCCCAGTCTATCAGCCACGTCTTCGGCGGTGATCTCCTGGTCCCCCTGCGTGCCTATGAGGACCACTTCTTCTCCTACCTCGACATCGAGGCCCCCTGTGTCCACCATGCACTGGTCCATGCACACCCGCCCCACTATAGGGAACCTCCGCCCCCTTATCAACACCTCGCCTCGGTTCGAGAGGCCGCGCGAAAGGCCGTCCGCGTACCCCACCGGGAGCGTGACGACGACCGTGTCTTCCCTCGTGACGTACGTCGCGCCATAGCCTATCGGCGTGCCGGCAGGCACTCTCTTCACGAAGCAGGCGCGTGTCTTGAGGGAAAGGGCGGGACGTATCTCCATCTCTCTCTTCAGCTTCTGAAATCTTTCGGTGCTGAATGGCGAGAGGCCGTACATGAGAATCCCCAATCTCACGAGGTCTAGCCGAGCCTCAGGCATGTCCAGACACGCTGCGCTGTTCGCGGCGTGCCGAAACTGCACATCCACTCCGGCGGCTCGAAGCGCGTCGATCACATCCATAAACCGCGACAGCTGTTCTCGCGCGAACGACTTGTCATCCGAGTCGGCCGTGGCGAAATGGGTGTATATGCCTTCGACCTCGATGTTCGGCAGCATCGCCACGCGTCTCACGAAGCTTGGGGCTTGTCGAGGCAAGACACCGATCCGGCCCATGCCGGTATCCACCTTGACGTGGCATTTGCCCTTTTTCCCTTCCTGAGTGGCAGCCACGGACAACGCCTCGGCGAACTCGTACGTGCTCACCGTGCAGGAAAGGCTGTACCGCAGAGCCCGCCGCGCCTGGCTCGGAAAGAGCTGCCCCAGGACGAGGATCGGGGCAATGATCCCGCTCTTTCGGAGCACCACACCTTCTTCTACAGAGGCCACGCCGAGCCATGTGGCACCGCTCGTGAGAGCAGTCGTCGCGACCTGGACGGCACCGTGGCCGTAGGCGTCGGCCTTCACCACAGCCATTATCTCCGGCCCAGGGCCGATCCTCTTCCGGATCGCCGTTATGTTCCGCCCGATGACAGCGAGGTTTACCTCAGCCACGGTGGGCCTGTCTTGCTGGTCCTCCCACATCCATCTCACCTCTCTCGCCGGCCGAGCTCGGGCTCTTAAGGCCTGCGAGCCTGACCAGCGCCTCGGGCACAGACTCCAGGATGTCTCCGGCGATCATACCCATCTCTCCGCGCCTTGCCGCGGCGATGTCACCAGCCAACCCATGCACGTATGTACCGAGGACGGCCGCCTCGAAAGCGCCGACGCCTTGGGCGAGAAGGCCAGCGATCAACCCTGTGAGCACGTCCCCGCTTCCCGCGGTGGCCATTCCCGGGTTCCCTGTCGGGTTTATGAACACTTCTCCCGAAGGTGCGGCTATCACGGTTCGCGCGCCTTTCAAGACCACGACCTTGCCCCACTGGCTGGCAGCCTTCACAGCAACCGCGAGCCGATCCCTCTTGATCTCCTGGACCGACAGCCCAGTCAGCCTGGACATCTCCCCTGGGTGCGGCGTGAGCACAATGGGAGCTTTCGAGGTCTTCAGAGTCCCCGGGTCCTGCGCTATCGCGTTGAGAGCGTCCGCATCGATGACCGCCGGCACGGAGCTCGTCATCACTATGTTTCGGACGAGCTGCGCCGTCTCGCTGTGCATCGAGAGCCCAGGGCCCATCGCGAGCGCCTCGGCACCTCTCAGAATGCCATCGATGAGCGCCTGGGCTTGCAACGACACGCTCCCGGACTCGGTCTCAGGCAGCCCGCGCGTTATGACCTCGGTGAGCCGCGAGTGCATGATACCCTGCAGGCTCTTCGGCACCGCCAACGTCACCAGGCCCGCGCCGGACCGCAAAGCGGCCAAGCTGGCAAGAGCCGCCGCCCCTGCCATCCCCTGGGAGCCCGCCACCACGAGCACCCTGCCAAAGGTCCCCTTGTGGGAATCGGGGTCCCGCACGGGCAAATGGCGCCGGATCTCATCGGCTATGGAAAGGTTGAGCTTGAGCCGCTCGTCCGTGAGATAGGCCCGAGGAATACCAATGTCTGCGACTATAAGCTCGCCGGCGTAAGCTGCGCCAGGGTACAAAAGGAGGCCGGCTTTGGGAAGACCGAATGTAACGGTGTATCCGGCCCTGACGCACGCTGTGGAAACCCTTCCAGTGCTTGCGTCGAGCCCGGAAGGCACGTCCACCGCCACCACCGGCCGCCCGGATTCATTGATCGCGTCGATCACCTGGCCCAGGTATCCGTTGATCTCGCCCTGGAACCCGGTCCCGAAGATGGCGTCCACAACCACGTCGGACACGGATACGGCGACCCGTGCCCTGTGGACGTCCTCCGGACCGATCTCCTCCGCGTCGACTCCCATGTGTCCGAGGACGTCGAGGTTGGTTCGGGCATCGCCCCTAACCTCGTCACGTTTCCCAAGAAGGAAGACCTTCACCCTGACCTGGGAGTTCACGAGGTGGCGCGCGGCCACGAACCCGTCACCGCCGTTGTTGCCTTTGCCCGCGAACACGCACACCCGACGTCCGGCCATGCCCTCGAGAAGTCGTTTGACCGCGTCGGCCACAGCCCTTCCCGCGTTCTCCATGAGGACTATGCCAGGGATGCCTGCCTCCTCTGTGGCCTTCCTGTCGATCTCGCGCATCTCGTCAGACGTGACGACCTTCAAGCTTTCCACCTCCGACTCCAGCTCCGAGGGCGACGGCGACAGCCACGGCCGTGTCCCGGGTGTGGGCTATGCTCACCTCGACGTGAACGACCCCGAGCCGGGCGGCTACCTCGGCCGCTCGTCCGGTCAGACGAACACGGGGCTTGCCGGAGGGTTCCTCGACGATCTGCACCTCGCTCCAACCAAAGCCGCGTACTCCCGTGCCCAAGGCCTTCGCCACCGCCTCTTTGGCCGCGAACCGGCCGGCGAGACCATCGTAACGCCCGCCGCGCTCGCCCGCCGCGCACCCCATCTCTTCCGGGGTGAACACCCGGCCGACCAGTCTGTCGCCTTTACGTTCCATTAGTTCCCGGATGCGAGCCACCTCTACGATGTCCACGCCCAAGCCCACGACGTCCGTCGAACTCACCTCACTCGACCGTGACGCTCTTTGCGAGGTTCCTCGGTTTGTCCACGTCGCAGCCCCTGGCGACCGCCGCGTAGTATGCGAACAACTGAAGCGGGATCACTGCGAGAACTGGGGCCAGGTACGGGCTGGTCCGCGGGATATAGATGACGTGGTCCACGGACTTGCAGATCTCCTCGTCGCCATCCAGAGCCAGGGCGACCACGGTTGCGTCGCGCGCCTTCACTTCTTTGATGTTGTTGAGCATCTTCTCGTACACGTCACGCTGGGTCGCCAGCGCGATGACAGGCACGCCCTTGACCACGAGTGCCAGCGTTCCGTGCTTCAGCTCTCCCGCTGGGTATGCCTGCGCGTTGATGTATGAGATCTCCTTGAGCTTGAGGCTCCCCTCCATGGAGACCGCGTAGTCCAGGCCCCTGCCGATGAAGAACATTTGCTCCGCCTCATGGAGCTTCTGGGCGAGCTCCCGCACGACGCTGTCTTGGCCAAGCAGGATCTCCTCGGCGTACATGGGGAGCTTCTCCATCTCCCGCACGATCTCCTGCTCTTCTTCAAGGGTGACGGTGCCCCTGCGCCTCCCGAGCCCCACCGCGATGAGGGCAAGCGCCACGAGCTGGGTCATGTACGCCTTGGTGGATGCTACAGCGATCTCTGGGCCTGCCCAGGTATACAACACGTCGTCGGCTTCGCGAGCCACGGAGCTTCCAACCACGTTTGTGACGGCGATGACGCGCGCCCCCCGCCTTTTCGCCTCTCTGAGCGCAGCCAGGGTGTCGGCGGTCTCCCCGGACTGGCTCACAACGATCGTGAGCGTCCTCGGCGTGACCATCGGATCCCTGTAGCGAAACTCGCTCGCCACATCAACCTCCACCGGTATTCGCACCAGCCGCTCGATGAGCTTCTTGCCCACGAGACCTGCATGGTACGCCGTCCCGCACGCGACTATGAATATCTTGTCGGTCCTCTCGAGGTCGGCGGCGGTGATAGGTATCTCGTGTAGGTTCACGGTCTTCGCGCCCTTGTCGATCCTGCCGGTCAGGGTGTCCTGAATGGCCCTAGGTTGCTCGTGGATCTCCTTGAGCATGAAATGGGCGTACCCGCCTTTCTCCGCCATCACGGGGTCCCACTTGACATGGACGACCTCCTTCTTGACCTCGCGGCCTTCGAGGTCTTGCACGGTCACGTTGTCCTTCGTGAGGACCGCCACCTCCCCGTCCTCCATGACGATGACCTCTCTCGTCGCCGCCATGACCGCGGGGATGTCGGACGCAAGGAAATTCTCTCCCTTCCCGAGGCCTATGATGAGCGGGCTGTCTTTGCGGGCCGCCACGATGCAGTGGGGGTCGCGCCGGGATATCACGGCTATGGCGAAAGAACCCTGCGCCCTGCACAAGGCCTGCCGCACCGCGCTCGCCAGATCTCCGTTATAGTACTCCTCAATGAGATGTGGAAGCACCTCAGTGTCGGTCTCCGACCTGAACACGTGACCTCGCGCCTCGAGCCACTCCCTCAGGACAAGGTGGTTCTCGATGATCCCGTTGTGCACCACAGCAAGCTGACCCTTGCAATCGCTATGAGGGTGAGCGTTCACATCCGACGGCCTGCCGTGCGTCGCCCAGCGCGTGTGCCCGATCCCCACCGAGCCCGAGAGGACCTCGCCTTCGAGTTGGGCTTCCAGCTTCGCCAGCCTTCCCTCGGTCTTCCTCACCTCGATCGATGTGCTTCCCATCACCGCAATGCCCGCGGAGTCGTATCCGCGGTACTCCAGTTTTTTCAAGCTCTCAATGAGAATAGGGGTCGCTTGGCGCGGCCCGATGTAGCCGACTATCCCACACATGGTCTTGCTCCTTTCAAACAACTCGAGGGGAAAAGACCGGCCGCTTCGTTCGGACGAGCAGCAGCCACCAGGAATTCAGCCAAGAGCTTGGCTTATCGCCCTGGCAACGTCCTGTACGACCTCTTCCACAACCGAACGGTCGGGGCCTTCCCCGAGGACCCTGATGAGCGGCTCCGTGCCGGACGGTCGTACGAATATCCTGCCGTCGTTGCCAAGGCGCTCCGCGGCACGGGCGATCGCGTCTTCGATCGCGGCATTGCCCGTAAGCTCGCTCTTGTCGCGCACCTTCACGTTTACAAGGATCTGCGGGAAAGTCTGCATCCACGCAGCGAGCTCCGAAAGGCGTTGCCCGGTCTTACGGAGAACCGAGAGAAGCGCGAGCGCCGTGATCGCGCCGTCCCCGGTCGTGCTGCGGTCCAGGAAGATGATGTGCCCGGACTGCTCTCCTCCAAGCACAATGCCTCTGTTACGCATCTCCTCGAGCACGTAGCGGTCGCCCGCCTTGGTGAGAATCACGGTACCCCCCTCGCGCTCGAACGCTTTCACGAGACCGAGGTTGCTGTACACTGTGGCCACTATCGACTTGAACGGCAGTTTGCCCTGGCGCAGGAGATGCAGTCCGCAGATAGCCATGACGTGGTCCCCATCCACCACACGGCCGGTCTCATCTACCGCGATGAGCCTGTCAGCGTCTCCGTCGTGGGCAAGCCCGAGGTCGGCGCCGACCTCCTGAACGGCCCGGCATACAGCCTCCGGATGAGTCGAGCCGCATCCCACGTTGATGTTTGTGCCATCGGGGGTATCGTTTATCGTGATGACGTCCGCACCGAGTTCCCGAAGCAACCTCGGCGTGATGGCGAACGCCGCGCCGTTCGCGCAATCCACAACTATCCGAAGCCCCTCAAGGCTGACGTCGCACGTTCTCTTCACGAAATCCACGTATCTGTCCTGCGCGTCGATGACGTCCACGGCGCTCCCGACGCTGCAACCAGTGGGCCTGGGCAGGGAGTCTTCTATCTCAAGCCGCACGTTTCCATCCCTATCCAGGGTGTAACGCTCGATCTCGTCTTCCTCATCGTCGGAAAGCTTGAAACCATCGTGTGAAAAGAACTTGATCCCGTTGTATTCGACGGGATTGTGGGAAGCCGAGATAACGGCCCCGGCGTCAGCTCCAAGATTACGCACAAGAAAGGCCACGCCTGGCGTCGGCACCACTCCCACGCGTAGCACGCGGGCCCCCACGGACATCATGCCTGCCGTCAAAGCGGCCTCGAGCATGTCTCCGGACAGCCTGGTGTCGCGACCTACCACGATGGCCGCGGCACCATTCCCCTTTCCGCGTTTCGCCGCGACCACGGCGGCGCCAGCGCGGCCCAGCTTGAACGCCAGCTCCGGGGAAAGCGCGCCGTTTGCCACGTCGCGCACCCCATCAGTGCCGAAAAGTCTCCCCATCCGTCCTGTCCTCCCACTGTCTCATAATGTTTGGATCGAATCCCTCGGCCGGTGGAAATCCTGGAGTTCCACGAGGAGCACAGAAGAGCGGTGTTCTGTCGCCTCACTCGGTCGGCGTCAAGGTGCGGGCGCAGGCCTAGGTTGCAAACCCACGCCTTCGTCGCTGCTCGCGGTGAGCTCGCCGGAGCCCTCACCAGGTAGTCCGGCGGCGCCGGCTCCTTGCCCTTGCCTCTCATCCGTCGTGGGGCTCGTCCCGCTCTTCAGTTCCACAGGCACGCTCACTCGGACCGTCGCGGGATATATGCTGACTCCCTCCACCGGCCCGCCGCTTCCGTCGACCGGCACCACTGCAACGTCCCTCGAGACGGCCGCCGATACCCCGGACACGTCTATCTGCGCCAAAGCGCTCCTGACCGTCTCGACCCTGCTCCTCGGCCCGGCTACTGTCACGGATCGCGGCGTGGAGCTGGGCGGGAGGGGAATATAGCCTTCGGTGGGAAAACCAACGAGCGCCACGGTTACAGGCATGTCTCTGCCGACGACCGCCTCCACCGTCACGCTGGTGCTCGCGGGCATCACCTCGATGACGCTCACGCCTTCTGGAACGGAGGTCTGCACCCTTACGCCGTGCTCGCCCTCCCCACGCCCGGCCACTGATACGAAGGCCTTGGCCTTGGAGCCGTCCAAAGGCTCCACGAGCTGCCTCGGGCCGCGAACGCGAAGCTCGACGTCCTTCGGCTTTGCGGTCACTATGAGATTCGCGGCCACCCCCCGAACCTCAAGGCCCACGGTGACGATCTTCTCCACCGTATCCCCCTGTGTGCGTTTGATATCGGCCCCTGCCACGAACCACACGACGATGGCAAGCAGGAGCGCAGCTATCCTGAGGTGCAGGTCGCGCGTCACCGCCAGTCTCACGTCGCACGCCCCCTCAGCCAACTCGGAATCGCCTGCCTGGCGCGGCCGGGTTCCAGCAGGTCTTCGAGCTTATCCCTCAGCGCCCCTTCGTCAAGGTAGCGAGTCAGCTTGCCGTTGAACGCCAGCGAAATCACGCCCGTTTCCTCCGACACCACCACGACGGCCGCATCGGACTGCTCCGTGAGGCCGAGAGCAGCCCTGTGCCTCGTTCCGAGCCTCTTGCTCACCGCTGGGTTTTCGGTAAGTGGCAGATAACAGCCTGCCGCCACGATCCTGTTGCCTTTGATGATAGCTGCACCGTCGTGAAGGGGGGTGTTGGGCGTGAATATGTTCACGAGAAGCTCGGAAGAGACCACTGCGTCGATCTTCGTGCCGGTCTCCATGAGGTCTGCGACACCCGTCTCTCGCTCGATCACAATGAGCGCCCCGACCTTTTCCCGGGCCATCATGGCAGCGGCCCGCGCCACGTCCGAGATCAGCTTCGCAGCGTCCTCCTTGCCCAGGAAACCGAAGGGTCCAGCGAAAAGACTTCCACGCCCGATCTGCTCGAGGGCCCGGCGCATCTCCGGCATGAACACGATCGGCAGAGCCACAAAGAGCATGGTGATGGTCTTTTGCAAGAGCCAGTATACGGTGCTCAGGCCGAGGAGGTTACTCAGCATCGTGGCCACAAACAGAATGGCGATGCCCTTCAACAGGGACACCGCCCTTGTTCCCCGGATGATCACGAGAATCTTGTATATGACGTACGCCACGATGAGGATGTCCGCTACCGCACTGACAGCCTGCCTGGCGTTTATCTTGGCAAGGTCCTCGACGAACCTTGCCAGGCTGATTTCGAACGGCATGGGCCTCCCCCTCGGCTCCGGTCCTGCTTCCAGCCTCCGTCACAAATATAATACTATACGTTTACATTCGCTCGCGCAAGGCTTCGCGACTGACATTGGGTGGTGTCTGGGCAGGCACCTCAGGCATCTCTAGCAATTCATGCCAAAGAGGCACAGCGTGCCCCGCGCGCCCGCGCCATAGGCAAGGAAGAGGACGCACCGTGCCGCCCACCGAATGAGTGAGGCTCGCGCCATGCGGCACGCGGCAGCCGACATGGCTCGCGGCCCGCTTGAGTGAGGGTGCGCGAAACCGGTGAGCCTCCCAGGGGCAGCCACTCCCGGCGCTCCCGGCGGCGGCGTGGTTGGCTTCAACGCGCCGAGGTGGCGCAATCCGAGGTGGCGCAATCCGGGGTAATCCCGACAACCTCATGCGCGAGTGCGAGTCCTCGCCCTTTTTCGGGTAGTTGCCGGGTTGCCGGGTTGCCGGCGTTGCGCTCGGGACCACGCCCCAAGCAGGGCGTCTTGACAAAGCCCGGCCGTTTGGCTGGGAAACCGGGTCTTGACCGTCCTCGCGCAATCGCCGGCAACGCCTTCCACGCTCTGGAAGCCTTTCTACGCGGGGCTGTTGGTGCTCCCCAAATCAGGACAACACAGCGCAGGTGAACCGCGCAAAACCACCGTCATGCCCAACTGAGCCAGCAACTACCGCGGCTACCGGGGCATCTCGGTGATCGTCTGCAGCGTCACCTTGGCCTGCGTCATGCGCCGAACTTCGCCAGCTTGAGGGCATGCGCCATGGCCAGCGGAAGCACCCCGAGGGACGGGAATGTGCCGAGTGTCCCGCCGGCGCAAGCCGTCTCGCCGAACCCTGAGACTCTTTCAGGCCTGACCCACTTTGAGAAGATCAGGAAGGGCACGGGGTGCCAGCTGTGAGCCTTAAGGGTCGCCGGCGTGGAGTGGTCCCCGGTCACGACCAGGACGTCGGGCCCAAGCTCCAAGATGGCCGGGAGGTTCCGGTCGAAGTCCTCGATCACCTTGACCTTGCGTGCGTAGTCGCCGTCTTCGCCAGCGCTATCCGTCTCCTTGACGTGCAGGTAGAAGAAGTCAAACTTCGCGAAGTTCTCCCGGAGCGTCCTCACCTCGTCTTCTATGGTAGCCCCCGTCTCCAAGACCTGCATGCCCACCAGACGTGCTACGCCTCGATACATCGGATAGGTGGCGATCGCCGCGGGATTGAGCTTGAAAGCCTGGGACATGCTGGGGATGTCCGGGTGTTTCGCGAAGCCCCTCAGGAGGACCATGTTCGCGGGATGCTTGTCGCGAAGCACAGCCTTCGCCTTATCGAGCCACTGGTTAATGAGGGCGGCCGTGCGCTCAGCCTCTGGGGTGCGGGGCAGGGCAGGCTTGGGCTTCTCGCCCACGTGCTGCGGGTCGGTGTCCTCCACGTCACCAGAGAGCCCTTCGCCTCTGAACACCGCTACGAACCTGTGGAGCTTGCCGGGCTCGAGGATCACCTCGGCGCCGTCGATCCTGATCTCGCGGAGCATCTCGACAAGCTCGCGGTTCTTCTCCGTGGGGATCCTGCCCGCGCGTCTATCGGTGATCACCCCGGACTCGTCCACCGTGCAGAAGTTGCCTCGGGCAGCTACGTCAGTCCGCTCGAGCTCGACGCCGACCCCGAGGGCCTCGAGCACGCCGCGGCCTATCTCGTATCTCAAGGGATCGTATCCGAACAGCGCGAGGTGGGATGGGCCGCTCCCCGGCGTGATCCCGATCCCAACCGGCTCCACCAGGCCGCAATTCGATCTCGCCGCCAGTGCGTCGAGATTGGGGGTGCGGGCGGACTCGAGCGCAGTTTTCCCCGTGTCAGGATGAGGAAGGCCGCCAAGACCGTCGACTATCGCCATGACGATCTTGGAATCAGTCTTCTGCGCCAAGTTCTTGATGACTTCGATGTGCACCATTCAACGTCTCTCCTTTCGAGGGGGTTCAACACCTACTACGTCTCAATCTACGCGTGATTCTATACGTGATTCGGTTTTCCTCCTCAAAGCGCAAGGACATACTATGCAGGGCGAAGCGAGGCGAAGGTGCATAGTGGCGGGGGCCCGGCGCCTTTCGTTCGAACAATCGCGGCCGGTCCTTCCGCAACGCGCGAGATGGCATTGTTTCCGCACCGTCGCTCGGCGCTCGGCGCCGCGCCACCGGCTCGGGGCCGGGGCGCGGCTCGAGCTGGGGGAGATCACACCATCACCCCCGGCAGGGAAGCCTATTCGGGAGGGGCAGGGCACCGAGCTTGGAAGAAGAGCGCGGCCAGCAGAAGCAAGGCGGGCGGCTCGGAGAGCGTTGCGCCCCGGAAGAGCGCCTAGGGCGAGGCGGCAGCCAGCCCGGGCGTCGGCCTCCTTCAGCGGGCATGGTCCGAAAGGCGGGCGTGCGATCTGGAAGCTTCAGGTGGCGGTCGGTCGTATTCACGGTGGTTTGTTCCATCCTGATAGCGTTCGCGCTCGCGCGGGTGCTCCCTGTGCCGGCGGAACAGGTCGGAAGTGTGTTCTACGACATCCGGGGCGAGGTCATCACCTCGACTGTAGCTGGGATGCGCGTCCAGGTGCCTCTCTCGGCCATCTCACCTCGTCTGCGCGAGGCGGTCATCGCCGTGGAAGACGAGCGTTTCTACAAGCACCCCGGCATCGACCCTATCGGCATCGTCCGGGCCCTGGTCCGGAACCTCCGCGCGGGCCGAGTCGTGGAAGGCGGCAGCACCATAACCCAGCAACTTGCGAAGAACATGTTCCTGTCTCCAGAGCGAACATTGGGACGGAAGGCCGCCGAGCTCCTTCTCACGTTTTATCTCGAGCTCAAGTTCTCAAAAGACGAGATTCTCGAACGCTACCTCAACCTCGTTTACCTTGGGCACGGGGCATACGGGGTGGAAGCCGGAGCACGCCTGTATTTCGGCAAGAGCGCTCGAGATGTGTCTCTCGGCGAGGCCGCTATCTTGGCAGGCCTCATAAGGGGGCCGTTCTACTACTCGCCGTACCGGAACGCGCAAGCCGCTCTGGACAGGCGCGAGGTCGTGCTGGACAGGATGGTCTCAGCAGGATTCATAACCAGGGCCCAGGCGAAGGCGGCGGCGCGAGAGCCCCTCGAGCTCGCGGGGCTCGGCACCCGCGAGACCAGGGCCGCGCCTTACTTCATCGATCTCGTGATGGAAGAGGTCCTGCGCCGCCTTGGCGACGGGGGGAACCTTCTGTACTCCGGGGGGCTGAAAGTGTACACAACTCTCGACATGTCCATGCAGAGGGCCGCCGAAAAAGCGTTCGCGAAGGGCCTCGACGCCCTCACTCCCCAGCCACCCGCGCAGCCGGTCGTTCAGCCGCAGGGAGCACTCGTCGCCATCGACCCGACTTGTGGCCACGTGCGCGCGCTTATCGGCGGGAGAAGCTTCCGTGAGACCCAGTTTAACCGCGCAACTCAGGCCAAGAGACAGCCCGGATCCGCATTCAAGCCGTTCTTTTACGCGGCCGCCCTGGACAGCGGCTTCACGGCCGCGACCACGCTCACTTGCGAGCCCCTGACCTTCTGGTCAGACGGGACGCCGTACACGCCCACGGATTACGGCGAGTTCGAGTACCACTACCGCGGGCTCACGTTGCGTGAAGCCCTCGTCGTCTCGTGCAACGTGGTCTCCGTCCAGCTCGCAAACATCATCGGGCCTGAAAAGGGAGTCGAGTACGCAAGGCGACTCGGTATCACAAGCCCTCTGCGACCACACCTTTCTCTCGTCCTCGGCACGTCCGAGGTCTCACCGCTCGAGATGGCCGCGGCATTCGCGCCCTTTGCCAACGGGGGAAAGCGGGTCGAGCCCATGTTCGTTGTGTCGGTCAAGGACCGGCACGGGCGCGAGCTCTTACGGAATCAGCCGCGCGTAACGCAGGCGCTCGACCCGAGGACTGCGTTCATCATAACCGACATCTTGCGACAGGTCATAAGCAAATGGGGGACAGCCGCGAGCATCGCGGACAAGGTCACGAGACCCGCCGCGGGCAAAACCGGCTCCACTCAGGACTACGCAGACGCGTGGTTCGTGGGATACACCCCGGACCTAGTATGCTCCGTCTATGTCGGGTACGACGACCCTGCCACCCCTCTCGGAAAGTCGGGCGGGGCAGCCGCCGCGCCGATCTGGGCCGATTTCATCAACGACGCGCTGGCGGGCAGGCCTCCCACAGCGTTTCAGCGGCCCGCCGGGGTGGTCTCCCGGGAGATCTGCAACGACACCGGCTACCTCGCAACGCCCTTCTGCCCGAACACCCGATGGGAGGTACTCAAAGCCGAGGCGGTGCCCACGGAGACCTGCCCATGGCATGGCGGCACTGCGCCGGTCACGACCGGGCAAGCCCGGCACCGATCGCGAACCGGAGTATAGCCTCTGCCACACCGTTCCCGCTCTCACCGTCTGTGATGTAATCCGCCGCGTTCTTGACATCCTCGGTGGCGTTGCTCACCGCAACCCCCACGCCCGCAAACTCCAGCATCGATATGTCGTTCTCACTGTCTCCGACCGCCATCACCTCTTCGCGGGAGAGGCCGAGACGTTGAGAGACGATCGCCAGGGCCGTCCCCTTCGATACGCCGGCGGCTGTAAACTCAATGTAACGAGGCAGCGAACGAACCACTTGAAGGCGGCCCCCGAAATACGCCTTGAGCTCGGGGAGTCGCCGGTCCACCTCCTCCTCTGACGCAATAACCAGGAGCTTCGTGGGAGGATGGTCCACGAACGCGCCTAGATCTCCCACGGCCACCGCCTCCACCTTGCAATGCGTCATGTACGCCAGCGCCTCGTCGTCGTAACGCTCGACGTAGAGGGTATCATCCATGTAAACATTGAGGTGCAGGCCCTGCCCCCTGGCGTAAGCTATGACCTCTCTTGCATGTTCCAGCGGGACAGGTCTATGGCTGATGATTTCGTGTGTCTTGGCTGTCTTTATGAGCGCGCCGTTGTACGCAACAAGCGGCGCGTCCAGCCCCAGTTCTTCCGCGAAGGGGAGCGTAGCCCGGAACATTCGGCCGCTCGCGAGAGTGACCACGCAACCTGCTTCGACAGCGGCACGTATGGCGGCACGGGCGCGTTCCCCGATCCTAAGGTCGCTTCCGATGAGGGTGAGGTCTACGTCGATTGCAATGAGCTTGATCCCGATCTGAATCACCCCGCCCAAGGCGGGCCGCACGCCCGCGACCCGCCCTTGGTCAGCGTCACAGGACTCGTGTTGCGTCCGTTTTCTATTCTCTATTCGCTTCCTCCGGGTTCCCTTGCCCGCACACGGCTAGTGGGCCCTGTCACGCACGAGAAAGCTCAGCACGCTGCTGCCGATGGAAAGGAGAATTGAAGCCAACACTGCGGGCCAGAAACCGGCGATGTAAAACCCGCCCACCAGCCTGGCAACGACCCAGAGCATGAACCCGTTGATGACGAACGTGAACAGGCCCAGCGTGAGCAGCTGGATCGGCAGGGACAAGATGATGAGGATCGGCCGGATCAGGGCGTTGACGATGCCGAGCACGAACGCCCCGAGGAGCGCAGGCAGCACGCCGCTCACCTGGACGGCCGGGCCCATGACATATGGGATAAGGAGCAGTATGATCGCGTTTATAAGGCATCTCGTAAGAAAACCCCTTGCACGCATGGTTTTCATCCCCTTTCCGGCACGCGCCGTGACCGACTCGCCCGACAGCTCGACCGCGTTCACCCAGCGTGATAGGATCGGGACCGGCACCAGTCTTGGCTCGCCGGCGCACGCCAGGCTTCGCGGCGGGATCATACGACTCCCGGCTACACTAGGCGGATCGCGATCTCGGTTCCGCTGGCCCCTTCGACCACGTGGACCAGCGTGAACCTTCCCTCAAGCCTCAATGCCCTGACGATCTTCGCAAGAAAGAACAACAATGGGGCTACGTCTCTTATGGAGAATTCGATGGAAAACCGCCCTTCCCTCTCTTGGTCGCGTCTCTGCCCGAGCGTCCGCCCGCCAGGCCACCGCGCCGGCGAGTCCGGATGCCCGCAACTTCCGGTCCCACCGTCACCCGAGAAACCGCCGTCCTTCCCCAAGTGCGCCCGCGTTTCCGCAGAAGAAATGGGGGACAAGCGAGAGACCACCGACATGAGCCATCCTGCCGATTCCAGGAGATCTTCGACCACAAACAGCGGGAAGATGACGGGGAGCGTCCATCTCCAACCCGGGAGCTTCAGTGTCGCAAGCAGGAAGAAAGACGGAAAGCGAAGCCCAGCAGCACTCTCCCAGACTCGGCCAAACTGCGTTTCCTTCCGCCGCAAAGAGAAACCGCTGTCGAAGGTCGCCTCGCTCCTTTTGACTTGCCGCCCGAACTCACTCGACATAGACTTCCACCTTCGCCGTATCGCTGTCCACGTCCACGATCTTGCCGACCGTGGCGTCGGTGATGCTGGCGAGGATCTCCTCGAGGTCGATGTCCTGATCCTTGATCTCGTCGGCCACGTGCTTCGGGATGAATTTCATCGCCACTTTCACGAGACTGAGCGGGAGATTCACGTTCACCCTGGTGTTGTCCTCCGTGTCGAGTACGCGCACGCGTAGCATCTTGGCAGGCCTTCCCGCAGCTTGCCCGCCGGGCTGCCCTGGCGCCGAGCTCTCGAGGGCTTCGAGGAGCCTGAGCCCTTCATCTACGGAGATCTTGCCTTCCTGAACCATCGTCAGTATCTGCCTCTTCTCGTCAATCACCCTCATCGCCCTCCTCAAACTCGGAAATGCGTCCGGCAGGCGCGTTCCTTCTCTTCATCGCCATCTGGTTCTGGTCTTCACGCACTCCTCTCCCTCCCCGTCTCTGGGCCGCCAAGCGGCGGAACGTCATCGTTGTCATCGCTGTTTGAGGAGCTTGATCGCCTCGTCGGCGCGGATCTCGCCCTTGGCGAGCGATTCCAGGACCGCCCTGCGCCTCGTCTCGAGTTGCGCCTCATCATCTTTGTCGCGTTCCACAGGGTAGCCTAGCGCCTGGATGACCGCGTCAAGCCTACCGCGCACAGTCGGATAAGACACTCCGAGCTCTCTCTCCACTTCCTTGATGTTGCCGCGAGACTTGATGAAGATCTCCACGAAGTCCCTCTGCTCGTTGGAGAGCTGGCAGAACTTGCATGTCTCGAACCGACCCTCGATGGACGTGTCGCACCTAGGACACGACAGCCTCGTCACGTCGAGGGCTTCGCCGCACACGGGGCATCTGCCCAGAGCCCTTCGCCTCATCGTCTCACACCCCTCAATATCGTCAAGCCACACCTCAATCTCATTAAGTTGCGCATTAACATCATAAATCCGGCAGGCTCGGCTGTCAACGAGTCTCCAAGATCTTTTTTGCTGCGCCGCACGCGTAGAAATCACAATTCGTTCGGCAGGAAACCTGGGCGACATATCGAATGTATGTTCGTGCTGCAAACCGAAAACAACTATATGCTGGGCAAACTCATTTGGCACGAAACTCGAGCGGCGTTGCACTTGCGGCACGGGTGTCTTAGAATTGTACGGTGGGATGGGCGGCGGCACGGAACAGCCTGCGCAGTACGAGCCGCCATCAGGAGGCGGCGCGCTGCTAATGAAGGAATTCAAGCTCAGAACGGATTTAGAGCCTAAGGGAGATCAGCCGAGAGCCGCGCGCGAGCTCGCGGAGGGCATCAGGGCGGGCTATCGTTGCCAGACGCTCCTTGGGGCGACTGGCACCGGCAAGACGTTCACCGATGCCCTGGTGATCCAGGAAGTCCAAAAGCCAACGCTGGTGATCGCCCACAACAAGACGCTCGCAGCTCAGCTTTGCAGCGAGTTTCGAGCGCTTTTCCCGGAGAACGCCGTCGAGTATTTTGTCAGCTACTACGATTATTATCAACCAGAGGCGTACATCCCGCAGACCGACACATACATCGAGAAGGATTCGTCCATAAACGACGAGATAGACCGGCTCCGGCACGCTGCGACCAGCGCTCTCCTTGAACGGCGCGACGTCATTATCGTGGCGAGCGTCTCGTGTATTTACGGCCTCGGGTCCCCCGAGGACTACAAAAACCTCACCTTGACGCTTCGGCAGGGTGACGAGGTCGACAGGGATGCCGTGTTGAGGAAGCTCGTGAGCATTCAGTACGCGCGTAACGACGTCGGGTTCACGCGGGGCACTTTCAGGGTCCGTGGCGACGTGGTGGAGGTGATCCCCGCCTACGGAGAGAACGCGATGAGAATCGAGTTCTTCGGCGACGAGGTCGACCGCATCCTCGAGGTGGACGTGCTCACCGGCGAGGTGGTCCGGGACAGGACCTCGGTAACGATATTCCCAGCGACCCATTTCATCACCAGCGACGAGAAGCTGAAAAGGGCCCTCGTCAGCATAGAGAGGGAGCTCGAAGACCGTCTTGCCGAGCTCCGCGCGGCCGGCAAGCTGCTCGAGGCTCAGAGGCTTGAGCAGCGCACCCGTTATGACTTGGAGATGCTGGCCGAGGTGGGCTATTGTCAGGGCATCGAGAATTACTCCCGCCACCTCACGGGAAGGCAGCCGGGTGAGCCGCCGGCCACGTTGTTGGATTACTTCCCCGACGACTTCCTCGTCATAATCGACGAGTCGCACGTGACCTTGCCACAGTTGCATGCGATGTACGCCGGTGACAGGTCGCGGAAGGAGAACCTGGTCGAGTACGGGTTCAGGCTGCCGTCGGCGTTCGACAACCGGCCGCTGACGTTCGAGGAGTTCGAACAGCGCGTGAACCAGGTGATCTTCGCGTCCGCAACACCGGGGCCGTACGAGCTCCGCGTGAGCAGCCAGGTTGTGGAGCAGCTCATACGGCCGACCGGGCTTGTCGACCCCGAGGTCGACGTTCGTCCGGTGAGGAATCAGATAGACGACTTGCTCTCTGAGATCCGCTCCCGGGTGGACGCGGGCGAGCGGGTGCTCGTGACAACCCTCACGAAGAAAATGGCGGAGGATCTCACGGACTACCTGGTGGACATGGGAGTGAAGGCGCGATACCTGCATTCAGAGATCGACACCCTGGGGCGCGTGGAGATCCTGCGGGACCTTCGGCTCGGCGACTTCGACGTCCTCGTGGGCATAAACCTCCTGCGCGAGGGCCTGGACCTCCCCGAGGTGTCGTTGGTGGCGATCCTTGACGCCGACAAAGAGGGGTACTTGCGCTCCGAGACCTCCCTCATCCAAACGATCGGGCGCGCAGCACGGAACGTCCACGGCAAGGTCATCATGTACGCTGACGTTATCACCGAGTCCATGAAACGCGCCATTGACGAAACGAACCGGCGACGCCGGATACAGCTCGAGTACAACAGGCGTCACGGCATAACCCCCGAGACTGTTAAGAAAGCGGTCCATCATATCGCGGAGTTCGCGAGGGCCGCTGAGGATAGACCCACGTATGGAGCTGCGGCGACGGTCGGAGCCAAGGGCCGCCGAGCGAGCCCGACGGGGGCCTTGTCCGCTGAGGGTCGGCCCCTGGATGAGTTCGAGGCGGCAGAGAGAATGTCCGATAAGGAGCTTGCAGCGCTCATCCGCGCCTTGGAGGACGAGATGCGAAAGGCCGCGCAGGCACTTGAATTCGAGCGCGCAGCCGAGCTACGCGACAGGATTCGCGCCCTTCGCCGCCGGTTTGCGTCTTGAACTACAGAGGCACGTGGGGTGCTCGTGCGCAGCGAGGGTGTCTTTTTCGGAGGAAGCCAGAAGTGGGAAAGCAGCAGATAGTCGTGAGAGGTGCGCGCCAGCACAACCTCAAAAACATAGATCTCGAAATCCCCAGAGACAGACTAGTCGTCATCACGGGTTTGTCGGGCTCGGGCAAGTCCTCTCTGGCGTTCGACACTATCTACGCTGAAGGCCAGCGTCGCTATGTAGAGTCGCTCTCGGCGTACGCCAGGCAGTTCCTGGGACAGATGGACAAGCCGGACGTGGACTACATCGAGGGGCTGTCACCGGCCATCGCCATAGACCAGAAGAGCGGAAGTCGGAACCCCAGGTCCACCGTGGGAACGGTCACCGAGATCTACGACTATCTGCGGCTTCTTTTCGCGAGAATAGGAAAGCCGCATTGTCCGAAATGCGGTAAGCCTATCACCCAGCAGACGGTTCAGCAAATCGTTGACCAGGTCATGGCGCTTGGCGAGGGCACGAGGGTGCAAGTCCTCGCCCCGGTCATCCGGGGAAAGAAGGGGGAGCACAGGAAGGTCATCGAGGACATCCGCAAGGAAGGTTTCGTGCGTGTGCGGGTCAACGGAGAAGTACGCGGGGTGGACGAGGACATAGCCCTCGAGCGCTACAAGATCCACAGCATCGAGATAGTTGTGGACCGCCTCATCATTCGTCCCGGCGTCGAGACGCGCCTCGCAGACTCGCTTGAGCTCGCCATGAAACGTGGCGAGGGGATAGCCGTGGTCAACGTGTTGGGAAGCGAAAGCAGCCGAGACCTCGTATTCAGTGAGAAGTTCGCTTGCCCGGACTGCGGGGTTAGCTTCGAGGAGCTTGCGCCGAGGATGTTCTCGTTCAACAGCCCTTACGGCGCGTGCCCAGAGTGCGCGGGCCTGGGCACCAAGGAGGAGATCGACCCAGAGCTTGTCCTCGACCTTGATAGGAGCATAATGGAGGGCGGCATTGTGCCCTGGGAGAGATCCTGGCAGGGCACTCGCAGCGATTACTTCGCTCGCCGGGTGATGGCCGTGTGTGAGCGGTTCGGGATAGACCCGTCCGTGCCGATAGGGCGCCTTCCCGGTGAACACCAGCGGATCCTGTTGTACGGCGCAGGCAGGGAGAGGTTTCGGTATCAATACCACAATTTCGCGGGCGAGCTCGTGTGGCATGAGAGTTATTACGAAGGCGTCGTGCCGTACCTTGAGCGCCGGTACAGGGAGGCCCACTCGGAGGCTGCACGGGAGGAAATAGAGCAGTTCATCACGGCAAGGCCATGTCCGGCATGCCACGGTGCACGCCTCAAGCCCGAGAGCCTCGCGGTCAAGGTGGCCGGCAAGTCCATAGTGGAAGTAACCGCCATGTCGTGCTCCGAGGCGAGGGAGTTCTTCGACGGACTCGTCCTGACCGAGCGTGAGGCGACCATAGCGAGGCAGATCTTGAAGGAGATCCGAGAAAGGCTGGGGTTCCTCGTGGACGTCGGGCTCGACTACCTCACCCTCGACAGAGCGGCAGGCACGCTCGCAGGCGGAGAGGCCCAGCGCATCCGGCTAGCGACGCAGATCGGGTCCAGCCTCGTCGGCGTCCTCTATATACTGGACGAGCCGAGCATCGGCCTTCACCAGCGCGACAACAAGCGACTCATCGACACCCTCAAGCGCCTTCGCGACCTCGGGAACACCGTGCTCGTCGTGGAGCACGACGAAGAAACCATTCGGGCGGCGGACCACATCATAGACATAGGCCCGGGGGCTGGCGCAGAGGGTGGGTACGTCGTGGCGTCGGGAACCATCGACGACATCATGGCCTGCGAGAGATCCATCACAGGGCAGTATCTCGCAGGCAAGCGGAGCATCGTGGTGCCGACACGGCGCCGTTCGCCGAACGGAAAGGCCCTCTTAATCAAGGGCGCGCGCGAACATAACCTGAAGAACATCGACGTGGAGATCCCGCTAGGAGTATTCGTGTGCGTCACGGGCGTCTCAGGATCCGGCAAGAGCACCCTCATAAACGAGATCCTCCATCGGAGGCTCGCCCATGAGCTTAACCGCGCCGCCGTCAAGCCCGGCGCCCATGACGCCATCCTCGGCATCGAACACCTAGACCGCGTTATCGAGGTGGACCAATCCCCGATCGGACGCACGCCCAGGTCGAACCCTGCCACGTACACCGGGACTTTCGACCTCATACGCGAGACCTTCGCGCTCACCCCTGAGGCGAAGGTGCGAGGCTATGGCCCGGGCAGGTTCAGCTTCAATGTCAAGGGCGGGCGGTGTGAGGCGTGCAAGGGAGACGGCATCATCAAGATAGAGATGCACTTCCTCCCCGACGTGTACGTCCCGTGCGAGGTGTGCAGGGGCAAGCGCTACAACCGGGAGACGTTGGACATCAAGTACAGGGGCAAGAGCATCGCCGATGTGCTTGACATGCGCGTTGATGAGGCACTGGAGTTCTTCAAGAACCTCCCAAGGATCCGCCGCAAGCTCGAGACGCTCAACGACGTCGGGCTCGGCTATATCAAGCTAGGCCAGCCCGCCACGACGCTCTCAGGTGGAGAGGCGCAGAGGGTGAAGCTCGCCACCGAGCTCGCGAGACGGAGTAACGGCCGCACCCTGTACATCTTGGACGAGCCCACCACGGGGCTTCACTTCGCCGACATCGAGAAGCTCCTGAACGTGCTGGGCCGCCTCGTGGACGCGGGAGATACGGTGATAGTGATCGAGCACAACCTTGACGTCATCAAAACGGCGGACTACATCATAGATCTCGGTCCGGAGGGCGGAGAGCGTGGCGGCACGGTCGTAGCATGCGGCACCCCGGAAGAGGTCGCGAGGTGTGAACGGTCCTACACCGGGCAGTTCCTTAGGAAGGTGCTTAGGATATGAGCGCCCACGGGCTAGAGATAGGGTCCGGCACAGGGAACTCAAGGGAACGCCTCTACGAGAGGGTTAAGAACCTGCCTGACAGGCCTGGCGTCTACATCATGAAAGATGCCGCGGGCCGCGTCATATATATCGGGAAAGCCTCTTCCCTCAAGAATAGGGTGCGTTCCTATTTTCAGTCCCCCGAGAGCCTTCCCAGGCGAACGCAGGTTCTTGTCGAACACATCGCAGACTTCGAGTACGTCGTCACCGACTCCGAGGTCGAGGCGTTGATCCTCGAGAACACGCTCATCAAGCGGCACCGCCCCCGGTACAACGTTCGGCTCAGAGACGACAAGACATACCCGTACATCAAGGTGACGCTGGCTGAACCGTTTCCAAGGGTCGTCGTCACGCGCAAGCTCGAAGACGACGGCTCGCGCTACTTCGGACCATACCCTGATGTCGGTGGAATGCGGAGCACCTTGGCCTTTCTCAGGCGGCTGTTCCCGGTCCGAGGGTGCTCGAAGAAGGTCTCCGAGGGCTCGCACGACCGGCCGTGCCTCAACCACCACATTGGAAGATGCCTTGCCCCGTGTGCCGGGGCCATAACTCGCGAGGCTTACGCGGAGCTCGTGAGGCAGATCGTCCTCTTCCTAGAAGGACGGCAGGACCAGCTTGTCCGCGAGATGAAGCGGCAGATGCAAGCAGCGTCGGACCTCCTGGATTTCGAGACCGCTGCCGCTTTGCGCGACCGCATACGCGCGATGGAACGCGTCATGGAAAGGCAGAAAGTGGTCTTGGGATCCCGCAGAGACCTCGACGTTATCGGCTTCGCGCGAGACGAAAGCGACGCCGAGACGTGCGTAGAGATATTCTTCGTCCGCGGCGGCAAGCTCGTGGGCCGAAAGCGATTCTTCATGACCAATTCCGATGATACCCCCGATGCAGAGATGCTGGCGGCTTTCGTCAAGCAGTACTACCCGACGGCCACGTTCGTGCCGGGGGAGATCGTGGTGCAGTCGGAACTCGGCGACGACGCAGGTTCCATCGCTTCTTGGCTCGGCTCCCTCCGCGGCTCCAAGGTGGGGATCACCGTGCCGCGCCGCGGGGAGAAAAAGCATCTCGTGGACATGGTCCATGACAACGCGGTGCTCGGGCTGGACGAGGCCCGCGCGCGAGCCGCACGCGCCGCCGACATGGAGGAGGGCGCTCTCGCCGAACTCCAAAGCGCGCTCGGGCTTCCGAGGCTGCCGCGCAGGATAGAGGCGTTTGATATCTCCACGATCCAGGGCACTGATGCCGTGGGATCGATGGTGGTTTTCGAGGGCGGGCGACCGCTCAAGTCTGGCTACAAGCGCTTCAAGATCAAGACCGTGGGAGGACAGGACGACTTTGCAATGATGCGCGAGGTGGTTTCAAGGCGTTGTCGGAGGGCGCTGCGCCAACAGCAACAGGCGGAGCGGCACGGGGACCACGAGATGCGCGACCACCTCCCCGACCTCATGTTGATCGACGGAGGGAAAGGCCAGCTCAACGCGGCTCTTGAGGCGCTGCGCGAGTGCGGCTTGGCAGAGAGGATTCCGGCCGTGGGGCTCGCAAAAGAGCACGAGCTCGTGTTCATGGAGGGTAAGCCCGACCCCATCGCCCTGCCCAGAGACTCGAAGGCCCTTTTCCTCCTACAACGGGTGCGGGACGAAGCCCATAGGTTCGCCGTGTCATATCACCGCCAACTTCGCGCAAGACGCGCCACCCTCTCAATGTTGGAGGAGATCCCAGGAATAGGCAGGAAGCGTCTCAGATCCCTCGTCACAGCGTTCCGCTCGGTCCAAGCCATGCGTGAGGCGAGCGTCGAAGAGCTGGCGAAGGTCCCGGGCATGACTCGCAAAGCCGCCCAGCGGGTCAAGGACGCGTTGGATTCGCTGTCGCAGCCATCATCGAACTCATAGGGGGATTCGCGCTCGTGCCCGCCTGCCGTCCTCTCCGAGCTGCGAACCCGCGCACTCATCTCCGCCTGAAGAGCCTTGCAAGGGGCCCGTCGACGCCAGCCACAGGCACGCTGACGTGAGCTGGGTCCCCCGGACCTGGCACGGGGATGATGCCCAACCTCTCCACCTGGCCCGAGATGGACCTAGTGAACCTCACCGTCTTGCGGTCGCCAAGCCCGCCGCCGTGCCCAGCGTGATCCGCCGCATTGGTGAAGTCCCGCTCGGCTTCTATGTAGAACCACGGGGGCGACCCGCTCATGGCGTCGAGAAGGTCTGCCGCGGTCCTGATCGGCTGCCCGTTCACGGATATGATGATGTCACCGCTTCGAAGCCCCACCCGCGCAGCCGGGGAATGCGGCACCACATCGAGCACCTTGAGCCCCCGCGGGTCAGCCACATAGATGGCGTTCGACCTCGTCTCGGCGCGTCTCCCCGCAGCTATGACCATCTCGTGTCCCAATGGCGAGAAGAGCGCGGCAAGCCACCTCATCCAGGGATACACCGACGCGGCAAGCGCAAGGGCCAGGAGCACCACGCTGAAGACCATGAGACTCGCGGCGGTGCGGGCGCTCCTCTGCTTGGGCGCCCTCGCGACGGCGAAATCACCGTAGCCGAGCGCGGCGGGCAGCGCGAACATCGCGAAGAGCATCTCTCGTCCTTCGGGCACGGTTATGTCTGGCTTGATGAGCGGCCACCAATCCGGCATGTTTATGAGACCGTGCGTCAGGCTCTGTATCTCGCTCAAGTACGGCGTGAGCAGCATCATACCCACAAGCGGTATGGGCCAGAACTTCTGAAGGAGAAAACCTCCCACCACGCTGCCATCCCGCGTCTTCATGTAAAGAGGCAGCGCGCCCTGGTCGCCCGTGGTCCAGATGAGAAGGCTCTCCATCAAATGCAGCACGGCCACGAGGATCATGGTCTCCGGTATTCCTATTCTCGGAACACCAAAAACCAAGTTTGAGAGAGCAAGGATCCCCCCTGCGTACGAAAAGCAGAGAAACCTCGGGTCGATGAGCATCAATACAAGGGCCACGGGCAGCAGGAAGGCGACCCCCGCGCCCGTGACGGTGACCCCCACAAACACGAAAATGAAGCTCGCGACGAAACCCGCGGCCGCCCCGAGCAGGAGCGAAGTGAGAACCGACGAAGCAGGTGACTCCATCGGCTGGCCGAACACGCGCTGTTCCATCCTGGCTATGCGCGAGTACTGCAGCGCGACCAGCACCACCACCATCCAGAAGGCGGGGTGGAGCAACACCTGTGGGATCAACATGAGAATCGTCAAGATGACCTTACCGAAGGGAAACATCCGGGCCACTCCCTGCGCGCGCACGGCACGAGTCGCACGCCCCGAGATCGTCTCGAGACCATTATACGCCGCCCTGTACGCCATCCTGCAAGTCCCGCAAACTCCGTCGTCTCACGTTGCCTCACGCTGCCTTGCGCGCTGCGAGCTTGGCCTCAAGGATCTCGACGGCCTTGTCGAGCTGCAGATCCTGTGTGGCCTCCTGATCAGACTTCGCCTGGGCACCCCCGGAGCTGGTCAGGCTCACCACGACGTCCGGCACTATCCCCTTCTTGTCGATGGAATTGCCGCCAGCCGTGAGGTACCTGGAGGTCGTGATAGACACCGCTGACCCATCGGACAGCGGGTATATCGTCTGGACAAGACCTTTCCCGAACGTGGTCACGCCGACGATGGTCGCCACCTTCATGTCTTGCAGGGCGCCAGCCACGATCTCCGACGCGCTCGCGCTCGCCTCGTTGACGAGCACCACAACCGGGACGGTGACCTTCGGGCCCTGGCTCGAGTAGTATGTTACCTTCCTGCCATCTCTCCCGACCACATGCACTACCGGGGATCCGGCCGGAAGGAACCTGCTGGCCACCTCGATCGCAAGCGGGAACGAGCCGCCCGGGTTGTAGCGCAGGTCAAGGATGAGTCCTCGCATCCCCTGCCGCGCGAGCGAGTCCAGTTCGTGATTGAGGGAATCCATAGTGTCGTCGCCGAAGAACGATGAGATCTGCACGTAGCCGATGCCGTCTTTCAATATCTCGGAGGCCACATGTGGGACCCTTATGGTGTCCCTGATGACCTTCACGTCGAAGGACCTCCTTTTGCCGCCCTCGTCTCGTTCGATGCCGAGCACGACCTCCGTGCCCCTCTTGCCCTTCATGAGGGACACCGCGTAATCAAGGGCCATGTCCTTTGTGGGCTTGCCGTCGATGAACATTATCCGGTCCATGGACCGAAGGCCCGCCCGTTCGCCGGGAGTCCCTTTCAGAGGCGCCACCACGATTAGCTGCCCGTCCCGGATGCCCACGGTGATCCCGATCCCGTCAAACGTGCCCCTCATATCATCTTGCATCGTGCGATACTGCTCAGCATCCATGTAGCGCGTGTACGGGTCGTTTAGGACGGCAAGCATGTCGGGTATGCTGTGTCTCTCGTCGTACGCCTTCAGAAGGGCTTCAACGTCGATCGGGGAAACATAAACGTTTTTGAGAAGGTTGATCACCTCGAGGGCTACCAGAGCGCTCGGTTCACCAGAGCCTGACGTGCTCCCGCTTGGGCTCGCAGCCTCTGGCCCGGCCTGGACCCGGACGTCTGTCTCTGCCTGAGTTCGTACCTGCGCCCCCTGCGTCTGCGCGACTTCTCGTTCCGACACGCCTGAGAGAGGGCCGGCGCAGTCGGCGGGCGCGTGAAGCCATCCGGAAAGGCCAAGCACAGCGATGACCGCCAGCGCTGCCAAGAGACCATATACCGCCCGCGCGTATCTTCTCATAATGCATCATCACCAGTTTCCGTGCGCCGTGGAGCAGCCTCGTGTCGCCAGAGCGCCAGGCACCCGGCCCCGGCGAGCTTGCATCGCCTACGGCACGCACCGCCCGCCGTCCGCGTGGCCGTTCGCAGCACGCCATGATTTAAAGCTAGTAACCGTCATTTCAACCACTGCCAGGGGTTAACCGGGGTACCGTTGTCCCTGACCTCGAAATGGACATGGGGACCGGTTGAGAGCCCCGTGCTGCCCGATCTTGCTATCCTGTCCCCTTGAATGACCGATTGGCCACTCTTCACGAGAAGCGCAGAATTGTGCCCGTAGAGCGTCGACAGCCCTCCGCCGTGATCGATTATCACGGTGTAACCGTACCCGCTTACCCATCCGCTATATATCACAACACCGTCCGCCGCCGCAAGCACCGGCGTACCGGATGGCACAGCTATATCTATGCCGGAATGAAACCTAGAAGTCCCGAGTATGGGATGAAACCGCATACCGAAATCCGAGGAAATCCGCCCCCTGACTGGCATGAGGAATTTCCCGGTCCATCTCGGCAAGGATTTACCCGACCTTGCCTCGCGCGCCTGCAGCTCGCGGATGGCTCGCTCGAGTTCGCGGCTCATCTCCTCGAGCTCGTTGAGGGCCTGTTCGTACTGGGCCCGCTCCTTCTGCACCCTCGCCAGGATGGCTTCCCTTTCCCGCACCTTCGCCGCAAGCTGGCTCTCCTGAGCCTTGACCTGAGCCTGAACACGCGCGAGATCCTCGCGTTCTTTCTGCAGATTTGCCTTTCTGTCGGCGACCCGGGCCATCTTGGCCTCGATCGTCGCAACGTCTGCCTTGACCTCGTCGAGGCATTCGGCGTCGTGCTCGGCTAGCATCTCCACGTACTCGAACCTCGTCACGAAGTCGGCGAAGTCGGTAGCCGAGAAGAGAATCTCCAGATAATCGACAGGCCCGGACATGTACATCGCCCTGAGCCTCGTTCTCAACGCGGAAAGCGTCTCGTCCAGCCGCTTCCTGGCCACGGCGAGGTCATCCTCCGCCGCGGCGAGTTCTTGCTCCGCTTGAGCCACAGCTTGGGCAAGACGCTTCGCTTGACTTTCAAGAGAGCTCAGTCGCGCCCTCGTCTTTTCCAGCTCCATCTCGGCCTTCTGGATCTCGGCCAGGATTCCCTTCTCTTTTTGTTTGACGGTGAGAAGCTGTCGCTTCGTTTCCTGAAGCTGATCGTTTACGTCACCCAGCTGGTCGCGTTTGCGGGACAACTCAGAGGAGGGCGCGCCGGACACGACAAGAGACGACATGATGAAGAGGGCAGCCATCAGCGCTGGTATCAAGACATGAGCCAACCTTGCCGGGGTTCTCACGGCTGCACCTCCAACAGAACTTGCCACCTCAGTTACACTTCGGCCAACCACGCCGCGACAGGCCGGGCCGGCCGAGAGCGGGACGAGCGGCGCTTTTGGATGTGGCTCAGACCCGCAGGTATCTCTTGACAAACACGCCTCCGGCCACAGCCCCCATGATGACACCCATGACCAGGAGTGCGACGCACAGGGCAGCAACAGGTTCGGGCGCGGTGACGACTGGGATGAACGGCGCGAGTCCGGCAAGGTACCTGACCGCGAACTTATAGCCCACGAACAGGAGCAGCCCCGACACTGAAGCGCCCACCAGCCCCACGACCATCCCTTCCACGAGGAACGGCCATCTGATGAACCAGTCCGTGGCGCCCACCAGCTTCATGACTTCTATCTCGCGTGCCCGCGAGATTATCGTAAGCCTAACGGTGTTTCCGACTATGAAAACGACCGCGGCCACGAACAAGAGGGCGACCAGCGCCCCTGCCACGCCTACGAGCCTCATCGTGGCAAGAAGCTTCTCCGTGAAGCCTTGCCCGTAGTTAACGCTTGCCACACCGGAGATTCGCGAGACCCGTGCGGCCACTTCGACGGTGTGGTCGGGTTCCTCTACCTTCACGTCGAACGCGTCCGGCAGCGGGTTCTCTCCCACGACATCGAGGATGCTGGCCCGCTCGCCGAGCTGGGCCCGGAGTGTGCGCAGCGCCTCATCCTTGCTGACGAACGTCACCTGTTTCACACCGTCGGTCGCCTGGATCTGAGCTTTGATGGCCGCAATGCGGTCAGCTGACAGTCCGTCCTCAAGGAAGGCCCTGATCTCGATCCTCGACCGCAGCAACTGGGACACGTGGTTCAGATTCAGGAGGACGAGCCCGACCGCTCCCAGCACGAACAAAGACGCCGCGATAGTCCCCAGGGATATGAGGCTGACGTTGCGCCTGGCCGAGCGCCAGCCCTCAGCCAGGAAGTACCATATAGTGGTCAGCCTCACGCCTGTAAGCTCCCCTCTCGTCGTCCCTCACGATCTTGCCGCCGTCCAGTTCGATCACTCTGCGCATCATGCCGTTCACGATGGAGCTGTTGTGCGTCGCCATGATGACCGTGGTGCCCGTCTTATTGATCCTGAGGAGCAACTCCATGATGCCCCATGACGTGTCAAGGTCGAGATTCCCCGTGGGCTCGTCCGCAAGCAAGATGGTCGGCGCGCCCACGATGGCCCGGGCAATGGACACGCGCTGCTGCTCCCCGCCGGACAGCTCGCCGGGGTACGCGCGCGCCTTCCCCGCAAGGCCCACCAGCTCCAGCGACTCCATCACTCGCGGACGAACCTGTCTCGGATTCGCCTCGGTGACGCGGAGCGCAAAGGCCACGTTTTCGTACACGGTCTTATTGGGAAGCAGCTTGTAGTCTTGAAATACCATCCTCACGGTACGACGAAGGTAGGGGACTTCGGAGGGCTTCATACGTACGACATTGCGACCGTCCACGATCACCTGGCCCTGAGTCGGGAGAACCTGTCTCGTGAGAATCCTCATGAACGTGGTCTTGCCCGCCCCGCTCGGCCCCACCAGAAACACGAACTCGCCCTGTCGGATGTGCGTGTCGACGTTGAGAAGCCCCACCGCCCCGTTGGGATAGACCTTCGACACGCTGTAAAGGCGAACCAACGTCATCACTTCCCGCATGCTCCGGAAAATCGGGTTTACTTGGTATACTTCGATGGACCTCGGCAAAAACCTCCTCCTTTCCCCAAGAAGTATCTTCCATAGCCACTCAGGCGCCCCTCAAACCGACCTTCGCGAAGCGCGGGCGCACCGACGCCGCGTCCCGACTGTTCGGACTCTATCTGGCGCCGGTGGCAACCCTCAGGAGAAGCCCCCAGGCTTCATCTGGATGCTTCGTTTGCACGCTGATCGCGCAGACGGTCGTCCTGTCCTTGGCAAGACCGTATATCCCACTTCCGACGCGCATTCCGTTCACTAAGTCTGCCGGAATCTTATCTATCCCGCCGCTTTTCTCGATGAATGGACCAAGGTCCACCAGTGCGCCTTTCTCCGCGTAGAACTCATATCTGTCTCGAGGAAGGTACATGACGTCGGGGGCATCCTGGGCCGCCATGAGCACGATGAGCTTCTGCTCGTATGCGGTGATCCCGCCTGCGATCTGCGTTGCCGGTGCGGCCTCGACCTCCACCTTGACCCCAGGATTGGAGACCTCGTACGCCTTCACGATGTCCTCGACCGTCCGCTGCTCCTGGATGTCCCCCCATATCGACAGTCTCAGAGTCGTTCCCTCGTCTTTCGCCCCACCGCAACCCGCGGCAGAGACCGCCAACACGACGCAGGCTGCTGCGATCATGAAAACCCGGCTGCCGGTTACGGTCGTCACGTGCAGCATCCTGCCCACTATCATCACCCCCCACCAACGGCGCCTCTGCCTATGTTGGCACCCTCATCAACCCGGGACCCTTCCTCTCCCTGTCCCTGGCCTAACTCGGAACCGCCAAGATATCCCGGACGGCAGCTCGTCCGCGACAAGCCCCGGGCTCATCCGCACGCCGCCGCCCGCGGCCCGTTGCGTTTCCTTTCGATCGCTTTCAGCGCGGCCTCGACGATATTCTCGGGAAGAAGGCCGTACGCTTTGAGAAGCTCCTCCGACGTCCCCGATTGGCCGAACACGTCCTTGACGCCAACACGTTCCACCGGCACCGGGAAGCGTTCAGCGGTTATCTCACACACCGCGCTCCCCAATCCCCCTATAACGCTATGCTCCTCAGCCGTCACTATGGCGCCGGTCTCGCGCGCAGCTGCCACCACCGCCTCAGCGTCAGCAGGCTTGACCGTCGCCATGTTGAGCACCCTGACCGACAGACCTTTGCTCTCAGCGAGCCTCGACGCCGCCTCAAGCGCAAACGACACCATGACCCCGCACGCGATGATCGTGGCATCACTGCCGTCCCGGAGGAGAGCGGCCTTGCCGATCTCGAATTCATAGTCCTCGCCGAACACCACGGGGACCCCGCTCCTCCCCAACCTTATGTACACCGGCCCTTTGTGCCGCGCTGCCGCGAATACAGCTTTCTCCGTCTCGACCGCATCCGCCGGCACAACGACCGTCATACCTGGAATCGCCCTCATGAGGGCCACGTCCTCGACCGACTGGTGAGAGGCACCGTCCTCGCCCACGGTGATCCCGCCGTGGGTCGCGCCTATCTTCACGTTGAGCCCCGGGTATCCTATGACCTGGCGGACTTGGTCAAATGCACGACCAGCGGCGAACACCGCGAACGTGCTGGCAAACGGAATCTTGCCAGATGCCGCGAAGCCGGCCGCTGTGCCCATCATGTCCGCCTCGGCGATACCCATGTCGAAGAACCTTTCCGGAAACCTCGCTGCAAACTCGTCCGTTTTGGTGGATTTCGCGAGATCCGCATCGAGGACCACAACGTCAGGGTTCATCTCGCCCAGCTTGACAAGGGCTTTGCCGTACGCAGCACGCGTCGCTATCTTTTTCGGTACATCTGCCATAACGCTTCGAGCCTCCGTTCGTTTCAGAGTCGGCGAGTCGAGTCCGGTGACGTGCGGCGGCGGGCAGCCACGGGTCCATCTCACCTAGCTTCTATGGACCTGATGGCTTGCTCCGCCTCCTCGCGGGAAGGAGCTTTCCCGTGCCAGTCCACGGCGTTCTCCATGAATGGCACCCCCCTGCCCTTCACCGTGCGAGCGACGATGACCGTGGGCCGGCCCTTGGTGGCCTTGGCCTCCTCGCACGCTGCGAATATGGCGCGAACATCGTGTCCGTCTATCTCCAGCACATGCCATCCGAACGCGCGCCACCTTGCGGCGATGTTGTCAAGGGATTTCACATCTGTCACCGGCCCGTCGATTTGAAGCCCGTTGTAGTCAACGAAGGCTGTGAGGTTGTCAAGTTTCCGGTGAACCGAAGTCATTGCGGCCTCCCACACCTGACCTTCTTCAAGCTCTCCGTCGCCGAGGAGGACGTAAACCCGCGTCGGCCGTCCGTCGAGCCTGGCGGCTAGCGCCATGCCGTTGGCCGTGGAAAGCCCTTGTCCGAGCGAACCCGTGGACATCTCGACCCCTGGGGTATGCTTCATGCTGGGGTGCCCTTGAAGCCTGCTTCCGAACTTGCGCAACGTCAGAAGCTCCTCCAGGGGGAAGAAACCAGCTTCGGCCAACACCGCGTACAGCGCGGGCGCGGCGTGTCCCTTCGATAGCACGAACCTGTCCCTGTCGGGCCACAGCGGGTCCTGCGGGTTGACCCTCATCACCTTGAAGTAGAGCGTAGTCAGGATCTCCGCGGACGACAGGGAACCCCCGGGATGGCCGGAGCCGGCCTCCGCCGTCGCCCTTACCACGTGCACCCTCACCCGCCTCGCCTTCTCTTGCAGCATCCGGACCTCGTCCTCCGCGAGGACGGGCGTCTCACAACAGCGCCTATCACCACTACCGAGCATGTCCGTCACTCCTTACCTTGCCTTACCTTGGCCTTGCCTTGCTTGCCGCGTTGTGAACTCCCCGCGAAAGCCTTTCCCCGAGGACTCGAATCACGAACCTGGGGAGAGCCAGCACTCTCACAAACCTCCTGGGCTGCTGTAACAAGCGGTACAGCCACTCCAGGCCCATTCTCCCCATCCAATCGGGTGCCCGCGAGACACGACCCGCGAGCACATCGAGGCTCCCACCCACTCCGAGGCACACCGAGGGACCCAGCCGGGCCCTGTTGCGGGCGATCCACTTGTCCTGGCGCGGGGCGCCCATGGCGACGAATACGAGCTTGGCCCGGCTCTGCCGAACGCGTTCAGCTACCCAGTCCTCGTCCCGGTCCCCAAAGAACCCGTGGTGGGTCCCGGCGATCCTCAGGCCGGGCAGACGCGCCGAGAGTCGCGCGGCGGCCTCCTCCGCCACGCCAGGCGAGGCGCCGAGAAGAAAGACAGGCCATCCTTCTTCGGCCGCGCACTTGACGAGCTCCTGCATGAGGTCGAACCCTGCGACTCTCGCTGGAAGCGCGGAGCCCAGAATGCGTGATGCCCAGACCACCCCAGCGCCGTCAGGCACCACAAGGTCCGCGCTGTTCACGATGGCAGCAAGCTCCGCGTCGCGCTGCGCCATCATGGCCATCTCGGAATTCAAGGTCACGACTTGGTACACGCGGTCGCCCGCGGTCACCATATCGCGCACCCGCTGCACCGCCCCGGCCATGTCCACCCTGTGAATCCGGAGCCCCAAGACGTTCACGGTTTCCGCAGATTCAGCTACGTCCACGACATCACCCCGTCAAAGCCCTGCTCCGACGGCCGGTTTCTACGGCCAGGCGCGCCGCCTGCCTCGCGGCCTCCGCCAAGGCGGGCTTCGCTGCGGCAAGAGCAGCTTTCATGCTCTCGCGTCTCGCCCATACATCCATGACCTTTCGAGCAAGGGCCTCCCCATCCCCCACCGCGCGCCCCGCCGGGGTCACCGAGAGACCGGCCTCTTCGCCTACCATTCTGAGCAGGCCGTCGATCTTTGGATCGTAGGACACGGCCACGAATGGCGTGGCGCACGCGACCGCGAACACGAGCGCGTGATACCTCATGCCGATCACAAGGTCCGCGCACTCCACCAGGGACATTATCTCCTGCGGCGCATAGTCCCTCTCGAGCACGTACGAACCGTGGTGCATGAGCTCGGCGGCCGCTCGGCTCGCAGCCACGTCACCCGGCTTATGAAAAGGCACGTACACGACCACCGCTCCCAACGAGCGTTGCGCCTCATCAGCGGCGTGCGCCACAGCCTCAAGGTAGCCCGACCCATCTGCCCAAGGCCGCACCGAGACCAGTACAAGCGGCGTGCCGGCGGCTATCCGCACGCCCTCGGACGCGAGGATGTCGACGCCACGTCGGACAAACGGGCCCAGTTCAAGGCCAAACGCCGGATCCGCGGTCACCACGATGGGCGGGCGTTTCACGCCGACCTTCTCAAGGAGCCGGCGCGACGGCTCATCTCTCACCGTGATGGCGTTCACCGTGTTCGCGACGAACCTCACGAGCCAACGGCTCCAGGCTCGCTTGAGTGGGCCCACGCCCTGAGAATAGAAGAAAACGGGCTTGCCCATGAGCCTGGCCAAAGCGGCAAGGCTCAGGTAGTACGCGAGGGACCGAAAGCTCGTGACGTCTTGCAGGAGACTGCCGCTCCCGCTGATGAAGAGATCCGCTGCGGCGATCTCCCGCAAGATCTTGGGTAGACTGGTCCTTTCCACTGCGTCGATCCCGTGCGTCCGCCGCGTCGCCTCGGGCTCACGCGAAAGGGCCACTATAGACGCGTCGGGGACGGCTTCCCTGAGATGCTGGACCATTGCGGCCAGCATGGCTTCGTCCCCGGCGTTTCCGAAGCCGAAGTAGCCCGAGAGCACGAACCTCATCCCTCGATTCTCTCCCCCTCCGCCGCACCGGCATCCGCAGTCACACCCGTCGTCGCCTGCCCGGCGGGGCCAGATGGCCGCACTGTCAGCCGCACATACAGGCAGACGGCGCCGAACATCACCATAGCTACGATGGCGCCGATGACAAGCCCATACGCGGTCCGAAGCACCGTGGCTAGGAGCGGGGTATGCAGATGCGAGAACGTGTTCACCATCGAGATCTGACCTATACACCCGATGAGCGTAAGCGGGAGGGCCAGCCGCTTGTCGGCTCGCAGCAGTGCCAACGCCCCGAGTATGAGCGCAGGATGACCGATAAGGAACTCCTTGGTTCTCGGCCGATAAATGAGCATCTTCTCTAAGAATATCCTCATCCCCGCGTCGAGCGACGGGATCGGGAGGCCGAGGTAAACATTACCGGTGCGCATGATGTACACGAGCCCGATTACCCCTGCCACGCCAAGCACCACCACATGCCAGACACGGATCGGCTCCGAGAGCACCTCGGCAGCGGCCGCCATGAAGTCCCCAGCAGTCCTCCGCTGCGCGACCTGGTACCTCCAGTAGAGCACCACCACGAGCATGAGCGGCAGGATGTGCGCGACCTTCACGCCCATGAATTGGTCAAGATGCAACATGAATCTGGTGCTGGAAAGCGTCGCAGCGAGCAACAAGCCCCCCACTACTGACACCCCGGAAGCCTCGAGCCAAAGGAGACACGCGTCCCGGAGGCCTGTCCCGTCGCCCAACCGCGGGCTACGGCTGCGACGCGCCCTCGCCCTTGCCAGGACGAGTCCCACCGCGAGCGTGGGGAACACGATAGCTGAGCCCAGAGCCGCCACTTGCCGGAAGAACGTGGCGAACCCGGTGCTGATCAGGCCGGCGTACACGAGAAGCCCGAGGACGAACATCCCGAGCTCCGCGATGGGGGGAATGAACGCTATCATGTCGAGGAGCATGAACCCTCCGGCTAGAATGCCGGCGGCCACAATCACGAGCAAGGGCCTGCTCGGGCTGTACCATTCGAACGGCCGGGCCTCGCCGAGCGTAAATCCAGGCTCTGTCATTCCGCGTGCTATCGCCCCGACGTAATCGAGGTTCTGGCTCACCGCCGCGGCCTCTTCTCCGATTTTCGCGGGGAATGGACGAATGTACATGACCCTGATGTTTCGCTCGCGCGCAGCCCTGACAAACCGGTCTACGGCAGTTTGAACGTCAATCTTGTTCATCTCGCCCGCAGTTATGCTGTGAACCCGCACGACGGCGGCGCCCATGAGCCCAGCGAAAGCCTTGTCGCCCTGCTGGACCGCGAATTCCACATGGCCGAAGCTTAGCCCGTGAGACTTGAGAACGTCCGCCGCCTCGCGAATGTAGTCTGGGTAGCCGAGCACTTCCTGCCCTTCGAAAACGACGAGGCTGACCCCACTAAACTGAGCCAAGCGACCTACGAAGAATGTCATCTTTTCCGGTGTGATCCCCGGATAGTTCCTGAACCTCGCAACCACGCGAAGACCGGCGGCGTTCACCTGGCTTACCTCCGCGGGGTCAAGGCCGATGTTGACCTCTTCTATCTGCCTCAGGCTCCTCGCTGTCTCTATGAACGGCCCGAAACGCCTCGAGTCAATCACCGAGATCCGCTCCCCCGCGAGCCTCGCGGCGAGCAGCGGCGCGATCTCGTTGTATGTCGATGCGTCCCGGGGGAACAGGTACGTGTTGCTGCCGAGAAGGCGCCCCTGGTCTATCATTTGCCTGAGGACCGGGTCGGTGACAGGCGAGAGCTTGTCATAGTCAAGTATCTGCCTACCGGTGAAAGCGCGGACTTTGCCCTGTTCTATTAGGTCGCCGACAGTGCGCTCGTTCAGGGCGACGGAGGTCAGCCCTGCCTCCCTTGCCCTGCGCAGGAACGCGTCGACAGGATATCCTGATGCGCGGCACATCTCAACCGCCGCGTCGTAATCCATCACGAGCTCAACCTGGCGGTTGGACCGCTCCACCGCGACGCGCCCAACAGCGATGTACACCGACGCCAGTACCGACGCTATCAGCGTCCACACCCACAGCTTCCTCGCCCGCCAGGGTCCTGCCATGCCATCTCCACCCCACATTCCCGCCTGCGCGGCGGGCCGTCTCCTGCGATCTCCACGAGCCCCCCGGCGCCTGGACCGCCTCGAGGGCTAGATATGCTTCAGGGGCAAGAGCCGGGCCTCACTTGCCCGTGCCCGCAGACGTGCCACCGAAAAGGTATACGACCCCGTCCTGCACGCTCACCCCTCGCAGGACGACGGGGATCGGGAGCTTCGACACGTCAACCGACAGGTCCACGTTCTTCAGGAGCCCGTTCTTCACAGCCTCCGGTATCACGGCGTTCCCGACCCTGATGCGGTCCACGACATATGCAAGGTGAGTATCTCCCCGCACCACGAATCTGCCGTCGAGGGCTAGATCCACCTTCATGCCGAGGATGCTCGCGCTGCCGGAGACGGTCGCGACGCCAGGCCGAAGCCTCACCGTGAGGAGCTTCAGAATGCTGTCGCGCGAACGAAAGTACGCGTTCAGGTCGTCCTGTGCAAGTATGACCGTGACGTCGCCTCTGCCGACGTGCCTTACGCCGAGCTTGCCTTGGTGAAGCACAGAACGGACATCTATGTCGGCCCGGCGTGCGTCCACAAACAAGCGCTGGACGCGGAGCCCGTCCACCATGACGTTGCGCGCGTCGATCGTGAGGACGTCTATCCTGCCCAGCGCGACTGCAAGCGCGGGGAAGGTCCTGACGTACACACGAACCGACTCGGCCTCATCGAGGCTCGCGGCTATCGCATTTTCGAGTCGAGCGCTCACAACCCCCGGGATCGTCGCCTCCCCCACCAGGAAGAGGCAGACGACCGCGAGAGCCACGAGCGCGACCGCGTATTTCATGGCATCCCTCTATACGTTGCATCCCTCTATGCGTTACGTGGACACGTGGACCGCGCCCTTCGAGATGGGATGGCGTGGGATGGCCGGCCAACGCCACCGCGCCGGCGCTTACGCCGACGCCCTGGCCGCCGCCCTCAGGTAAGCCTCGATGAACTCATCGATCTCACCATCCATGACGGCCTGGACGTTCCCGGTTTCGAGCCCGGTCCGGTGATCCTTCACCATGGTGTATGGCTGGAACACGTAGGACCGAATCTGGTTGCCCCAGGCGATTTCCTTCTGCTCGCCCCGTAGTTCGCCGAGCTTCTTTTCCTGTTCGGCCTTGTAGTGCTCGAACAGGCGCGCCTTGAGGATCCGCATGGCAACCTCGCGGTTTTGATACTGCGATCGCTCATTCTGACAAGCCACTATGATGCCGGTCGGAATGTGCGTTATCCTCACGGCGGACTCGGTCTTGTTGACATACTGGCCGCCCGCACCACCGGAGCGGTAAGTGTCGATCTTGATGTCCTCGGGTCTTATCTCTATGTCCACATCCTCCGGCACCTCGGGGATGACGTCCACTGACGCGAACGATGTATGACGTCTCGCGTTGGCATCGAACGGAGATATCCTCACGAGACGGTGGATGCCCTTCTCTGCCTTGAGGTAGCCGTACGCGTTCTCTCCGCTTATGAGGACGGTAACGCTCTTCAACCCCGCTTCTTCGCCGGGCAAAAAGTCGGTGATCTCTGCCTTGTACCCGCGCCTTTCCGCCCACCGAAGGTACATCCGGAGGAGCATCTCCGCCCAGTCCTGAGACTCGGTACCGCCTGCGCCCGGATGAATCGAGAGGATGGCGTTGGCGCGATCGTACTCGCCACCCAACAGGTGCGCGAGCTCAAGTCCGGAGACCACCTTGGCGAGGGACTTGAGGCCCTGCCGGACCTCCTTTTCGACTGACTCATCGTCCTCCTCGAGGCCCAGCTCAAGGAGCACAGCAAGGTCCTCGGCCTCGGCCCGGGCTCTCTCCCATCGCTCCACATCGGCTTTGATCTGGCTCACTTGTTGGAGCACCTTCTGAGCGGCCTCGCGGTCATCCCAGAAGCCCGGCGCGCTAACCTGCTGCTCGAGCTCGGACAACTTTGATTTCTTCGCCTCAATGTCAAAGATACACCCTCATCTCTTCGACCCTGGAAACAAGGTCGTCTAGGACGGGTTTCAGCTCACTCAACATCCGCCTACGCACCCCTTCCGCAGCACTTCTTGTATTTCTTCCCGCTCCCGCAAGGACACGGATCGTTTCTCCCAACCTTCTTCACACGTCGCTGCTCCACACGAGGGCGCTCCTCGTCCTGCCCGCCCCCGCTCATGGTTATGCGATAACGACGCGCCTTCGGCTGTCTCTCGCCGGTGTCCACGCCGACCCGGAACATCCAGGTCACTACGTCCTCCTGGATGCTGGCCTTGAGAGCCTCGAACATCTGCCAGCCTTCGATCTGATATTCCTGGACCGGGTTGTGCTGCCCGTAGGCCCGAAGCCCGATGCCCTCGCGCAAGTCGTCCATGGCCTGCAGGTGGTCCATCCACCTAGCGTCTATGATTCTGAGCATAACGAGCTTCTCAAGGGCCCTCATGCGTTCAGGCCCGATGAGAGCCTCCCGCGCCTCATAAGCCTTCTGAGCCGCTTGCACGATATGCTCCTCGAGCTCGGCTCGACGCAAGCCGACGAGGTCCTCTTTCGTAACCAGCGACGAGCCCGGCGCAAAGGTCTTGTTCACCCGGTCGGCAAGCCCATCGAGGTCCCATTCCTCCTGGAACACCTTTTCGTTGGCGTAGGTGTCCAGCATTCCCCGCACAACCTGGGCAATCATCTCCATGATTCGGTCCTTGAGGTTCTCGCCGCGCAGGACCATGCGTCTGTCGCGGTAGATAACCTCGCGTTGCTTGTTCATGACATCATCGTACTCGAGCACCTGTTTGCGAATGTCGAAGTTGCGCGCCTCCACACGTTTCTGCGCGGTCTCGATAGCTCGGGAGAGTCGCGGATGCTCGATCGGCACGTTTTCTTCCCAGCCGAGCCTGTTCATGATATTCGTAATGAACTCCCCGCCGAACAGACGCATCAAATCGTCCTCAAGCGAAACGTAGAAGCGCGATGCCCCCGGGTCGCCCTGGCGCCCGGACCGGCCGCGAAGCTGGTTGTCAATGCGCCTGCTTTCGTGACGCTCGGTGCCGATAATGAAAAGCCCGCCGAGCTCGACGACCTTCTCATGTTCCCCGGCGCACGCAGCCTTCGCCTCTTCAAGATAGGCCTGGAACTCCTGCCTCGCCTTGAGGACTTGCGGATCCTTCGTAGGGAACCTCTCGGCGGCCTCGGCCACGACCTCGCTTGAGTAGCCTTGAGCGCGTAGCTTCTGCTTGGCGATGTACTCCGGGTTGCCGCCCAGCACGATGTCGGTTCCGCGACCGGCCATGTTTGTGGCTATGGTCACCGTCCCGAGGCGGCCGGCCTGTGCGACTATCTCAGCCTCGCGCTCGTGGTGCTTTGCGTTGAGCACCTGGTGAGGAATGCCGCGGCGACGCAGCATCTCGCTGAGCCTTTCGGATTTTTCGATGGAGATCGTGCCCACAAGGACCGGCTGCCCCTTTTTGTGCAGCCTCTCGATCTCGTCTACGACGGCGTTGAACTTGGCGCGCTCCGTCTTGTAAACGACGTCCGGGTGATCAATCCGGATCATCGGGAGATGCGTCGGGATCACGACAACGTCGAGCCCGTATATCTTGCGGAACTCCTCTTCCTCCGTGGCAGCGGTGCCGGTCATGCCTGCCAGTTTCTTGTACATCCTGAAGTAGTTCTGGAACGTGATCGTCGCAAGCGTCTGGCTTTCCCGCTCGACCTTCACGCCCTCCTTGGCCTCGATAGCCTGATGCAAGCCGTCACTGTAGCGTCTCCCAAACATGAGCCGCCCGGTGAACTCATCCACGATGATGACCTCGCCGTCCTTGACGACGTAGTCTCTATCGCGCCGCATGAGCGCGTGGGCCCGCAGAGCCTGGTTCAGATGGTGGGCGAGCTCCATGTTGGCGTCATCATACAAGTTGTCTATGCCCAACATCTTCTCGACCCTGGCCACGCCGTCCTCGGTCAGCGCCACGGTCCGGGCCTTTTCGTCTACCGTGTAGTCCACCTCAGGCTTAAGCCTCGGCACGAGCCGGGCGAAGTGGTAATACAAGTCCGTCGACTCCTCCGCCTGGCCGGAGATGATGAGCGGAGTCCGCGCCTCATCTATGAGGATGCTATCCACCTCGTCGACGATAGCGTAATTCAGCTCGCGCTGAACCATCTCGTCTTCAGACGTGACCATGTTGTCGCGGAGATAGTCGAACCCGAACTCGTTGTTCGTCCCATACGTTATATCTGCCGCATAAGCAGCCTTCCTCTGGGTGTAATCCAACCCATGGACGATCACGCCCACCGTAAGCCCGAGGAACTTGTAAATCGTCCCCATCCATTCGGCGTCGCGCCGCGCCAGGTAATCGTTCACAGTGACGACGTGAACGCCTTTCCCTGGGAGGGCGTTGAGGTATGCAGGCAGCGTAGCCGCAAGCGTCTTGCCTTCGCCGGTCTTCATCTCGGCGATCCTGCCCTCGTGGAGCACGATACCGCCCATGACCTGCTCGTCGAAGTGGCGCTGTCCCAGCACCCTGGCAGACGCCTCCCGGACAACCGCGAACGCTTCCAAGAGCATGTCATCCAAAGACTCGCCGTTAGCAAGTCGCGACCTGAACTCGGCCGTCTTCGCGGCGAGCTCGTCGTCAGACAGCTTGGAAACCTCCGGTTCGAGGGCGGTTATGGCCGCTGCCATGTCTCGCAATCTGCGGAGCTCTCTCTCATTGAAATCAAACGCTTTCTTAAGAAAGCCAAGCACCCTGCTTTCCCTTCTTTCAAACCGGGCATTGCGCCCATGGCTCGCGCGGACGCGGTGAGCTGGAAATAAAAAGCCAACCACCAACCCCCTCTTACTGATGAGCGGTCCGCACGCGCCCTGTCGGCTCCTGGCGACCCCGGAGACGGGATCGAAGAGACGAGTTCGTACGGAACCGCCGCGACGCACCCCATTCAGCGAAAACCGAGAATCATCCGTGCGAAGTCCATCCGTACCGGATGGACGCGCCCTCAAGGCGCACGCCACGTCCCTGTCTCAGAGCGGGACTGTGTCAGCGCCAGCACGCGCCCGCACAAGCTAGCGCCAGAGGTTCAGCCCTTTTGTTGGCTCCGCCCCTTGGCGCGAGATAATTATACCATTCACCCAACGGTCCAGCAACCTCGCGCCCGGCCAGACGCCAGCCAGCCCGGCCAGCGGTCCACCCGCTCTGCGCCAGCGACCCGCCGCTCGGTCAGACTTCCGAGCACGGCTGCTCCACCGCCCGGCTGGCTGCCCGGTCGCTCGGTAGCCTAGCGTCGCCGAAAGCCTGCTCGCCGGGAGGAATTGCGTGCTGCGAGGAATCGCGTAGGAACGAGCCCTGCCTCGCGTCGACACGGCTTCAACATCCTGCTTCGGAAGTCTTCGTCTCACAAGGTGGTTTTCACGATAAGGCAGCTAACTATGCGTGAGAGTGCGGCTTTTTCGACCAAGCTTGGACCGCGGGCTTTTCCTGGCGAGCATCTCGTGCTGGATGAGGAGGAACACACCGAGAGACATCACCACGTCACCCAGGCTTACGACGCGGTGAATGGGATACGGCTGGCCGATTGGGATCACGTCTCCAAGCTGCCACAAACGTGTGGTGGCATCGACGAGTCTATAGGTGAGGACCTTGCCTGACTGAATCGCGGTAACCTGCTGCGCCATCCCTACCGCGGTGAGCATGTCGGCGGACACTGGCATTTTCATGCCGTTGGCGATGATGACTACAAAGTTCAGTGCAACTCCGATCCCGGTGAGGAGCATCCAGCGGATGTGACGGTTGGCCCAGATCGCATAAAGGAGCAAGGCGTAACTGACGAAGAATGCGTAGGGCGCAACGGATGAGACGAACGCGGCCCCGCGCAACCCGAGGGCTACCACTGCAGCCTCAATAGCGAAGGAGGCGATTATGCAGTCGACCCTCTTGAGTGGCATCTCTCCGAGGCTCGAAAACGTCCCGCCTCGGAGCTTACCTACGGCCATCGATGCGACGGCGGTGTCAACCAGCATCGCCTATCACCTTCTGGTTCTTGAGCTCCTCGACGAACGCCTTCACTACCTCCGGGTCGAACTGCTTGCCGCACCCGGCGAGCAGTCGCCGCACCGCTTCCTCAGGCGGATACCCACGTCGATACGGCCTGTCGGAAGTCATAGCATCGTAGGCGTCGGCCACGGCTAGTATCCGCGCGTGGATAGGGATGTCCTGCTCTGTCAGACCGTTTGGATAGCCGCGTCCGTCAAGACGCTCATGGTGACATCGTATCGTCGCAGCAACGTCTCGCAAAAAGCTGATCTCCGATAGGATCTTGGCTCCTGTAACCGGGTGTTGCTGGATTCTCTGGAACTCGTCGGTCCTGAGCTGACCGGATTTGGAGAGGAGCTCGTCGGGAACGCCTATCTTGCCGATATCATGCAACAGCCCCGTGTATTCGACCTTCTCAACCTCACCCTCGGGCATACGGAGCTGGCGCGCAATTGCTGCGGAGTAAACCGCCACCCGATCCGAATGCCCCCGTGTGTATTTGTCCTTCGCTTCCAGAGCGGCTGCAAGCCCGCGGACCGTATCCGCGTACAACTCCCTCATTTTCATGTATTCCTGGAATGAATACCGGGCGAGGAGAAGGGGAATGAAGAACAGCGTGGTGCCGAGCATACCTATGTACGGGTACGCCGCACCGATGAGAAAGCCCAACGGCGCGAGAGCAAGGTAATTCCTCAAGACTCCACTGATGTTTCCCGACCAAACTACGCGGAATGGCGCCGACTCCGCAAGTGCTATCACACCCGTAACGAGACAAGCGTTCACAACAAAGTAAACGAGCGTGCTGGTTACAACAGGCAGGCTGTCCTCGGGCAGGTGAGGCGAAGCTATGTGGCCTCCCAACCATCCGTATACGAACCCTGCCAGCCCAACCGTTATTACCATTTGAGCCAGATTGAAAAAAACCTTAAGAGGTCCAGAACGCCGCCGTAATGCACTTACAGCGCCATCCACAGCACCCACGTACGCAGCAGACGGTCCACAGACAAGTACTGCAGCAAAGTTCGTCGCAAAACTGACAGACACCGCACCGCCTTTAGGCAACGGTACCGGCAGCATTCCTGCGAAAAGGGATAAACCACCAAAGAAAACCAGAGACTGCCACGGTGTCGCCCTGAGGTGTGGAATTGTGCAAAACAACACAGTCGCAGCGACGAGGACTGTGCCAGTTACGTAGAGTATCAGAGCCCGCGAGACGCCATCTCGGGCGCGTCCCTCTCTGTGGGAATGTTGCACTTACACCATCACCTCGGCAACAAATGTAGGGAACCCTCGCCTGAGACAGGCGCTACGCTAGTCTACTGCTGGACCGAAAGCTCGTCACTGCGGGGCTCGTCACCAGTAGAAGCTGCCGCCACCCGCCAAAATCAACGCCACGAGTGCAAGGATCGCCTTCACGATGTTCTTCATTTGCCTTCCAGCCTCCATTCGCATTTATGAAATGCCGGGCTAGAGTGGCCCGGAGAACTCGAATCGGGACCTGGTCTCCGCTCAAGGCGTTGCTTCAGGCCGCTCTGCCGCTCCCAGAGTTACACCGTAACCCACGATAGCGGCCTGTTGGCGGTTCTCCGGCGGGGGTTCCAAGACCGTTGACGATGTTGAATTATCGCCGCAGGCGCGTTTCTCCTACCACCCTGCTAGAGGTTTCCGCAAGCTAACCGACGTCCTCGTCGTAATACTCCTCCCCTCCGTACGTGAGGGTCACGCACCTGTTTACGGCGTGAAGAAGAGCCCTTATCACCGCCTCCTCCTCGCTTCGTGTTACGTACGACGCGCCCGTGGATGGCACGTCGCCCCACGGTGACCCGATAGTCGCAAGCACGACTGCGGTTTCTCTGCCTGATAGCCTGCAGAGCTGGACATCATCGACCGAGAGGCCCACAAGCCCTCCGAATGCCTTATCAAGGGCCTTCAGTGCCGCCGCCGCCGGCACCTTGAACCTGTTATCCTCGTTAGGCAGGTCGTCTTCCTCGCCAACGAAAGTCCTCGGGCCGTATGACAGCTCGACCACGGCGTGTATTCGATCGGAATACACGTTCACTCCCAAACGCTTGAGGCCGATGCGGGGCTCGAGTCGCAGTTCCTCGTCGCCGACCGCCCGCCCACGGCCGTCCTCTCTCGGTTTGTCAGTACCCTGCGAAGCCACGGTCTCGCCCGACACAACCTTGTACTTCTTCGGGACAGCCTTCCTGGCATCAGCGCCCTGCTGTCCGGCACCTTCTGGTGCCCCACTCTCGCCATTTGCGGTCCCGCGCGCCCCGCCCGCCCTGGCCTCGTCACCAGATGCCGGGCTCACCGAAACATCGGGCGCCAGGATACCCATTGCGCTTTGAGTTGCCGGGCCGACGCGCTCCGGAACAAGCGCCCCCCGTTTCGACGACCTCGCCGGTCCACTTCGCCCTCTTGTTATGCTGACCGCCTCGAGAGGCAACCTCCGACCCAGATGCGTCGTGCAGGCCGACTCGACGTCTCGCACAATGCGACGAGACTGGACCCGGCCTTCCACGAGTATGTCGATGGCGGTGACTTCGCCGTCAGCACCACAATTCACGCTCACGGACGCAACCCCGGGGATTTGCCTTATGGCAGCTTCAAGCATAGCCGCCTGCTCGGGGCCGCGCACACCGCTCGTCGAGCTGTCTACGTGGCTGCCTTCTTGATGCGCTTCCTTGCGGGGTGCCATAGCATTGGCTCCCTTGCTTGCAACTTTATGCCAACGCTTATGCTATTCTACCTTACAGCAGGGAATCCTGCCGCAGCACGAGCCCGTTCCCGGTTTTTTGTCGGCGGACAGCCGAGTCGACGAGAGCTCGCAGCCCCCCCGATACCAGGCAATGTCCCCCCAGAACCACTGGAATTGCGGCATCCAGAACCGACCTCGTGAAGTCCCGCGCCACCCGGTTCTGGATGTCCGCCGGGCGCATCAGATCGGAGCTGAACCTATCCCTTGCAGAAAGCATCAGGCCGAGGTGCTGGAAAAGCACTCTCGAATCCATGAAAGCCGCGTCCGCCACTTTCCCGAGGGCCGTCACAAAGGCGGCAAACCCGACCTGTTCGATAAGACAACCGATCAGCGAGACGACCTCTTTCCGGTGCTGTCTGCCAAGGGCCTTCATCCCGCGTTCCTCTGAGAACACTCTCGTTCTGCATTTCAGGTGCCGGTTCACGTAGCCGACGGCGCTTGGATTCACGCGTCCGATAAGCGCGATCTCCGAGAGGTAACTCGATAGGGTATCCCGCGCCTGGAGGAGTCGCCCCCACGCGGGTTCGAGATCGAGATTACCGATAGCGGCCCGCGCGCAAGGGCCCACATCGGGATGAAGGCCCAGGACCATCACGTCTGTGGGTGTGTCAACGTCAAACAACGCCCCGACAGTCTCGTCCATCGATGCCACCGGCAGCACGCGGGCAAGGCTCATTGCGAGCGCGTTGTCGGACGCCAGCAGATCGCCCGAAAGACCGAGGACAGCGGCGGCGGGCGTGAAACCCACAATGTCGCTGGAAAACACGTTATTGGCAACGACCAACGCGTCCGCGGCCGCCAAACCCCGTGCCACCGCTGCAACCTCGCCTGCAGCGAGAAGCGACCCTGACGCGCCGCCCATGTAGAGCACGGCCTCCAAGGCGTGCTCTTTCACGACCTTGACGATATGTTCGCCGAAACGGAATTGGCCGCGCGCCGGCACCAGCTCCACTTCGATCTTGGTCCCTATTCGCGCGGCCTTGGAAGCAAGGTCTTCATAGGTTGTATAAAGCAGAACGCGGTCGAGTTCGGGGAGCCCAGTGAACTTGTTGAGGTTATCGAGAACCACGGCCTTTCTCACAGAAACCACGAGGTCCTCGGCCTCGCTCAAGGGCCTACCGCCCTCGAACACTACGAGCGTAACCTTACGCACCGCACCACTCCTTCATGGCCCGCTCCCGTCCGCGTGTGCCACGGGCTGCGGGCGAGACCAGGAACCCAGGTGAACGACTTCGCCGCCGGCCAGCGGGGTTGCTCGTTGCGCGCGTCTAGGCCTCAGAACTCAGGCTCTATGAGGCCATAGTTCCCGTCCCTGCGCCGATAAACGACATTGACCTCCTCTGTCTCGGCATTGGAGAACACATAGAAGTCGTGACCCAGAAGCTCCATCTGCATGACAGCTTCCTGAACGGACATGGGTTTCATGGCAAACCGCTTCGTCCTGACGATACGCGCCTCCTCTTCGGCCTCCTCGGGGACGTCTGGCCCCTCAGGACCCTCAGGAGCGAATGCCGCCTCCACAAGGTGCGCACCGATCTGGCGCAGCCGGCGATTGATGCGTGTCTTGTACTTCCGTATCTGCCGCTCGATTTTGTCGACTGCACCGTCCACCGACGCATACATATCGCCTGTTTTCTCCTCGCCGCGTAGGAGAAGGCCGTTTATTTGTATCGTGACGTCTACGATATGAAGCCCTTTCTCGATGCCCATGGTCACTTGGGCGTCGATCTTGTCGCCTTCGAAGAACCGCTGGATCTTGTTGACTTTCTTCTCGGCGTAGTCCCGGAGAGCTTTTGTCACTTCCACGTTTTTGCCTTTGATGGTTATCTCCATCCCCGTCAGCTCCTTTCCGGATCGTGAAAACGAGGCTTCCACGTAGTATATTCCCCCTCGCGGGGGGAAATCCTGCCCCACCATCCACTGCCCGGCGATGGAGCCGCTGGCTCGTTCCCATTTGTGCACGGCCCGCTTCAGCCGGGCACGTGAAGCTTTCTTTCGGTGATCACCACGAGCCGCGAGATGGTCAGCGTCATGACGAGGTACATAAGCGCCACCATCATCCATATCTCGAACGGCCGGAATGTGCGCCCTATCACTATCTGACCCTTTCTCACGAGCTCTTCCATGGCTATCACCGATACGAGGGATGAATCCTTGAGCAGGGCGATGAACTCGTTTCCCAGCGGCGGCACAATGCGCCTGAACGCTTGCGGAAGGATCACAAAGCGCATGGCCTGCACGTAGGTCATGCCAAGCGCCCTAGCGGCCTCCATCTGCCCTCTGTGGATGGACTGAATCCCCGCTCGGACTATTTCGGCTACATACGCCCCGCTGTTTATGCTCATAGCCGAGATCGCGGCAAGATACGGAGGCACCGGGAAGCCCAGCACTTGAGGAAGCCCCATGTATATGATGAATATCTGTACCAGGAGGGGGGTACCGCGGAGGAAATCCACGTATATAGCGGCCAAGTATGAGACGAGTCTCGTCTTGGAGATCCTAGCTATGCCTACAAAGGTCCCGATGATGATCCCGAAGGTGATGGAGATTGTGGTCAGACGCAGCGTCATCCACGCCCCCAGGAGGAGAAACGGAAGCGATCTCTCGATCACGTCCCACCTGAACCCAGGGAGTAAGCCAGCAAGAAATGAAAAAGCAGCGTTCAACTCTCTCCACTCCCACTCTTGTGTTCTGTACCGGACGGCTCGTCCACTCAGAACTCTGGCGGCCCAGCGCCTGGCGCCTCGGCAGCGGGCCCGGCCACGCGACGGCCAGGGGTGCCGACGCATCCAACCTCCCTGGTCGCGTTCGAACTCGCCGGAGACCGGAAAGCCCGTCGGGCACTACTCAGAACTCACTAACCCACTCACCTTCAACGGTCGCACCACAAAAAGACGCGTAACACCGCCGCTGCGCAACCGGAACGGTTGCGCGCGGATGTGTTACGCCTTGCACCTCGATGAACAACCTTGAATCGGCCGACCGCGTCTGTCGGGCTTCGCTTCCTGCGTTTCGGTCCCACATCGGACCTGCGTCACGCCACCTTGCGCCACCTCGTCGCGTCACGACGGTAGCGCCAACTTCCTTCCGTGTCTCGTGCTTACTTACTGGCCGAAGTATTTCGCGTAGATCTCATCGTACTCGCCCGTGCTTTTCAGCGTGGCAAGGGCCTTGTTGATGTTCTTGAGGAGGTCTTCTCTGTCCTTGCGCATAGCAATCCCATAGTATTCAACGGTGAACGGAGCGCCGACTATTTTCAGCGAATCGTCATTCTTCACAGCATCCGACGCAACGGCGATGTCCATTATGCACGCATCGACCGCGCCGTTCTTGAGCTCCAGGAACGCGTCGGGTGCGAGGTTGAATCTCTTGACCTCTCCGATGCCCTCGATCTTGGAAGCCGCGAAATCACCGGTAGTGTTAATCTGTACTGAGACCTTCTTACCCTTGAGATCAGATGGCTGGGTTATGCCCTCGGTGTCTTTGCGGACCACTATGACCTGGCCAGCGGTGAAATAGGGGTCTGAGAAATTGACGCTTTGTGCACGCTCGTCGGTTATGGTCATTGCGGATACGATCACGTCGTAGTTGCCATTCAGCAGGCCAGGCAATATGCCGTCCCACGCGGTGTTGATGATTTCAGCCCTCATACCCATCTGTTTTGCGATGGCCTGAATGAGCTCGATGTCGAAACCCTTGAACTCCCCGGTCTGCTCATCCTGCCACTCGAAGGGAGGAAATGCCACGTCGCAGCCAACCTTGAGCACAGGAAGCTCCTCTTGTGCCTCGTTCCCAGGCGCTGCCGCCTGTTCCGGCGCTTTCTTCAGGGCAAGGGCAACGGCCAAGACAATAATGGCGATGACACCGATGATAAGTACGAGGCCGGACTTTTTCATCTTCGCTCCACACCCTCCTCAAAGTTCCAGGTTTCTAGTCCGATTATATTGCACGCCTCAACCCGTAGCAAGTACAGGTTTCTTGGAGCCCCAATATGAGGAAAAGCGCGGCCTTTCGGCCGCGCCGCTTGCTGACTCGCACCTTTTGAACGGCATCGTTTGAATGCCGCGTACGACACCGTCCCACTCATCAACCTTGACCACTGGACCCTAAAGCTAGTTTCCAATCAGCAACTTAGGCACCACGATAACCCTTCTGAGCCTCGAAGCACTCTCGGCAGTACACCGGCCTGTCTTCGCGGGGCTTGAACGGGACCTGAGTCTCCTTGCCACAGGACGAGCAAATCACCGTGTACATCTCTCTCGGCCCATCGTTACGCTGGCGCTTGCGGGCCGCGCGGCAGTCCTTGCAGCGCACGGGCTCGTGTTCGAAGCCCTTCTCTGCGTAGAACTCCTGCTCCCCTGCGGTGAAGACGAACTCCGCACCACAGTCGCGACACGTCAATACCTTGTCTTTGAACTCCATACTGGATAAATCCCCTCGCTTTGTGGTAATGACACCCCTGCTCAGATAACCGTTGTACCCCGGCGCACCTTTCTCGTCTATTCTATTCGCGCCCCTGGCCCGCGGCCGGCCTTGTGAGTATACCGGAACGACCTGAACAAGTTGGGCTTGAATCTATTCTATTCGTCCGTGCAGATAAATGCAAGTAAATTTGCAATTTCCTTTCCGCGTTCGGACGTTACGCCTCATTTAGCGAAGAAACGGCCCATCCCGAGAGAATTCGCTCGGATGCACCTGCAGGAGTTTCGGGCGGCGTGGCGAATTGGAGTCACTTAAGTCCGCCAGGACAAGCGGGCAAAGCCAACTCGGCCCGGGTAGCCAGCTCACCGGACGCCGACAGAATAGGAGGAGTGAGCAGGATGTATCGTAGAGGCGCTCTGTCCGTCACGGTAGTCGCCTTAGTACTGTTGTTGGCCGCCGGCGTAGGGTATTGCCAGTCTCCTAAGTACGGTGGCACGATTGTGTTCGCGAGAGGCGCGGATTCGGTTTCCCTCGACCCGATCAACGTTACTGACGGAGAATCTCTCATCGTAACGAGGCAGATCTTTGACGGCCTCCTTCAGTATAACGAGAAAAACACGTCTGTTGAGCCGGCCTTGGCTGTCTCGTGGACCGTGTCTAAGGATGAAAAGGTGTGGACGTTTAAGCTGCGGCAAAACGTGAAATTCCATGATGGCACCCCCTTCAACGCTCAGGCTGTCAAATTCAATTTCGACCGTTGGAGGGACCCCAAGAACCCATATCATGACGGCGCCTTCGAGTACTACTCGTACATGTTCGTCCAAGGGGACACCGACCTCATCAAGTCAGTTGACGTGGTCGACGATTATACCGTCCGGTTCGTTCTGGAGAGACCGCTCGCTCCATTCCTTGCTAACCTGGCAATGACGCCGTTCGCCATCGCGAGCCCCACCGCTATCAAGAAGTACGGCGCAGACTTCGGGAACCATCCGGTGGGCACAGGTCCGTTCAAGTTCGTCAGATGGGACCATGGCGACAAGATCACTCTGGAGCGAAACGACGCATACTGGGGCGGCAAGCCGTACCTAGATAGGATAGTATTCAGGTCCATCCCGGACAACTCCGCGAGGTTCATGGAACTTCAGGCCGGATCCATCGACATCATGGATGGCCTCAGCCCCGACGATGTGAAGATCGCCGAGAAGGACAAGGCCCTCAAGATCCTCTTGCGACCGAGCTTCAACGTAGGCTACATGGCCATGAACATGGAGAAGAAGCCATTCGGGGACATAAGGGTACGGCAGGCGATAGCACACGCCATCAACAAACCAGCGATAATCAAGGCATTCTTCGCCGGTCTCGCGGAAGTCGCGAAGAACCCGATGCCGCCGTCGCTTTGGGGTTACAACGACAGTGTGACCGACTATGAATACGACCCTGCCAAGGCCAAGAAGCTCTTGGCGGAGGCGGGGTACCCCAACGGGTTCGAGACCACACTCTGGGCGATGCCCGTCCCGAGGCCATACATGCAACAGCCTCAGAAGATAGCTGAGGCGATCCAGGCGGACCTGGCAGCGGTGGGAATCAAAGCCAAGATAGTCTCGTACGATTGGGCGACCTACCTTGACAAGATAGCGTACGGAGAACACGACATGTGCCTCATCGGATGGGTTGGCGACAACGGCGACCCCGACAACTTCATCTACGTCCTCTTCTCCGGGAGCAACGCGGTTCCGGGCAGGGCAAGCAACTATTCCTTCTACAAGAATCCCAAGGTAGACGAGCTCCTCGTGAAGGCACAAACCGTTTCAGACCTCAACACAAGGACGAAGCTGTACGAGGAGGCCCAGCAAATCATCCATGACGATTGCCCGTGGGTACCGCTAGTACACTCAACTCCGCCACTGTGCGCGAAGAAGGAAGTTGAGGGATACATTCCGCACCCGACGGTGTCGGAAAGCTTCCGGAAGGTCTGGATAAATAGGTAAATAGAGGGCAAACGGGCGAGTTGAGGAGCCGACTTCCGCTCGGCTCCGTTCCATGTCGTCGGTGGCGCCGGGGCCGGCTTGGGGCTGGCCGGTGGCCAGAAGCCCCAGGCCGGCCGGCGCCAAACGCGGCGCCTCGCGTTATGATTCGTCGTAATCGTCATAATCGGGGAGGCGGGCAGCTTTTGGCCCAATACGTGCTACGACGGCTGATGGCGACAGTGCCAATACTCTTAGGCGTTACGATTGTAGTGTTTCTCTTCCTTCACCTCATCCCAGGAGATCCTGCCAGGGTGATATTAGGCGAGAGGGCCACGCCCGAGGCCCTGGAACAGGTACGCGAGGAGCTCGGCCTGAATGACCCCTTATACGTACAGTACCTACGGTTCCTGGGACGCCTCTTGAGAGGCGATCTGGGCCGGTCCATCGTCAGCAACACCCGGGTCTCACATGAGCTCGCCACAAGGTTCCCGGCTACGATTGAGCTTGCGGTGGCTGCCATCTTGATTGCTGTCGTTATCGGTGTTCCGGCAGGAATCGTATCAGCGGCCAGACAATATTCGTTGTTTGACCATATCAGCATGATGGTCGCGCTCCTCGGCGTGTCTATGCCCGTGTTCTGGCTGGGGCTCATGTTGATATGGCTGTTTGCGCTCGAGCTCAGGTGGCTTCCGATGTCGGGCCGCCTGGATGTAACAATTGATCTCCGCACTATCACAGGGCTTTTCGTGCTGGACAGCATTCTGACCGGTAACCTTGCGGCGCTCAAGAACAGCCTGGCGCACCTTGTGTTGCCCGGGCTCGCTCTTGGAACGATCCCGATGGCCATAATCGCGAGGATGACCCGGTCAAGCATGTTGGAAGTGATGCGGCAGGACTACATCCGCACCGCCCATTCCAAGGGCCTCGCCGAGCGGACCGTAGTGATCAAGCACGCCCTGAAAAACGCGTTGATACCAGTGATCACCGTGGTGGGCCTGCAGTTCGGATTCCTACTGGGCGGAGCTGTGATGACGGAAACTATCTTCTCGTGGCCCGGCGTCGGACGGCTTGCCTTCGATGCCATCATGAACAGGGACTTCCCGGTTTTGCAGGGGTCCATCCTTTTGATCTCATGTGTGTTCGTTTTCATCAACCTGCTTGTCGACGTGGCTTACGCGTACCTCGATCCGAGGATCCACTATGACTGATCGACTTGACCGGCGTTGCCTTGCAACAAGACTCGTTCTGCCTGGTACGACCATGATCGTCATCAGAATGCGGCGGGAGGGACGGCGTTGACCCCGGTGATTGAAATTGCTGCGGCGGGAAACACACACGACGGCGGTGGTGAAGTTCGTGGATCAAGCCTGTGGCGGAGCGCATGGCGGAGGCTTCTTCGGAATCGGTCGGCCGTCGCCGGAGGCGTCCTCGTGCTACTTCTCGCAGCCGTGGCGATCGCAGCCCCCTACCTGGCACCGTATGATCCCCTGGCTCCGAGCCTGGAAGATAGGCTCTCACCTCCGTCAGTCCTTCATTGGTTGGGCACCGACGACCTGGGAAGGGATATCCTCAGTCGCATAATCTATGGCGCAAGGGCGTCGCTCCAAGTGGGGATACTCGCCGTCGCCTTCGCACTTGCAGCCGGAGCGGTTCTCGGGATAGTAGCTGGCTACTACGGAGGGCTGATGGATAACCTCATAATGCGCGTCATGGATGTCATGCTGGCCTTTCCGGGTGTGCTGCTCGCCATAGCCGTGGTAGCGATCATGGGCCCGTCGCTCGGCAACGCCATGGTGGCTATCGGGATTGTGTCAATTCCGGTTTATGCACGGATAGTCCGCTCGTCGACGCTGCAGGTCAAGGCCAGCGAATACCTCGAGGCCGCCAGAGCACTCGGTGCCAGCGACCTGCGCATCATTCTCCGACATGTCCTTCCAAATTGCATGGCGCCACTCATCGTGCAGGCTACCCTCGGCATCGCCACGGCGATCCTCGACGCAGCGGGATTGAGCTTCCTTGGGCTCGGGGCACAGCCCCCCACACCGGAATGGGGCGCGATGCTAAGCGGCGGGCGCGCCTTCCTCCGCGTCGCCCCTTGGGTGACGGCATTCCCGGGAATCGCCATAGTACTCCTGGTCATGGGGTTCAACATGTTCGGAGACGGGTTGCGCGACGCACTAGACCCCAGGCTGAAACAATAAGTGCACGGTCGAGCCTTGTTCTGTGCCACGGTTCTGTGCCACGTCCCGAGTAACCCCGTCGTGTCCCATTTCGCGACTTCGCACCCATCACTCGCCCGAGCGACCAGGGCAAAACCAGAGGCCATCGTCATCGCCGGGTCGGAGCGGACAATGCACGCTTCCTACGCCCGGCTGAGACCCGGGCCGCTGCCTTCACGATCTCGCCGAACAAGATGGTCGACGCAGAAAGGGCCCAGACTGTCAGCCACTCCGCCGGCGTAAGCGCAACCGTATCGAAGATGGGTCGTAGCGCGGGTACCACCAACACCACGAGTTGAAGTGCGGTTGACGCCACCCACGCCCCCACGAGGTACCTGTTGGTCAGAGGGCCAAGACGGAAGAGTGACTGCAGCGTCGAACGAAGGTTGAAAGCATGGAACAACTGACTGAGCGATAGAGTGGCGAAAGCCACCGTTCGTGCCGCAAGGACCGGGTCTCGGCCGGTATTGACGTCTTCCTGCACGCCGAGCCAGAAAGCCAAAAGCGTGATGCCACCGATAAACGCCCCGTAGAGCCCTATGCGGACAACGCCGCCCGCACCGAACACCGACTCCGACCTCTTTCGCGGTGGGCGCCTCATCACTCCCGGGTCGGGCGGCTCCACGCCCAGGGCAAGTGCAGGAAGGCTGTCGGTGACGAGGTTTACCCAGAGTATCTGGATCGGCGTAAGCGGGCTGAAAGTGCCAGATACTATCGCCGTGAAGATCGCCGCTATCTCTCCGATGTTGCACGAGATGAGGTATGCAATGGAGCGCCTGATGTTGTCAAAGATGGTTCTTCCCTGCCGCACCGCTTCAACGATCGTCGCAAAGTTGTCATCGGCCAGCACCATGTCCGCGGCTTCCTTGGCCACGTCAGTGCCGGTTATTCCCATCGCGCATCCAATGTCCGCGCGTTTGAGCGCCGGGGCGTCGTTGACGCCGTCGCCCGTCATGGCAGCAACGTGTCCCTGCCGTTGAAGGGCCTCCACGATCCTGACCTTGTGCTCTGGCGAAACCCGTGCGTAAATGGACACGCACCGAACCGCAGCGTCAAGTTCCTCATCGCTCATGTTATCAATCTCGGCTCCTGATAGCGCCAGCGGAGCCGGGACGCTGCCTCGTGAAGAGACAGATTGACTGCCGGTTGCGAAGCCCCCGGCCCCGGGCGCAGCCGCCGTAGCGGTGCTGCCGGCCGGAAGACCGCGAGCCCCTGACCGAGCCTCCGATTCGGACTCGGACTCGGACGCGGACTCGGACGCATGAGGGCCTCCTCTCTGGCCTTCCCCGGCAAGACCGATGGCCCTCGCCACCGCTATGGCCGTATCCTTGTGGTCTCCCGTTATCATGATGGGCACAATGCCAGCCTCCCGGCACGTCCTGACCGCAGCAGGCACCTCGGCTCTCGGCGGGTCCATCATGCCCATGAGCCCTACGAAAACCATGTCCTGCTCGATGTCATCAGGTTCCAGGCGCGGCGGAAGCGACGGTAAGTGCCTGAAGGCGAACGCCAATACGCGCAGTGCATCGCCGGCCATATGACGGTTAACGTCCATGATACGGGTCCTCGCCGCGTCGTCAAGAATATGAACCTCCTCCCGCTCGAACACAAACCTGCACCGATCGAGCACAGAATCAGGGGCACCCTTCACTAGGGCCACATAGTGGCTCCAACCCTGCGCGCCGCGGCAGGAGTCTTCGCCGCCCTCCAGGTGTGGCGAAGCCGCAACGCCAGCATCTGCGCCCTTGGTGACCGGTCCACTCGCATGTGTTTGGGGGCCGTCGAGATCTTCGGGTCCGCACGCGGGCGGAGCGGGGACCGGCCAAGGGAATCGGTGCACCGTGGTCATTCGCTTTCGAACCGAGTCAAACGGGATCTCCCCCACCCTAGGTGCCTTCTCGGCCTCGTCCGGACCGAAGCCGGCCTTCCTGGCTGCTACAACAAGAGCGCCTTCAGTCGGATCGCCCGTGACGTACCACTCCCCTGTATCAGGGTTCTGGCGGAGCTCAGAGTTGTTACATAGGAAAGCAATGCGCGCCATCATCCCGAGATGCGGGTCCGTCGCATCCACGGTGGCGCCGTCCACCAAATCGACGGCAGCCGCACCGACGTCGGATGTCCCGACCTCTTCGCCAGCCGCTGGCTCTGAGTCGATTCCGGCCACGTTTCCGTTCGCCGCTGTCCCACTGATCAGGTCGACACTTTGGGTCGGCCGGACATCGGCGAGACGATTCGGAGCTGCGGCGGCATGAGTGACGGTTCGGGTGGCCGGCACGGCGGCAGCCCCTTTATACTCCGCCCCTGCCCTCGAGGCCGCGGGAATCGCTGCCGATGCGCAAGCGGCCGCCAATTCGCCCTCGGCCTCGCCCAGGCCTCTTGCCACCTTGAACTCGCCTTCGGGCGAATAGCCCTGCCCCGTTACCCGTAGCACCCGGCCGTCAGCATATGCCCTCACTACCGTCATCTGGTTTTCCGTGAGAGTGCCCGTCTTGTCTGAGCAAATCGCCGTCGCGCTTCCCAGGGTTTCCACGGCGGGCAGCTTACGAACGATAGCATGGTGCCGCGCCATGCGTTGCACCCCGATGGCCAGCACCACGGTGACAATGGCAGGAAGTCCCTCGGGAATCGCCGCGACCGCAAGGCTGACCGCGGTTAGGAACATCTCAAAGACTGGGATGCCCCGCAGGAGCCCGGCGACGAACATGATCGCGCACAATCCAAGCGCCGCGCCCCCCAGCCACTTCCCGAGCTCCTCAAGGCGTTCCTGGAGCGGCGTCCGCTTCTCGGTGGACGTCTCGATGAGGCCGGCGATGTGCCCGACCTGAGTCTTCATGCCTGTCGCGACAACTACGCCACGCCCCCGCCCGTACACGCAGATCGTCGCCATGTGGACCATGTTGGACCGCTCGCCTATCGGAGCGTCTTCCGGAAGCACTGCGTCAGCAGCCTTCTCCACGGGCACGGACTCGCCCGTGAGCGCCGCCTCCTCCACCTTGAGCGTAACCGCTTCCACGACGCGCATGTCCGCAGGGATGTGGTCCCCGGCCTCGATGAGCACCACGTCTCCCGGCACGAGCTCCCGCGTTGGCACCGTAACAGTGACGCCGTCGCGGCGCACGCGGGCGTTCGGGGCCGCGAGCTTCTTGAGGGCAGCCAGGGCTTTCTCGGCACGGCTCTCTTGCGTAACCCCGAGGACGGCGTTGAGCACGACTATGGCCATGATGACGATTCCCTCTGTAAACTCGCGCAGCGCCGCCGAGATGGCTGCCGCAACGATGAGCACCAGCACCAGGGGCTCCTTGAACTGAGCCAGGAACATCTGGAGGATGCTCGGCCCGGGCTTTTCACGGAGCTCATTCGGGCCGAAACGCTCCAAACGCGCCTTGGCCTCCCTGGAGGAGAGGCCCTTCGAGAGATCCGTTCCGAGGAGGGCGGCGACGTCGGACGCGCTCATGCAATGATACGGAGGGGTAGCTTCCGCGGAGCCTCTGATAGCGCTGAGGTCGGTCTCGTTAACACGTCTCACAGCCGTTTCTCTTTCCATCGCTCATTTCCTTTCAATACGACGAGTCTCGATGCGACGCGCCGTTCGTGCCGAACTCAAGACCCCGTCATTCCTCTGGGGTTCTTCTACACAACTAGGGTGTCCTTCCGTCAGGGAACCGCATCCACCCGCATGCTGCCCGTTGGGCGCGTCAGCGCGGCGTGGGTGCAGGCACTCCAAATGACGGCACCAGGCTAGAAAAAAAGACCTCCACACCATCGAAGTGGTGCGAAGGTCTTGCCAAGCCTGCACGAGGCTGGTAAAGCCAGGCTCAAGGCCGGTTGTTGACTTTACCTGAACCAGCTACTCCCCTTCGCTTGTCGCCCGGCACGGGCTCCGCCTTTGCGGGTTTTGCGGGACCGACCCCTCATGCGATAAGGAGTCGCCCCCCGCGCTCTGTCCACAGACATTATACCTGTCGCAAGCCCGACTTGGCAATACCCGCCGCTTGGGAAGGCCGCGCCTGCGGCCAAGCGGTCGCACCCGCCTGCACCGGGCGACCGTGCCCACCTTGGCCGCGTCCGCCCGGTCCGCGTCGCGTCCAGCTTCAGCTGGGATCGCCCATTCCACGCCCATGCCGTCCGTCACCAACTCCCATGTGTGACGCAGTAACCTCATTTCAGCACCGTCCACACGGCGGCTGCGCCCACCAGGATGGCCTCGGGTATCGCCACGAGTTTACAGACGCCCCCGAAGTCCGCCCCAAAATGAGCGACCGTAAGAGACAGGCACAGGTGTGCTGGAGACAGCATGACTCCCGCCTGACCGCTCACTACGCCCAGGATGGCAAGATCGATCGACCGCTGTGCGAGAAACGTCCCCGCTGTCGCCGCCGCGGCCCCACCCGCGATCGGTGCGCCGAGGCCTGCGACAACAGGCAGAGCAAGCCCTGCGTAGGCCGGCGCGTAACCTGTAAGAAAACCAACGAGGAACGGCATTACGACCGCAACGAGGATGACCGGCACCCCGGAGGACTCAAAGAAAGCCGGCAATTCCTCGAGCGCGCCCGAAAGCTCCAGGACGCCCTTGAAGGCCATGACCCCCGCGATGAGAAAGATGATGCTGCTTGCGACGGCTTCTTTCGCGAAAACGGCAAGCTTCCGCACCGGGACGCGAGCGTACAGAGCCGTTAGTATGGCGACGACGCCGAGAACAAGCGTGATGTCCACAGAAAGCGCCACAGCGCCCACGACGACCGACAAAATGGGCACGAGGCCGTTTGCCAGCGCTATCCAGTCTTCGCGCGTAGGACGCGCTGTGTCGGAGCCGGCCCGTTCGGCCCGCGGAACGCCGTGAAATCCGACAAAAGCGCCGCTTACCACGGCGATGACAAAGAAGGGAGCCGTCAGCTTTACGTAGGTCGGGAGCGGCAGTCGCAGCAGGTTTGAGGCAATTATGAGCCCCGGGTACACCGGAACCACGAATTCCATCGGGTGCCGAAACCAGTAATTGATGAAGCTACGCCGTTCCGCCGACATGGACATTTCTTGAGTGGCCTCGCCCACCATCGGCGCAGAAAAAAGCGCCCCGCCTGCCGATGGGAGAAAACCCACTAGGAGCGGGAGAAGGGCGGCGACGGCTCGCCTGTCCCGCACTATCTTGCCGAGCGCCCCGGTCATGCCGCCGAGAAAGCCCGCGTGGCGCATCACGTTCTCGAGCACCATCACGACGAGCAGCGCGGCCGCCAATTCGGCGGAATCCAGCGCGAACACCGATGCCACGATGCCGCGCACGAGCTTCACTGGACCCATCCCGAACATGAGTCCGAGTCCCACAGCGGCCAAGAGCATAGCGATGCCCAGGTTCATCTTTCTGCGCAGAGCCACCACAATGAACAGGCACACCAAGACAAGCTTGACTAGCGCACCCACTTTCGGCCCATGCCCCCATCCCCGCCCGTTGCTGAGCGCGTGATAGTGTCAGAGACCATCGGTCTGGCCGTTGCGCCGTTCGGCCTGGCGGTCGTCCCGTTCGCAAATGACGGGCTTGACGTCGTGGCACCTATATTACTCGTATAGCGAACTCCGGGCACACGGGGCTGCAATAGCCGCACAGGATGCAGGCGCGTTCATCAACGCGGGACTTCCCGTCCACGATCGCGAGCGCCCCATTCGGGCATGCTTCCACGCACGAACCACACCCTTTGCAGTATTGCGCGACTATCTTGAGCCGCTTCCTCTTCAGAGTGGCCTCCTGCTCGCCTGGGGGAATCGTCTCTCCGGCAAATATGCGGCAGTTCATATCCACCTCGGCCTCGGATACCATTCCGACAGCCACCGCATGCACTCCGGGAAGCCCCAGCACGTATCGGAACGCTTCCTCCCGCCTTGGAACTAGATGCCCGCCCCCCAGCGCTTTCATGGCGTAGATGCCCTTCCCGCGCTCGGCAGCCACGCGGATGGCCGCGGCCATGTCATCAGCCGTCCCGCCTAGAAGGCCCAAGCCAGCCACGTTGATGAGCGGGTGGATCACGTCGATGTCCGCCCTCTGCGCCGCAGCTCTCACCACGCTTACCCTATGAGTCGAGATGCCGATGGCCCGCACTAGGCCCTTGGCTTTGTACTCCACGAGGCACGCGTGAGCACCGGCACGCTCCTCAAAGACTCGCTCGTCCAAGCGGTGGGCGTGGAGCATCACGATGTCCAGCTGCTCCACGTCGAGCGCGTCAAGGGCAAACCGGACGTGCTCCTCGGCTTCCTCATACGAAGAAGCCGGCGTTTTCGTGGCGATAACGAGCGGCCCGGTCCACCCCGCCTTCGCCCGCCGGATGTGCTCATATGTGCCATAGGTATGAGCTGTATCGATGAACGTGACGCCCAGCTCCAAGGCGCGCCGTATCACCCGCGCCGCCTGCGCGATGGGAACGTCCGCCTGCACAGGTCCTATAGGCAGGGCGCCGAAGCCTAGCCGTGTCACGCGTATTCCGGAGTTACCGAGCTCCGCTTCAGGAATCATGTCGTGGCCTCCCGCAGGACTATGGTATTCCTGGCCGGCGCAATCATGGATAGCCGACTCCAGAGTTGAGAGATGAGACCGCCAAGCCACCCATTAGCGGCGAAGTGGACTCCGTGCGACCCACACATGGCTCAACTCTAGGCTTGGCCGTGCACAACCTCCACGTCGATGCACCGCCACTGAAGAACGAGCGATGAACGATTGCCCGACAGCGCACGTAACTATTCGTTCCCTGGCCGTCGATATCCTGCCAAGGACCTGGATAACTCACCACAAGTTTGCACCTTTTCTAGCGGTGGGTGATAAGTGAAGGACAGGGATGCCGGGCAAGCCGACCTTGAGCGTGCCGTTTTCGGCGAGTCAGCAGGCCAGCCCGCACCCGGCCCGCACACCAGAGCTAAATTCGAATGAGGCGCGCCGCGACCGCGGCGCGGTCCCCGGAGGGCAACGCCGGCACCCCCGGCACGACCCCGCGCCGCAATGTAGCGCGGACTTCTGGCGACGTACTGGCGATGCACTTAGGTATCGTGGGATCCTAGTATCGCGAGACCTCGCGGAGGTATCTAGCCAACAACGTCGACCCCACGAGGCGCCAGAGGCGGTCGGTACCGTAGCCGAGAAGACCGAGGAGCACGATGCCGGCAAACATCCAGTCTATGCGGAAATACAGTCTTGACGTCCATATGAGGTAGCCCAGTCCCGAGTTCGCCGCGAGCATCTCCGCGGCCACTATCACGAGGAATGAGGACGCCATGGCGAGGCGCATGCCAACATAGATGTACGGGACGGTTGCCGGGGCAGTTACGTGCAGGAACAGTTGACGACGGTTGGCCCCAAGACACCTCGCGGCGCAGATCTTCTCCTCAGGGATGGCTGCGACGCCCGTCGCCGTGTTGATCATGACGATGAACCCGGTCGAATAGACAATGAGGAGGATCTTTGACAACTCGCCAACACCGAACCACACGATGAACAGAGTGATCAGCGCGAGCGCCGGGATGAACCGAAAGAAATGCGTGAAAGGGTCAACCAAGCTGCGAACAACCGGGGATGAACCAACCAGTAAGCCGACTGGAATGGCCACGAGGCTTCCGAGTATCCACCCGGCGAAGATTCTTCCGAGGCTCGCCCCGATGGACTTCAAGAGGATCCCCTCCCGGAGAAGCTCGCCGGTCCCCTTCACCACGGCCGTTGGCGCCGGTAGAAAGAAAGGGTCAATCAGGTAGGTCGACGCAAGCTGCCAGAGAACGATCATGGCCACGACGCTCGCTACCGAGTAGAAAGGGTACCGTTTCCCGACCATGCCCTCGAGACCTCCTCTTCGATGTCATGCTCGATCTGACGGAACGCGTCGACGAAGTCCGGGGCAAGTTCATCGCGGGGATAATCCATGCGCACCTCGATCACACGTTTGATCCTGGAAGCCGGCCCCGCGGTCATTATCACGACGCGCTTGCCAAGCAGCACGGCTTCACGGATATCGTGCGTCACATAGACAAAGGTTTTCTGGGTCCTGAGCCATATGTTCACTATCTCCCGCTGGAGGATGCGCCTCGTCTGAGCGTCCAACGCCGCAAACGGCTCGTCCAAGAACACGATCGCGGGATCGGTGGCAAGCGTGCGCGCGATCTGGACTCTCTGTTTCATGCCGCCGGAGAGCTCGGCAGGAAACTTTCGCTCCTGACCCTTGAGGCCGACCATCTCGATATAGCGAAGCGCCGTAGCCCGCTGGCCGTCCCGCGCCATCCCCTGCATTCGGAGGCCGAACGCGACGTTCTCCTCGACGTTCAGCCAGTCGAAAAGGGGCGCCTCTAGGGACTGGAATACCATGCCGCGGTCCCGGCTGGGCCCCGTGACGCGCTGGCCGTCCGAAGTCTCTACAACGCCGCTGGTTGGCTCGGTGAATCCGGCCATTATCTTCAAAAGCGTGGACTTCCCGCAGCCACTTGGGCCCACTAGGACAAGAAACTCTCCTGTGTGCACCGAAAGGTCGATCTCGCCTAGAACCCTTTCTTCGCGGCCCCGTCCGCGGCGGTACGTCTTGGATACCCCTCGTAGACGCAGGGCAACGCTATCTGGCACCATTTCGCTCTTCTCCTTCGAGCATGTCCCACAGTATGCTGCCCTCCGACTGGGCCGGTCCCTCTAGCCCCATGAGGTATGCGAGGGTAGGCGCGATATCCTTGAGTCGGATCGCCCATTTTCGCCTGTAACCTTGTCGAATGCCGGCACCGCTGAAGAAAGTCATTGCCGCGTTCGAGAACCCCTTGTAGGTCGCGGCTGGCAGGTACGGCGTGTGATGACCTGTCACCACCGTGCATGGGCGAACGATTGCTCGACCCAAACGGTCCGCATAAAGGCTGCCGAACCGCAGCGATTGGATCTCGCCGTCCCATGTGGAATATCCTGGTTTGAGGAAGTACAGCACATCCCCTATCCATTCCTTTGATGCCCCGACAATGCCAAGGTCTTCGGGCCGGCAAGCGAGATGCACGGGGCACTCGCCGGTCTCAGGATCCCGAATCTGCCGCAAGGCCGTTATCACTTGGTCCCGAACCGCTTCGTAGTCTGCCGGTCGTACCTTTCCCCCAGGCTCCCGCCCGGCGAGATTCACCCAAATGTGTTGCGGGTCTAGATACGGCACGGCTTTGGACGCCTCTATGTCCACCGCGAACCGCCCCGCCGCCGAGTCCCACGAATACTCCAACAGCCCCGCGTTGACTAACGCTTGGACCACCGAGACATACTTCCATGTTGGCAGAGAGCCATGATCCGATGTGACCACCAACACACTGGACGCGTCCATGCAACCCTCAGCTATCGTGCCGATTAGCCCGTCCACTATCCGGTACGCGTCTCTATATAGGTCCCACGCCCTGCGTGTGAGGGTCGGCGATGTGTAGGGAAACTCAGGGTCGAGGTACCCCAGGAATGTGTGGTTGAGAGCGTCTATGAGGTGGTAGTGCATGAACAGCACGTCCCAACCGGCCCGATCCCGCAGGTACAGCACGGCCCGAGCCATCCAGTCCGCCTGGAACCCAGCCTGCTCGAGAGTAATGTCGGCGCTCACGTTGAGCGGGCCGTATGGGCGCAGTTGTTCGTTCACCGGAACGTACGGGCACTCGAGACCCTCGACATATGGGCCGATCTCAGATATGATCTCGGCCTCGAGCCCAGGTGGGTAACTCCATCCCTCCGCGCGGAACACGTCCGTGCAATAGAGCTCCACATGCTGCGCTTCGGGGGAGAGGCGGGCTAACTTGAACCTGAAGACAACCCTGCCGACGCCGAACTGCCGCACTAACCACTCGCTCCACTGCCCGGGTGCCAGGGTCGCAAGTGGTCTTCGTGCGTCCTTCCGATGGGCGATGATGAGCCGATCGTATCCTTCTGAGGTGCTAGCAATAAGCAAGAGCGATAGGTCTTCTCCAGTGGATTCAGTGTCACCGCCCACCCGTATCTCGGCTTCAAGCGGGGTCATCCTCGATTCGACCTGACCCGACCAGCCCTCGGCAGGTCGAAGCCGCAAGGGTGCGTGCTTTATCTCTGCTGTCGGAAGGTCGAGGACAACGGCCTCTGGGTAACCCGTAGCATATACGCACGGCTTCTTGACCCGCCATGGGTCGCCGCCAGGCGTTAGCCCGCCAAGGACCATCCTGCCGTCACCGGTGCCTGGCCATCCCACGGGGTAGTTCACTATCAACGTTCGCTTGCCCGCTCGCTCCGCCGCCTCCCACAGAAACTCTGCCCTGCTAGAGGTCGATTGCTTGTTCCTTGCTCCGTCCTTCTCGCCAGCGTCGAGCGGCTCACCCGCACGATGAGCGGTGAAGCTCAGGATACCGTGAGTTGCGGGCTCGGCACCGGACGCTATCGTGGTCCAATTCGTAGGCGTGTCAACTGGAATCGAGGACAGAGCCTCACTGTAGGAACCTCGATCGGCGAGTTTCTTGAGGTTTGGCATACACCCTTCGGCCATGAACCTCTCGGCAAGCGAAAGCAATGAGCTATCTATCCCGATGACGATGGCCCGTTGCACTGTCCCGGCTTTGGTCACCATCTCTCCCCCTCGCGCAATGTTGGTGGCTTCGACAAGACTTGTCGTGTCCGTCTACTTCAACGATACCCGGGCCGGATCCACTGAACGCAGCGCATCCGGTGCCACATTCTGGCGGACCGAGAGCTTTTCCTTGATGATACCCTTATTGACCATGAACTGCGCCAGGCTTTCCATGGCTTTCAGCTGTTCGTCCTTCAAGCTCAGTGTGTAGTTCTCGCGACGCATCTCGGTTAGCACTTGTTCTTGCGGAGCCTTCACCTTGTCGGCAACAATCTTGCTGGCCTCGTTCATGTTGCTTAGCATCCAGTCGGTGGCCTCAGCAAGCGCCTTGAGGGTCGCCACCACAACCTGGGGATTCTTCTCAACCAGTTGCCGGCTGGCCACCAGAAAGCCAAGGGACTGCTGTCTAGCGGCGCTGTCGTCTGTCAGGATCCGCACGCCAGGGATCTCTTTCGCCTGGTCGGTGCCCTCACCCCATACCCAAGCCGCATCGATACGGCCCGCGCGGAGCGCCGCTATGATCTCGAAGAGGCTGGAGAACGGCGTGAGCTTGACACTGTCCTCTGGTATGCCATTGACCTCAAGGTAACGCAGGGTCACGTACTCCTGAAGCGAGCCCTGAGCAACGCCCAGCCTCTTGCCTCGCAGGTCCTTGGGATCGTTGATGGCGCTCGACACGGCAAGTTTGTGAAAACCGGGGTCCGGCTCCATGATCGTCGCCACCAGTCGGAGCTGTCCTGGGGCAAGCCGTGTGAGCGTCGCGAAGTCCATGCCTACGCCGAAGTCAGACCGACCCGCAAGCACGGCATCGAGGGTGTCCGCGCCATAAGAGAAGACCTGGACAACGGGGTCGATGCCATACTTCTTGAAAAGCCCGCGTTCAGCGGCAACATGAATCTGGGCACCCAGGATGAAGGAGTCGACGCCCAGCCTTACCTGGGCTGCGCCCGCCGCCTGGGTCACTGCACCTGGGGCACGGATGACAAGAGACAACGAGATTCCTGCGAGGAGCGCCAAGAGTAGTACTGCTGCCACACCACGACCATTCATGCCAATGCGTCTCTGCGACATCGAAGCGACCCCCTTTTCTGCCGAAGTGTTTTGGTTTTGGACCGACAGCGAACTCCTACACACCATCGACCAGATTATCGACGGCGGACGATGTGAAATGAGAGTTTGTCTGTGCGCTGATATCCCTCGGTGTACAGCAACGGAACGCCTTCCTCTGTGTATGCGATCTGCCTGGTTAAGAGAATAGGGGTGCCTATCGCGATCGACAGCCTATTGCCTATCGTTTCATCCGCGAGGACGGGCTCTACGAACGTGATCGTATACTCCAAACGCACGTGGCATTGTTCTTCAAGAAACGATAGCATGTCGCGCTTGAACAACGCGGGGTCAACCGCGAGACCATCGATTAGGCTGGGAAGATAATCGCGTAGGTATATCACAGGCTCGCCATCTGCAAGGTACACGCGTTCCAGCTCCCAGAGCTCAACTGGAGCGTCCAATTGGAGGCACTTTCGAATCGCGGCTTCCCCTTCCCCGTCGCACTTTCTGTACGCGAAGCCCGCCATATCACACTGTTGGCCGCTTGCGCTGATGATGTCCGGGATGGGCTTCAGCTCTGAGAGACTTGTCTCGATGAGGCCCACATTGGCGTTGACAAAAGTGCCAAGTCCCCACCGCCGCAGCAGGATCCCGCTGGCACGGAGGGTCTCGAGGGCTTCACGCAACGTGTTGCGGCTGATGCCGAGCTTTTCAGCAAGCTCGCGTTCGGAAGGCAGACACTCTCCGGGCTTGAACGTGTGCCGGATGGCGTGGACAAGAGAAGCGCGGGCAGCGTTCACTCGCTTTTCTCGGCTCAAGGTTTCCACAGCGGCAACCCCTTCTGGTTGGAGGTCCTACCTCTTGTGCCACAAGTATAACACGTGTCAAAAAACGAAGTCAACTCCTCAGCCCGTCGCGTCAGCGCGAAACGGTGACGCACGCTGAGCACCCCACGAAAACCTAAAGCTATCCCCCTGCGCGCTGCGAGCACGAGCGTTCCGCGCTCGCAGCTCGCAGAGGGTCGCAGCGGGTCTCCAACCGAGCAGGGCGAAGCCGTTCTAGAAGTCGGCATCCCGTGCCGAGTAGTGGTTCGCGGCGGCAAGCTCACCGGCCCCGGGCTCCACCCGATAGCCTGCAGCCGTCAAGGCTTCCTCCAGTGCGCCGAGAAAGAGCATCACATTGGCCTGGGTGCAGGAGTGTCCCATGAGGCCGACGCGCCATATGCGCCCCTTTAGTGGGCCTAGGCCACCCCCTATCTCCAGGCGATAGTGGGTCAGCAGATGCCGCCGAATCCGGGCATCGTCAACTCCCTCTGGCACCTCGACAGACGTGAGCATCGGCGCCCTATAGCCCTCTTGGGCGAATAGTCGGAGGCCCATGGCGGTGATCCCCGCCTTGAGAGCGTCGCTGTGCAGCCTGTGCCTGGCGAACCGCTCCTCGAGCCCTTCCTCATGGACGATACGAAGGCTCTCATAGAGCGCATAGATCATGTTCACCGGCGCGGTATGGTGGTAGAACCGCTCCTTGCCCCAATAGCTGTGCAGCATGGCCAGGTCAAGATACCAACTCTGTACCTTGGTCTTGCGCGCGCCAAGCTTCGCCTGCGCCCGTGCCCCGAGGGTGATGGGAGCAAGCCCCGGCGGGCAGGAAAGGCACTTCTGCGTGCCGCTGTAACAGACATCTATACCAGTCGCGTCGACGCAGACCGGTGCCCCGCCCAAAGACGTCACCGCGTCCACAACAAGAAGGGCACCGTATCTGTGAGCCAGCTCGGCTATGGGCTGGATGGGCTGCAAGACTCCTGTGGACGTTTCCGCGTGAACGATCGCAACGACGTCAGTGCGACGCGCCTTGAGCGCCTCTTCAACCCTTTCCGGCTCGACGATCTTCCCCCACTCCGCTTCGACAAGGGCGAGATCCCCGCCGCATCGCGTCACGATGTCGGCCATCCTCTGGCCAAAGAGGCCGTTCACGCACACGAGAACCCTGTCTCCCGGCTCGATGATGTTCACCAGCGCCGTCTCCATCCCGGCGCTGCCCGTCCCGGATATCGGGATGGTGAACTCGTTCTCGGTCTCGAACGTCTTCGCTAGGAGCTCCTTTGTGCGGTTCATTATCTCCAGGAACTCGGGATCGAGATGGCCGAGGGTCGGCATGGCGAGAGCTTGAAGCACCCTTGGGTGCACGTTACTCGGACCGGGCCCCATGAGCGTTCTCCCTTCAGTCGAAACACCGGGATAGTCCTGCACCGCAAACACCTCCGCCCGAGATATTGTTGCCTGCGAACGTCGCGCAAGGCGGCGCAGCGGCGCGGCGCGCCGCTGCCCATAACCGCAAAAGGTGAATAGCCATTATGGCCTATGGCGCCGCCTCGGATCGCGAGAAGCGTCGCAACATTACGATTCTGCGTGCACCAGCCGCTTCCTTCAGATCCGTGTCAGTATGTCTGAGCGACTCCAGGGGGCATTTCGGGATCAGGGATGCCCACACAAGCAAATGCCTGGGCGATCGGTGGATGGACAAAAGGCCTACGGCGAGGGACTTGCACCACGCCCAACACGTATGTGGTGCGTGGGTACCGGAGGATGACCGATCAACAATGATGGACACCTAGCGGGCACGGACCAGACGCGCGTCAGGATAGCTTGGTCTCGCGCTTGGCCTGCGCTTCACCTTGCAATCTCACGAGTACGGCGTTTTTCGAACACACTATGTGTTGGCGTCCGAGCCGCTCCGCCTCTTCTGGGTCGCGTGCAGCAATAGCTGCTAAGATGGCTTCGTGCTCGCGCATGGCCTCGGCCACACGGCTCGGGTTCGACTCTATGGCTCTGCATAGCACACCTATGGATTCACGTAGCACAGGGAGCAATTCAGTCAGCTTCCTATTGCGGCTCGCCCGAACGATTATCTCATGAAATCTCGAGTTTTCCTCGACCCATCTATGAGGCGCGGCCTTGGGCGGAAGGAGTTGTTCCATCCGTACCACGCAGCCGCGCAGCTCAGAGAGCTCCTGTGGCGTGATGTTGCGAGCCGCTAGGCGGGCAGCCAAACCCTCGAGCACCTCTCTTAGGTCGTACAAGCCGATCGCCTCGTCGAGCGGCATATTGATCACAGTGACTCCTCTCACGGGGGCGACCTCGACCAAGCCCTCCGACTCCAGTCGGCGAATCGCCTCCCTGACCGGGCTTCTGCTCACACCAAGTTGTTCCGCGAGTTTGTCTTGTATGAGACGTTCCCCGGGCGCGAAATACCCTTCTACGATCGCCTGGCGAAGGCGAGCGTACACTCTCTCCCGAATGGTCTGCCTAATCTCTCGACCGTCTAATGCGAGGAGTTTGGGATACCCGTTATCCTGTGACGATTCCCTTTGCCGTTGCCGTTGACGTTGTTGGCGTAGAGGCATAGTGGCACTCACTACCCCCTTAATCCTTCTACAAGCTGCGTTTCTCTTCAGAGAGAGGATGAGAGCTCACCTGTACATCGAACGAGTCCTGCACATGGTCTGTTTCATGATGGGACCACGTGGCGCAGTAGCGTTGGTAACCACATGCAAAGAAGACGAGCCCACACGCTCCTACGCCGGACATGCACCAATAAACTGCGTGGAGCGGAAGGTGCTCCGCGATCCATCCCGCCAGCATGCCGCCTACCGCAACACCCACGTCGTACATCGCAAGGAGTGTCCCAAGAGCAGTGCCGCGGCGCGCGGGTGCCACATGGTCCACTAGGAGCGCCGTCACCGTAGGCTGCATCACGGAGAAGCCTATTCCGTATACTACCGCGGCAAACACAAAAGACGCGAGGGAAGTCGCGTTCGCCAGAGCGGCCATGCCCAGACTTATCGCCGCAAGGCCCGGAGCAATAACTGAGGCTCTTCCGTACCTGTCGGAGATCTTTCCAGCAAAAGTTCGTGTGGCGAACATCGACAGCGCAAACACTGTGAAGAACACGCCCGGATTTCCAATCCCTCTGGACTTGGCGTACACCGCAATGAACGATGCTATCGAGCCGTAGGTCGCGGACCCAAGGCCGAGTGTGACCGAAGGAAAGAGCGCCTCGAGGCCGAGAAATGAGCCGATGCGCGCTAAAACACCGTGGGGACCGCGCGTCGTGTGACTGGAGTACTCGTTGTGGCCGCCGCCTACCCGGCCGCACGACATGCAGCATCCGTCGCGCGGAGGGCCATATTCCTCGTGTATCCGATCGCCTCGGATGCGCGAGAACAAGCGCACCTTCAAGCCTCCCGTTTCACGCAACGCAGCCGAAGGCACGCTGATACAAAGGGTGCAGATGAACACGATTCCCGCGAGCACCCCAGACGTTGCGAAGAGAGCCCCATACGACAGGCTCTCGACAATCCCCACCCCTACGATCGGCCCGACCGCCATAGCTAGGCTCGTCGCGAGCAGGAAATAGCCGAGGCCCTCACCCCTCCTGTGGTACGGTACGGAGTCAGAAATAAGGCTGCTCGCAGCGGTCGAGTACATCCCGATCCCGAGACCGTGAAGGAACCTCACCGCCACGAGCCCTTTCACATGCGTCACAATCCCGTACAGGACAGCCGACGTTACGTAAACCAAAGCACCAGCGAGCATGAGACCTTTCTTGCCGCCCCGATCAACCCACCGCCCGGCAAAAGGCCTCATAAACACTGAGGCCATGGCAAAGGCGCTCATCACGAGCCCCACATCGCCCTCGGAGCCACCGAGCCCGAGCACGTATACGGGCAAGGTCGGCAGCAGGAGATGAAAACTGTTATAGAATAGAAATGTTGCGAAACACGTTAGTACGAAGTTGCGAGTCAGAAGCTTGCCCCCGCAACCGGTTCCTGTCTCCAACAAACCTCACCCGTATATCATGCCCGTGCGTTGCTGCATTTGCGGGCGACAGATCCGACCCCGTGGGTCTTGGCAAGTAGTCAAGAGCTGGCCTAACCCTTGGTTTACCCCCAGTGCCGACCTCATCCCCTGGATCTCCGGCTGCGCCCGTTGCCCTCGATGACCGACGCGCCCGGGTCGCGGCTCGCGCGCAGGCGCGCAGGCGGTTCGATTCGGCCCCGTCACATGGGCTTGCCGCGCCCGACAGGCCCCCTACTGAGCATGACCACCCGCGCGCCTCCACATTCGGGGTCAAGGACAATAGGTCACGCTAAAGGCGGTAAGTCACGCTGGCGCGGTCGCCGTCGCAACCCCTCTCGCAGCGGTCAGGATGGGAAGGTCAGGCGCCTATTGAGTGGCACAACCTTCGGCTCATATTGATACTCGGGAGTCGGCCATCCGAACTCGCGCCGCTGTATTAGGCGATACATGCCCGCGTGCTTCTTGGATTCCCATCCGAGGCCGCTTGCTGGTATGAGCATTGCATCGTGCGGCTCGACCTGGATGTAGCCTGCCTCCTGCGCACGCGTCACAAGGTCTTCACCCACGTCGGTCCTCGTCACAGTCGCCACGATCCGTCGGTCACCAGGCTTCACGGGCTGGAAGATGTCACCGCAGGACACATCCGCAAGCTCCGCTGAAAAGTCCGTGCACATCAGGCACCTGTCGCGCTTGAAGGTACCCGCACCGAGGAAATGCCAAGTATAGTCATGCTTGCTCGCTACAAAGTGAACCTTGGCATCTTTCGTAACCGCATACATGCCTCCGGGCCATTGTCCGCCGCGGTAATCCAGCCTTTCGACCTCATCGATGTCTCTGATGTCGCTGAATTCGCGAACGAGGTGTTTTATACCTTCCCAATAGTACGTGGAAGCGCAGAAGAGCCCAATGATGAATTTCACCGACTCTGCTAACCTCTTGGGTTGCCCTTTCATCTGCAGTTTCCGGAGGCCGTGTACGTGGCAGGGAAGCCCCACGACGCCCACGCGCGCGTGCTTCTCACGGAGGACCGCCTCGGCCAGGACAGCGTTATTGGGCACTATCACCATGGCAGATCGCGCCGCCGCCTCGACTTCCTCCGCGGATGTAGCGACCATAGGAGCACACCGGGCCGGCTCATCCTGGCTCCATCCAGCCATGATTACCGCATCGACAATACCCGCGTCGAGGGCGAACTTACACAGCCCTGTCACGACCCCTCCGCTGCTCGAGGTCGCCTTCACGTACGGATCCGTCGCCCACCCTCGATAACACGACCTGAAGATGCCTACAGGGTCTTTCTCTTCGTCCCGCTCTCGGCCGAGGAAGAACCTGTCCAAGTCCCGTAATGGCACGTCTTTGCCCGGGCAGACATCATAGCAAGCCCCGCACGACGTGCACCTACCGGTAAGCTTAGGCAAAGGCTCGTCCAAGGAGTAGTCCATTTCTATCGCCTTAGCTGCGCACACGCCCACGCACGTTCCACACGACGTGCATAGCCCCGTCCTCACCACATCAGCTCTCAGGTCCTCGAACCCCTTCTTTGTACGTTCTGCACTCATCGCAACATCCCTTCCATCCTCGCCTAAACGGTCGATTTCTCTTTGGCAGCTCTGGCAGCTTTGATAGCAGCTCGGACCTTCTCAGGAGTAAGCGGGAGATCCATGATCCGCACCCCAGTCGCGTCGTATACAGCATTCGCTATAGCAGCCGCCGTCGGCGTTGTCACGATCTCTCCGAGCCCTTTAGCTCCGTACGGACCCAAGGCGTGTGGAGCATCCTCTATGATGATGGGTACTATCTCGGGCGTATCAGTAGACGTGAGGATCTTATAGTCTAGAAGAGTAGGATTGATGACCCGGCCGTCACGTATCATCGTTTGTTCCCACAAGGACTGCCCTAAGGCGAACACGACGCCCCCTTGGATCTGCTGTTCGCACCCAAGGCGACTGATGGCCTGTCCGACGTCGTGCGCGGCGACCACCTTCAACACCTTTACATCGCCCGTTTCAAGGTCCACTTCGACCTCGGCAGACTGTGCCGCGTACATCCAGAAAGCGACGGGCGCCGCCGACTGACCTGTTTCCCTGTCCAACGGTATGACATAATCGGACTCAAATGAACCCCTTCCTACAAGTTCGTTAGAAGCCCGGTGCCTACCCTTGCCGATTATGTCCTTGATAGCTATCGAGGCCTTGCCGTCCTGCGTAAAAACGCGCCCTCCCCGGAACACGAGCGTATCCTGTGGCACATTGAGCAGTTCCGCTGCTATCGCGGATATCTGCTGCCGAAGGTCGCGTGCCGCGGCTCGTGCCGCGTTTCCTGTATGGAACGTGGCCTTGCTTGCGGTGGTAAGCTCGTCGAACGGAGTAAAGTCGGTGTCAGGCTGAGCCACAACGATGTCGTCCACTCTAAGCCCCAGTTCCTCGGCGACGATGTGCGCCACAACCGTATGGAGGCCCTGGCCCATTTCACTTGCGCTCACAAGGGCTCTCACGCGCCCGTTCTTGTTGAAGCGTAGTACCACGTTAGACTGCGCCGGACCCGCACAAGCCTTGACCGTGGCCGCGATTCCCCTGCCGCGAGCCTTACCCGGTGACGCAGCGGCCTTTGGGCTACCCCAACCTATCTCCCGCGCCGCGAGCTGAATGCAACGGTCAACCGCAACGTACTTCACCTTTTCTCCGGTGGCGTTCTCGCTGCCTTCTCGAAGGACGTTCTTCAGCCTAAACTCAACAGGATCCATGCCGAGCTCACGAGCGATCATGTCAGTGTGAGACTCATACGCCCATGTCATTTGTGGAGTCCCGAATCCACGTAGAGCACCAGCAGGCACCTTGTTCGTGTACACGCAGGCGCCATCGATCCAGACATTCGGGATATCATAGGGACCGCTCGCAGCGATGCTTCCGTTTCGGAGCACGAGCGGGCCGATCCGGGCGTACGCGCCTGTATCTAGCACAGCGTCTACCTTTCGCGCCAGGATCCGGCCATCTCGCGTGACGCCCGACTTAATCGTCACGACGCTTGCGTGTCGGGTCGTGGATGCGGCGAATTCCTCCTCGCGATTCAGCACCATCCTCACCGGTCTACGGCATTTGAGGGTGAGGGCCACTGCTATGGGCTCGACGTGCATGGGCACCTTGCCGCCGAACCCCCCGCCATAAGGAGGCTGGATCACCCGCACCCTATCGAGAGGCATTCCAAGAGAGGTGCTCAGCAGCTGTTGGACGAGATGAGCCCCTTGGGTGCCGGTCCAAACGGTCAGGATGCCAGACTCGTCGAAGTGCGCAATGGCTGCGCATGTCTCGATGTAGCAGTGCTGTATCGGCGGCGTCGTGAACCTGTGCTCGAAGACGAAGTCAGACTTGGCAAAGCCGGCCTCGACATCGCCCCTTCTAATCTTGAAGCTGCTACAGATATTGGTGCCCGGCACGGGCACCGGGATCGGTCCCCTGCGGTAGGATCCCAGCTCGGGATGGATGAGCGGTGCCTTGGGGCTCAGCGCTTCCTCCACATCGAACACATGCGGAAGCGGCTCGTACTCCACGTGAATCCGCTCCAGGGCAGCTTCCGCCGTAGCTTCGTCCAACGCCGCAACGGCGGCAACCGGTTCACCGATATATCTTACGACTTCTCGGGCGAGGAACGGCTCGTCCTCGACCATGCGCCCGTAACTGTACGGCGCGTCCGCTCCCGTTACCACCGCGACGACCCCGGGCATGTGCTCTGCTTCGGAGACGTCTATGCGTTTGATTCGCGCGTGAGCCTGGCTGCTCCTGAATACCTTTGCGTACACCATCCCTGGGATATAAAGGTCTGTGATATAGCGTGTCTCTCCCGTCGCCTTTCCCTGGGAGTCGATCCTCGGAAGCACCTCGCCCACTACACTGAACCCGCTCATACCTTACTCTTCACCCCCGCGTTCTCCGGCGCGCGACGCGGCCAGGGCCGCATCAGCGATTTTGTGGTACCCGCCGCACCGACAGAGGTTACCGGCGATAGCGTTCATAACCTGATCGCGCGTGGGGTGCGGCTCACGGTCAAGCAATGCCTTAAGTGACATAAGCATTCCAGGGGAGCAGTATCCGCATTGAATCGCGCCGTATTTGATGAATGCCTCCTGGAGGGGGTGTAGCTCCCCGTTCTGGGCCAGTCCTTCGACGGTGACAACCTCGCCACGCGCAGCGTCCACCGCCAAGACAAGGCACGAATTCACAGGCTTCCCATCCAGCAAGACCGTACATGCCCCGCAGTCCCCAAGGTCACATCCCTTCTTGGTCCCGGTGAGGCCCAGTTTCTCCCTGAGAACATCAAGCAACGTGTCGTTAGGTCTCACGGCCACCTCGTAGGATCGGCCGTTCACCCTGAGCGTCACAAACATGGAGCCGTCAGCCAAGTGTTTCGTCTCGCTCACGTTCGAACACCCCCTCGGTGCCAGCAAGGGTCATGAGCGCCCTCGCCACCAATACCTCGATCATCTCCAACCTGTACTCCGCTGAAGCTCGCACGTCAGAGATGGGCTTGGCCGAACGCGCGGCGAGCCTGCCTGCTTCTCTTGCAACCTCGGGCGTGAGGAGTCGGTCCACCAAGTACGCCTCAGCCTCGCGCGCTCGCAGAGGAACCGGCGCCACGGCTCCCAGCGCGATCCTCGCTTCTCTCACGCGGCATCCGTCGTGCAACGCGAGCCCTGCCGCAACCCCCACGACTGCTATGTCCATCGCCTTTCGGGGACTGTGCTTTATGTATATCGACCTCATACCTTCAGGAGGGGTCGGAATCTCCACCCCAAGGAGCAGTTTCCCAGCGGAACACTCCGTCGCACCCGGCCCCCGGAAAAACCCGTCGAGATCGACATGCCTTCTCACGCCCCCGGGCTCCGCAACATGTGCCTTGGCCCCGAGCACCAGCAGCGGTGGAGCAGTCTCGGCCGATGGCGCCCCATTGCAGAGGTTTCCACCGATGGTCGCCCTGTTGCGCACCTGCCAGGAGCCAACTGCCCCCGCCGCCTGTGAGAGGCATGTGAATCTGTCCGTAAGTCTCGGTTCGTCAGCCAATGCCTGCATTGTTACTAGAGTCCCGATGTAGAGCCCCTCTCGCCGCGTTTCAATTGCATCGAGGCCTGGAATGGTCTTCAAATTGACAAGGGCCTTCGGCCTCGCTCCCTTCATCCTCATGGCCACGAGAAGATCGGTGCCCCCTGCCAAGGGCTTAGCCCCAGGGCCTAAACGATTCAGGACCGCCAGCGCGTCCTCAACCGAGCGAGGCTCCAAATAGTCGAATCCGGGTAACCTGTTACGCATCAGCAGGAATCACCCCTTCCTTAGTTCGCCTCTTTCGCCTCATCTGAGCGCCGACCAACCAAGGACGGTGGTCGCCGCGCCCTATCTCACCCTAATCTCCAATCTTGTGCCCCCATCTGCCAACGATCGGAGCGGAATCTCCCTGCCTCCAAGGACGAGGCTCTGCTCCCCTTCGGACACCCTGACCCTTATAACAAGCGGGTCCATCACCTGTTCCATCCCTCGGTAGATGGTCCACCCGTGCTTCATGACGACCTCCTGCGCGTACTCAGCAAGATCCTCGATCTCGGGCCTCAGGACCTTCGCCCGAACCTCGCGCAGAACGATTCTGCACTGCGGGTTTACGGTGAACCACAGCTCCATGGGCCCGCCGGTCTGGCTGTGAATGTATCTAAGCACAAACTCCGACCCCGGCGCCACGGGAGTCTTGAGCAAGGGATCCGTGCCGTATCCCGCTGTAATGACAAGCGTGTGGCACCCGCCTTCGCCCTCGCCCCCCCACCAAAGAAGACGCGCACCCGCAATAACGCACGTCCCGACGAGTAAGCATAGCGCGAGCCCAATGTTACCCGGGCGCTTCCTCAAGCTAAGCCCACACATGCTGGTCTAAGCCCCCGTGAGCCGTGTCATACGGCGTGAAATCTGCCTTATCAACGTGCGTGAGCAACATAAGTTCCGCGCGCGGCGCCGTACACCTGCCCGGACGGCTATGCCCGCACGCCGCGCGCCTTTGATGGTGCTTCCCGGCAGACCTCTACCAGAAAGACTCTCTCAGAAGCTCACACGATGCAGCAGCGTACCGTCGGCTTGGGCGCCATTCCACGCCTCGCCCCCTCGCCGGACACCACAGGCCTCTGAGTCCGAGACAGGACACTCATGCAACTCGTCTATTGCACGTTGATTCCTATCTCTTTGTAGTACCTGATCGCTCCGGGATGGTACGGAATCTTCACCGTGTCGGCGTTCTCGGGGCGGATGTTGCCAGCTTCTTTGTGTACTTTGGCGATGTCAGCGTTGTGCTCCATTATGGTCTTTGTAAGCTCGTATACCACGTCCTCAGGCAGATCCTTTTGGACTGCAAGGACGTTCCACGCTGCGAAGCTACGGACATCATAGTCTTGAGATTTGTATCGCCCCTTGGGGATCACCGTTGGCACGTAGTACGGCACCTTTTGGACTATCGTGTTGAGCTCTTTCTCGCTGAGCGGTACGACCCTGATCGGCTTCACAGACTCGAGGTCCAGCGCCCACGAAGACGGAGCTCCCGTCACGATTATGGCTGCATCCACCCAGCCGTTCTTCATAGCCTCCGCAGTCTCACTGAACGAGAGATACTCGGGTTTGAAGTCGGTGAACTTTATTCCAAGAGCATCAAGAAGCAGCTTGTTGCTTTCGAGAATGCCGCTCCCGGGCGCCCCGACCGATACCCTCTTGCCTTTGATGTCCATTATGGACTGGATCGGCGAGCTGGCCGGCACTATGAGCTGGTACAGGTTTGGATAGAGCGGCGCTATCGCCAGAAGGTCTTGCTTCTTGTTGAACGGCGCGATGCCTCTGAACGCTTGATCGGCGACCTCGGGTGTAAGGATCCCGAGCTCTACCTTGCCGGTGTCGAGAAGCTTCGCGTTCTCCACAGCGCACGCTGTCACTTCCGCCGTCGTCGGCACGTGCAGGTACTTCTCTATGACTTGGCTTATCCCCGCGCCAACCAGGTAGAAGGTTCCCGCGGTACCGCATGCCCCCAGCGACAGATGCTTGGGAAGGGTAGTGCCAGCAACAGCTGGAGAGCCACAAGTCACCAAGAGAGCCGCTACAACCGCCAACCAGACAATTCGCTTCCTCATTTGGTCCACTCCTTTCGGCTGGACGAACTGACAATACGAACTGCTTCCGCTGGTACGATGGCTTTCTGTGCCTTTGTTCCCGAACTCCCAGACGGCGTGTCATCGCTTCGAGTTGATCCTTGCACCACCCCCCTTCGGGCGAGGCCACCCGACAAGGAACGGCATGGCACTTTTGGTGTCGGGTCAGCCCACAGGCCGAGGTGTTCCGTGTCGGCGATACAACCGCCCCGGCCATTCCTCAGCCCCTCAGCCGCGGGCAGCCAGGTCTCCGCCTGCCGAGCCTCTTGCTCTCGTGGCTCTTACGCGCTGGATGATGACAACAAGCGCTAGGCCCGCGAGCCCCAAGACGTTGGTGAGCTGTCCAGGGTCAATGAGACCGAGGGCGCTCGCGAAAAGGACGATCCTTTCGGGAATGCCGATGTCTCCCATAAACCACCCGATTACAGCGCCGCTCAACAGGGCAGCGCCAACTGCAGCGGTCAGGCCCGACCACAACACAGAAAGCGGATGGCCTTGCCCCAACAGGGATGGATTAAAGATGAAGAAGTACGGCACGATGAACGCCGCTATACCGAGCTTGACAGCGTTTATGCCGGTCTTCCAGAAATTCGCCTTGGCAATCCCTGCCGCAACGTATACGGCAAGGGCCACGGGCGGTGTGATCATCGATACACATCCGAAATAGAAGATGAACATATGGGCAGCGAGAAGTGGAACTCCGAGCGTCTGGAGGGCTGGGACGCCGAGAACGGCGAGCACAAGGTAGGCAGGCGTGGTGGGAAGCCCCATGCCAAGCACTAGCGAGGCAAGCATGACAAGGAACAGCAGAAGGGCCACGTTACCGCCTGCGGCACTGACTACGATGTTGGAGAAACGCAGTCCGAGCCCTGTGAGGTTGACTATGCCTACGACGATGCCCGCGCAAGCGCACGCTGTGATGACACTGATGATGCCCCTCGCGCCGTCTTTCATCGCCTCGACTATCTCATGTAAGCCGAATTTCTTTTGACGCTGCAAGAACCCAATAATGATGGTCGAAAACAGCGAGTAGACCGCGGATTTCGTCGTCGTCCATTTGAGAACAACAAGGAGGAACACCATCACAACGATGGGTACGAGATAGAGCCAACCCTCCCTCAAGACTTTGCGGATGTCAGGTAGCTCTTCCTTCTTCAAGCCGGGGATGCGCGCTCTTGCTGCCTCGAAGTCCACTGAGAAGAGAAGCGCGACATAGTAGATTACTGCCGGGATGAAGGCAGCCTCTACTATTCGGAGGTAGGGAAGGCCAAGCATCTCTGCCATAATGAAGGCTGCCGCGCCCATGACCGGCGGCATAATCTGTCCGCCGGTTGATGCCGCAGCTTCCACCGCTCCCGCGAATTCCGAGCGGTAGCCAACGTTCTTCATCAGCGGGATGGTTATCATCCCTACGCCAGCCGCGTTAGCCTGGGCGCTGCCCGAGATCATCCCGAAGAATGAGCTTGCTATAACGGCGACTTTGGCCGGCCCGCCCCTGGCCCGCCCGACCAACGCCTTGGCAAGGTCGATGTAGAACTGTCCGGCTCCTGTGGCCACGAAAAACGAACCGAACAATATGAACAGGAATATGTAGTCAGCAGAGACGCCCAAAGGTATGCCGTAGATCCCCTCCGTGGTCAGGTACATCTGGTTCAGAACCCTTGATAGATCATAACCTCTGTGATAAAGTGCGCCAGGCAAGTAGGGCCCCACAAACGCATACACCAGGAAGGCTATCGCGATTATCGGCATGGCCCACCCCAAGGTTCTACGGGAAACATCGATCACAAGCACTACGATGATGGCTGCAAACACCAGGTCCAAGGTCGTCGGGCTGCCAAACCTCATGATTATGCCATTGAAATCCGCGATGACGTACACCGCAGTGGCGCATCCGAGGATAGCAAGGACTATGCCGTAGAGCCTTTCGAGGGTTGTCTTACCCTTCACTGAATTCATTAGGTAGACGAGAAGGAACCCGAAGGCCAAATGAATGCTTCGTTGCCACATTGAGGTAAGGGAGCCGAAAACGGCAGTATATGTGTGGAAGAGTGCCATCGCTACTGAGACCGCAGTAATGACGGCATTCATCGTCTCTTCGTATTTCGCCATCTCAACTAACGCCCCCCAATGCACGAGATTGGTGCGCACAAAAACGCCCGTGCACGCACAGGCGCGCGCACCGCTAGGGTCTATGCGGTGCCATCAAGGTCTTTAGGCTACACGCCGGGATGCGCAGGGTCACACTTAAACAAACATGCGCGCCTACGCTCTCAGACCGACACGTGTGCGCCTGGTCACGTATCGTTGTCGCAGACAACTGATATGTGCTCGACGAAAGCTATCGAGGTTTTCTTTACTGTGTCGCAACCGGCTTGATTATCTGTCACCATCACCTCCGTGCATTTCACGGTTCGGCGTGCTCTCCCGACCAGGCATGCGTAGTGTATCCCCATATACATGCCTAGTGGTATACCAAACGGAGCCGCGACTGCCCCGCGGACTTCGTATCCTCGCTCCTTCCCTCTCCATTTTGCAGTTTGGATCCGGTACCCGATATCCGTATAGATTATTCTTTCGTCAACGTCGCTCATACTCCTTCTGTCATCAGGTCTGAAATTCGACGACTCGACAAAGCTTGGGGTCGCCCCTTGACCGTGGTGTCTGCCTGATCCCTTTGGCGTGTTCGTGCGAGCCTTTGCGCTCCGCGAATGTCCTCGTTTAGGCCCAGCGCTTTGAAGCAGGACTGGTCGTGCCCTGCCACTGCCATTGCGCGCTTCCGCTTCGGCTAGAGACTTCGCTGGGTCGGGTTGCCCACTCGTCACAAACCGGGTGCTCCAGGACCACTACCTGTGAGCTGATTCGCCGTGCCTCGACAAAACTGCACAGTAGGGTACCCCGAATGTGAATATCCTTCTCAGCGGCCGACTCTTTTCGCCGTTCTAGGCGACTCGCCCAGGCGCAGGCCATAACGGCGCGTCGGCAAGTCGGGCTAACCGTCCGGCTTCCGTCGGCTTCACAGCCATCCAAGCACGGCAGGATTTCGTGTACTAAATGGCATACAATATGCAACGCGCAGTACGGATTGATGCCGCGATCGGACCCGCGCCCACAACTCAGTCTAGAGGGGGTGGTAGTCACCATCCGAGCGCAACATAGAACGAACACAGAACGGGACGCTGGCAGCTTTGTTGCAAATAGACCAAAGACAGTTGGGAGGCTATTCTACGGTGAGACTTACCGCAAGTAGCAGCGTACGAACAAAGATCTTTATAAGTCTTAGCGCGGTCTTGATCCTCATGTGTGTAGTCGCGTGCTTCGGCGTGAAAGGGGTAGCTGACGTCGGTTCGATAGTAGCCGACGTGGTGGGCAAGGATGCAGTTTTACTTCGCGAGCTTGCTCAACTCGACGGTGCATTGACCAGATTTCGCGTGGCGCTTCAGGGATTCCTGGTTGTCGGCGATCCCGAGCTCATGGCAAACCTCTCCGAAGCCGATCAACAAGTAGCCCAGCATCTTGATGCCATATCTAAGGCAACAACCACCCTGGCAGATGGCGGCGCGGCGGGTGACGAGGCCACGTTCAAGACAGTGAAAGATATGAGCGACGCCTACCAGGGCGTGAGAGACACCGTCTTCAATGCAATAGACGAGGGACGGAGCCACGAAATCCTCACCTACATGCTGACCGAAGGGGATACGGTCATGACAAACATCCAGTCCGCTGTGAGCCAGGGGATCTCTGCAGTGCAGGACCGTGCCGACGCAGCCGATCGCGCAGCCAAGGCGAACGTGGCTGCCGTTCGGTCCCGCACCCTCGGAGTATGTCTTGCTGCCATCATCATCGGGGCGTTACTTGTACTCCTCGTGTCCAGTGGCATAGCTCGCCCGCTTCGCTCCCTTGCCGTCGCCGCGGGCCAGATTGCCTCGGGGAACCTGCAAGTGAAACTCCCCGCAGCCCGCTCGTCGGACGAGGTGGGTCGCCTGACGGCGGCGTTCGCATACATGGTATCAAGCCTGTCCGAGATAGTGCACGGCGTGAGGGAGCACTCGCACCGCCTCCTGACGACAACCCAAAGCGTCTCAACGAACGCCAACGAGGCGGCTTCCGGGGCTAGCGAAGTCCGCCAGGCTATCGAGTACGTGGCAAAGGGTTCGGCAGACCAAACCGCAAAGGCCCAGATTACGGCAACTGCGATGAACCAGCTTGCTAGCGCAATCCACCAAATCGCCAAGGGCGCAGAGGAACAGGCGCGTTCTGTGACTGAGGCGAACGCAGCCGTGAGAGACCTCGCCGTGCTCGTCGAACGCGTTGGCACTATCGTGGACTCCTTGACTGCAGCCGCCGAAAGGACGTCATCAGCAGCCGCAACCGGTGGTCGCGCGGTAGAGAAGTCGGTTGAAAGCATGTCAGGTATCCGTAAGCAGACCGAGAGTGTGAAGTCGGCCATAGAACAGCTGGCCGCCCGTTCCGGGCGCATTGGTAACATCATCGAAGTAATAGACGACATCGCGGAGCAGACCAACCTATTAGCTCTCAACGCCGCCATAGAGGCTGCCAGGGCAGGGGATCATGGCAAGGGGTTTGCTGTGGTGGCGGATGAGGTACGAAAGCTCGCAGAGCGCTCGGGCAAAGCGACGAAGGAGATCGCTGACCTCATCACAAGCATGCAATCGAGCATCGAAGTGGCGACCGAGGCCGCCCAAACCCAGGTGAGTGCTGTATCGGAAGGAACCAGCCTGGCCATGGAAGCCAGCCAGGCGCTTTCCGAGATCATCGCCACGATGCAGGCGATGAACGCGGAGGTCAAGAACATAGCGGCAGTCGCCAAGGAGATGAACGCAAGCAGTGCCAGAATGATCAAGGCGGTAGACAACGTAGCCAGCATAAGTGAAGAGTACACGGCGGCTGCCGAACAGATGGCGGCATCCAGCAACGAGGTGCGCTCCGCTGTCGAGTCGATGGTGGCGGTCTCGGAAGAAGCTGCAAGCGCTTCGGAGCAAGTTTCCGCGTCGACATCGGCGGTGACCTCGGCCATCGAGCACATTGCGAGTTCAGCTCAAGAACTCACAAAGATGGCCCAGGAGCTCGAAAAGCTCGTGGCAAAGCTGGTAGTATAGGTGTCATAGGAGGCCGCTCGGCGCCGACCTGCTGCGGACGGCACGACGGACCTGGTTCGAGTATGCGGCCCCGGCTCGGGAAACCCAGCGATCAACGCACGGGTTCCCGAGCCAGGGCCCTGCCTCAACTCGCATGCCAATGTCGTGCACGCGGGTGTTCTAAGGTATGTCACCAAAAGTCCGCGCTGCTTTTCGGCGGAGGGACTCTGCGCAGGGTTGCCGGTACTCGCACGACGGGGCGTGGAAAATCCGGCTGTCCTAAGCACCAAATTCGAACGAGGCGCGCGCACGCACGCCGTCCCCGGGGGGCAACACCGGCAGCCCTAGCGCCCGGCGTGCGGCCTAGTCAGAGCCCCAGTCTTGCCCACTTGTCAGACGCCCTTCGCAGATGGTCCGCGGGGGGCATTGCGATCGGGGGATACTCGTGCTTCTTGGTGGCGTCGATGAGTACCTTGGACGAGATATGCCTGGACGGATCCTCCTTCGTGACTCCCTTCGCAGCCTGGGACGGGTCGTTCATCACAGCGGCTGTGCCCCGCACGATGTGAATGTCCTTCTCAGGCTGCACGCGGAAGCTCATCGCCCAGTCCAGCTGGAATGGGTCTCTCACGTCGATGTCGTCGTCCACGATCACCGTGATCTTCCCAAGTGACGGGTCGACGGTCCAGGCGGCCCAAGCCGTCTCCCAAACCTGCCCCGGATACTGCGGCCGCATTGAGATGGCAAGGTACGCAGCGCTCCCGCCACTTTCTTTGAGATGCACATCGCGCACAGGCAATCTGTGATCGGCGACGAGATGCGCATAGATGGACGACTCTCGCCCGCATCCCCTGATCAGGCTTGACTCGCTCGGCGGCATCTGGCTTACGAAGGCATGGAAAACCACATCGTTGCGGAAAGTGATGCATGTGACATCCACAACCGGCGCATCGCCAGACGCCCCCATGTAGCCCGGATATTCCCCAAACGGCCCTTCCAGCTCGCGGTATCCAGGCCGTATCAATCCCTCGATGACTATTTCCGCCGTCGCGGGTACTTCAAGATCGACTGTTTCGCACTTGACTACGTCTACTGGCTCACCTCTCAGCGCCCCTGCAACAGCGAGCTCATCTACGCCAAATGGAATGGATGAGACAGAGGTCAGCCCAATCGTCGGGTCGCTCCCGACCACAATTGCGACAGGAGTGGGCTTGCCCTTAGCCTCGTTCTTCTGGATGTGACGATAGATGTGACGGGTCTTGCCCATGTGGATACCGGTTTTGTTCCGCCCCTTAAGCTGGATACGGTACGTTCCGACGTTCCTTATCCCCGTTTCAGGATCCTTCGTGATCACGCACGGCGCGGTCAGGAACAGGCCAGGGTCCTCGCCTACCGTCCACATTGGCACCGGGAACCTGAATACATCCACATCTTCGCCCGTGAGGATGTTCTCCTTACAAGGGCCGCTCGGGACAAGCCTGGGCGCGACGGGGTTCTTGATGGCGTGTGCCCACCGCTGCGCTATCTCCGTGAGGACGTTGTCGCCGAATTCATCGATCCCCAATGCCGCCGCGTACGCCCGTCGCGAGGCGCCCAGTACGCCCGCCACTACAGGCGTATTGAACCCTCTGACATTCTCGAAAAGAAGAGCGGGCCGGTTTTCTGAGGAGAGCTTGGTGAACGCGAGCCTGCACAGGGCGGCTATCTCCCAGTCTTTATCAACTTCCTCCGTGATACGCTTCAGTAACCCATTCCTCTCAAGGAACGAAATGTACTCTCGTAGGTCGTTGAATCTCAATTTCGCACCCCCAATCGAACGTTTCGTGCGGTCTGCCTGGTGCCCCGCCTACCCTCAGAGGCCTAGCTGCGTTTAAAGCAGGATACCGCAACTCATTGGCACTTTCAACAGCACGTTGAACGCAAGATACAGACCCGCCCCTACAATCAGCGCGAGGCCAATGGATGCTGCTGCGCTCTCTCGAAACCTGACTCGTGCCATCAGGAACAAGAACAGCGGTATCGCCAGGGTGAACCCAATGAGCCATATGGCCAGAGCGAAGCCTATGATCCATCCGATGATCGATAGCTCCCTTGCGAGCGGAGCGCCTTCGTCGCAACCGGTCCCCGCATCGTTGCCACCGTTACCACCAGGGCGTACGCCACCCTCGGCTGTCCCCTCCCCGCGGGACACACTCCTCCTGCCGGAAAGCCCTAACGCCCACATGTTAATCAGCATGAGGGCCAGGGTGGGCACGCCTATTACAAGCGGTGCCAACCTGGCCTGGGGTAGGTACCCCATGCCGACAATGATGAATCCCAAAACCACGACCGCAACCACACTTACAAACGCTGTTTCCCTTACCTTCATGCGGACGCACGCCTCCTTGCCCCCGCCATGCGTTGGACATACGGACCGAACGCGAAAACGAGGATGGCCACCAGGATAACCAGGCTGATGGGTCGGAACAGGAATCCCGGGCCATAGATCTGCATCGAAAGGTGGAAATTCACCTCGGCTAGATTGCCAAGCACAAGCCCTATCATGAGCGGTGCGCGTGGATAATCGAGCTTCTTCATCCAGTAGCCGAAAACGCCGAATATCAAGGCCACCACTACATCGCCCACGCTGCCTGCCGTTGCATATGCACCTAGCAGCGCAATTGCAATGACCGACGGTGCGAGGAGCGACACCCGTACCGAGCACATTTTAACAAGCCAGCTCATTAGCGCGACGCCTATAAGCGATGCGATGATATTCGCGAACACCACACCCCATGCCATTTGGAACACGAGGTCAACGTGTTCCTTCAGCATTTCGGGGCCGGGAACGAGGCCGTGGAGCATGAAGGCCCCGAGAAGCACGACGCACATCTCGCTCCCGGGAATGCCAAAGGCCACGGTGGGAACGAGTGCGCCGCCGAAGCTCGCGTTGTTCGCTGACTCGGGCGCAATCACGCCCTCGGGAATGCCGGTGCCGAATCTCTCCGGGTGCCTCGAGGTTTGCACGGCATGACTGTAGGCGACAACGTTTGCGGTTCCACCGCCGACCCCGGGGATGATGCCGATAACAGTTCCGATTATGCTTGAGCGCACGAAGAGCCACCAGTGTCTGAACACATCCTTCACGCCCTCCAGTAAGCCGCCTGGCTTCTCCACGACGTTTTTGGATACAATCGTCTGCCCCTCGACCATCAACGAAATCATCTCGGCCACTGCAAACAAACCGATGACCGCCGCGACAATGTCGATCCCGTCGTACAAATACAGTAGGTTGAAGGTGTAGCGAAGCGTACCGGTTACGGGATCGTAACCGACGAAGGAAAGAAGCATGCCGAGCCCACCCATGACGAGCCCTTTCAACATGTTCTTGCCGCTTACCCCCGCGATGGCCGTCAGGCCAAGGAGACAAAGCATGAAGTACTCGGGAGGGGCGAACGCAAGGACGATGCTGTGCATCACGGGGATCAGAGCGAGAAGCACAACCGCCCCTATCACTCCTCCGAGAGCCGATGCCGTGGCGCTGATGCCTATCGCTCGCCTGCCCTCGCCTCTCCGCGTCATGGGGTACCCGTCCAGACACGTCGCAACGTTTTGATTGGTGCCAGGAGTATTGATGAGAATCGCGCTTACGGACCCTCCGAACGCCACGGCGCTCGCCGCGCCGATAAGGAGCGCGAATGCGCTCGTTTGATCCAGTTTGTAAGTGAGAGGCACCAGAATTGCCATGGCGGTTATCCCGCCAAGCCCCGGGGCCACGCCAAATGCAAGACCTACAACGATCCCGAGCAACATGTAAAAGAAAGGCTGTAAAGCGAACAACGCGCCTATCCCGTGGAAAGCCTGCGATAGCACTGAAACTACCTCCTGTAGAGAGGGCGGGCAGGGCACAAGCCTGCCTCCCCTCCGCATGGTGGACCAACCTGTCTGAGGCCGTCTCAACCCTTCTGGGTGATCGCTTTGAGCTCGCCCTGGAGTTTGGTAAATGATTCTAGGTTGCCCTTCACCGCCTGGTCAAGCTGAGCACCATTCATGTAGTTAACCGGACACTTCATCTTCACAGACCAGTCAATGAATTCTGGATCGGCGAAGACCTTGTCGAACGCCGATCGCAAGGCGGCCACCCGTTCCGTTGGAACCTTAGGCGGAAGCCCGATGATATACTTGATCTCGAACAGGCTGGTCAACGCGCGCGCAAGCTCACGGTTCTGCTGGGGAACGACCTCGAGCGCAGTTGGCACGTTGGGCAGGTCCTTATGACGCGTAAACGCTAGTTGCACCAACGGCCTCAGATCGCCCGACTCGATCAACGAGATCACCGAGCCATAGAATACTGACGTGCCATCGACGCCCTCACCTCGGACGACCGCAAGGTTTGCCTCGCGCGAACCTGGGAAGCCAGCGACGACTTTGTAGTCAATGCCAAGCGCCTTCAGGAGAAGCAGCGACCCGTAGTAATCACCGCTTCCAACTCCGGTCTGAGCAAACACAATGGGCCTACCTGCGGTTTCGAAGTCCTTGACCGACTTGAACGCAGACTTCGTGGATACCACCGTCAGAAGCGGCTCCGTGGTGACCCGGGCCAGCCACCTCATCTCTTGAAGCTTGAAGTTCGTGCCGGGCGTGTTCAAGACCTGGTTGATAACCGCACCGGCCCCATGTGCAATCCCTATAGTGAGGCCGTCCGGCTCCGCCGCGTATAAGCTGTTGATCCCTATCATCCCACCGCCGCCGGGAACGTTTTGAACCACGACGGTCACGCCGGGGATATACTTTTCAAGATACGGAGCTATCGCACGTGCGTAAGAGTCAAACCCGCCGCCGACGCTGTATGGAACGATGAACTTGATGACCTTGCCCTTGAAGAACGTCAGGTCTCCCTCAGCCGCGGCAAGAGCACCCGCCCCCACGAGGCTTACAAGAACCACAAGGGTTATTGCTGCAAGAACGGTGCGCTTCAGTGTTTTCTGTAGCATCACTCTCCGCCTCCCAGTTGATTGAAATCGACTTACGTGGCCTTGCTACTAACAAAGACGTTGCGCCCCATCGTCGTTTCAGGTCGATCTGTTGTCCTACCGTCGTCCTGTGCGTTCCTGGGACAGTCCAGCCTCCTTTCACTCTCCCATGAGTATGAGACACTGGGATATGAAACCCGCAGCATGGGTTCGACTCCAAGTGGGACCGATCAACAGGGGACTCGAGATTGCCCAGCGCTGCGAACGCCGTGGTCAGCTTGACGAGAGAGAACCACGGGATAACCGGATAGAAAAGAAGGTCACCCGAGGACCCTCAATCCCCTCCGCTTCCACTCAACCTGTGGCACAGCTCCCGCGCGAGCTCCCATGCGCCGTCCCGAATGCACTCTATATCCGCGGCCGTGGCGCGCGCCAAGTGGACTCCAGCTACCACCACGACTATCCTGTGAAGCCTTGCTGCCAGGAACTCAGCTATCGGCTTGCTCAGCTCATCGTCCTTGTGTCCCACAACGGTGATCACTGACGCGGTCGCGCTCGTGAGTGCCGCATCGCGGAGGCTTGGCCTCGGCACCGCAACTGCAACCGAACCTACGTGTGGAGACTCACCCCCAGATATGATGACAACTAAACCCGTTCCCACCTCGGCAGCTGCGAGGCGCATGCTCAGCCTGCCTTCACCCCAGATGAGGTCCTCCATACACGCTCAGCCCCCCTGCCCTCCGCCAAACCCAGGCCCAGGAAGCCCCTGCCATCTCTTTGCTAGATCGTGCTGTATGCCGAAGACGTCGAGAACCTTGCCGACCAGTTGGTCGATGATGTCCTGTAGGCTTTCGGGACGGGAATAAAAGGCGGGCATAGGCGGCATTATCGCCACACCCAGTCGCGCTAATCTAAGCATGTTCTCAAGATGAATGGGACTGAGCGGGCTCTCCCTCACCACTAGGACGAGAGGGCGACGTTCCTTGATAGTAACGTCCGCCGCCCTTTGAATGAGGTTCTCGGAGTACCCATTGGCGATGCCGGCAAGGGTTTTCATGCTGCACGGCACCACAACCATGCCGTCCGTGGGATAGGACCCGCTCGAAATCGGCGCTCCAAGGTCGCAAATGTCATAACAACGCGAGGCGTACGCCTTCACGGCGGCCACACTGTACGGGGTTTCTAATCCTATCGTCCTCTCGCCCCATTGGCTGATCACGAGATCCGATTCTATCCCTAGGGAGTTCAACGCCTGGAGCATTCGCACACCATATGCAGCTCCCGTGGCTCCCGTAATACCGACCACAATCCGCACGAAGCCCCACCCTCCCACGCCTCAGGCGCGGAATTCCACCATTGCAGTTTCTCAGACAATCCAACGGCTTGCGACGGCGGGGGCCATCTGGCGCTGGCCCCCGCGCACGCCTCCACACCACCGCCGGCTGCGTCGCTGTGACGCGCAAGCCTGCGCGTCTCACAGCGACGTAAGGCCGGGTATGACACAACCGTCGGCTCACGCCGACGGGAAGGTTAGTGTTCTGGGCAGAGCCGTCACCTTGAGCGGATACTGGAAATCCGGAGTCGGCCAACCATATCTCTTGCGTTGAATCAACCTATACATTCCCGCGTGTTTTTTGGCCTCCCATCCCATGCCGCTCGCAGGTATAAGCGCTGGGTCATGAGGCTCGAGCTCAATGTACCCTTTTGCACGAGCGCCGGCGAGAAGCTCCTCGCCCACGCTCGTCCTGGGAAGCGTTGCAACCAGCCTACGGTTCGTGTGGCCAACCTCCTGGAATATGTCGCCACACGACACATCCGCGAGCTCTGACGAGAAATCAATGCACATCAGGCACCGATCCCGTTTATAGCTGGCGGACCCGAGGAAATGCCACGTGTAGTCATGCTTGCTCCCTGCCCAGTGAATCTTCCGGTCTTTCGTAACGACGTAGAGAGAGCCTGGCCACTTCCCTCCTCGGTAGTCCATGGCGATGATGTCGTCGAGGTTCTGGACGTTGGCGAACTCCTGTATGAGATGTTTGGTCCCTTCCCCGTAGTACGTGGCTGCACAGAAAACACCTATCGTGAACTGTATTGCGTCTACAAACCTCTTCGGCTGCCCATGTGCCTGCAGCTTGCGAATCCCTTGGATGTGGCACGGACACCCCACAACAGCGATCTTCGAAAGCTTACGCTTGCTAACCGCCTCAGCAATGAGCGCGTTGTTCGGCACCATCATCATACCGGTGCGCAGGCCCATCGACACCTCTTCAGGCGTGGTCGCTATGAAAGGCCGGCACCGCCAGTACGGCGGATCCGGGTTCCATCCCGCCATGAGGACTCCTTCGATGAGGCCTTCGTTCAGCGCGTAGTTGAGAAGAGCAGATGTTACGCCGCCGCTGCTCGTGCTCGTCCTCACGTATGGGTCTACCGCCCACCCTTTATAGCAGTCCTTATGGATTCCAAGGGGTTCCTTCTCAGGCTCCCTTTCCCGCCCCAGAAACATCTTGTCGAGGTCCTTCAAAGGAACGTTCTTCCCAGGGCAGACCTCGTAGCAATGGCCGCACTCGGTACAATCCTTGACTAGCCGCGGCTCCGGCTCATCCAAGCTGTAATCGATGGCAATGCTTCCGGATGCGCATACCCCGACGCAGGTCCCACAACCCATACATAGCCCCTGGTCGACTACGTCTCTTTTGAGATCGTCGAAGGTCTTCATTCGAGTCCCTCCTATTCTGTACCCATGCCGTCAAACAAGGTCTAGGGGACTACAATAGCCTGTCGCCTGTATGACACGATCGGTAAGCATTACCCCTCCTCCCCCGGATGACCCCCTGACGGCGCGAGGGCTGTGCAGCCCTCGATGCCCCGTCGCCGGAGAATGCTTTCCCGGTACCCTCGGAGGTTCCATCCCTCGCGCAAGGCCGACCGGAAACCAGCATGGGCCACTAATGCCGGGACCCCAAGCGCACCCTACGCGGTTCTCCGCCGTCCAGGCCTACCTGAACGTCTGCTGTCGCGTACGGAAGCGCCGGTCTTCTTTTTAGATCATTCCCCATTGCTAACGAGTTGCGATTGCTGCCCAGGGTGCCGCCGGACGTCGAAGCGCCGCCGGCACCCTGGAAGCCCGTCGCCCACCTATCGCCTATCCGAACCCGGGCTACAGCGCTCGCTACTCCGGTATAGCCATGTCTGGCTGGCCCGGCTCAGATTGCTTTGCCTCAGGGAAGTAACGCTCCATGATCTCCTTGACAATCGCGCACTGCGCGGCCATGTTCTTTCCGTCGTTGGCGTTGGTGATTATCCCGTGGGCGCTCACCGCCGAGTTACCTGACTTGAGGTAAACAGGCGACGCGATCCTGACCATCTCGGGCGCCTCATACGTTCTGATGAAGCCACCCGACGCAGGCGGGTTGTCAGTATGCAAGTCGATCGGCACGCTCACGGCCTGCCTCAGCGCCGCGATCATGGGAAGCTGAAGATCACGGATTGGGTTGATGCTGTTTGCCCCCAGTCTCTCGAAGAGCTTGAATGACGCGGGGTTGCATGCGCCCATATGCGCTGAAAGCTTTATGTGCAGGTTCGCAGGAAGCTCGCCGGCCTTTCTCATTTCGTCCAGCACCCAGAGCATGCCTTCGTCATATACGATGATCCCGCGGACCCCCAGGTCTACTGCTCTCTTGACGTCCTCTATAGCTCTCACGAGCTGCTCCATGCCGCGCAGCCTGTAGCCCACTCTCACGCCCTGGGGGCTCAATACAGTGGCGCCGGTATCGTATGTCGCCCTCGGGCCTACAGAGAAGTTCAACTCCACGCCGTAGTCCTTTGCGATTGCTATGTACTCCTTGATCTCTTGTGCCGTGTGCCGCATGATTCCATACGTATCGTCCACACGGTTGATGTTATGCTTGTACACCTTCTTGGAGGTCTCAACGAGCGCCTTCATCGCCTCCGCAGAGTTAACCGTGGGCACCTCGCTCCGCCAATGCGCCCCATCAGGGAAGGTCTTTCCCGATGTGGGAAGATCCCACGCGTCTGATGCCGGCAGCCCTATCTTCCTCATGAAAGCCCTTGTCTTCTCGAAGATCATCACGTGCACTCCTTCCGCTATCTATCCCGCCACGTGCTCCTGTCATCCGTGAGCCCGGACGGCCAAATCGCATGCTGAACGCCCTTAGGTATCCGGGCACCAGTGTCACTGAAACAAAGCGCATCTTGCGTGCGAGCGTCGAAGCACATCGTCACATGCCCCACTCCGACCCGCGACATGCGACCTAAGGATTCACCACCCATACCCCGGATCTCCCTGCTCGGGCCATGGCGAGACCAGCTCCGGCCTCGCCATGGCCCCTCTCACCTCAGCCCCGCAGCGCAGGACGCCGAGCTCCCGGTACCCGCGACCTGGCAGACTGAGCGATCCGACTACTTATCTTTCCACGCGGCGTACTCTTCCTTTATCCAGGTGTTCATGTCAGCCTGGTGCTTTGCTGTCTCTTGGTACCACTTGCGCTGTTCGGTCTCGACGATGTACGCCTGCACCATGTAGTGCAGCATCTCAACCACGTTCACGTTGATCTTCTCAGGTATCTGATCGACCACCGCAACGCCGGAGTACCCGTATGGCGACGCGATAGCGCCTGCCCACGCCGCGGCACGGAGGATCCTTTGCTCGTCCTCGGCGGAATGCATGACGTCCGTCCTACCAAGCAACATGGCCAGCGCAGCTTCGATGCCGTACGCTCCCCAGTTAGATACGAACGAAACGATCATGCTATCTGTCTCCGTGGTCGCTGCCACACCCTGTCCGCACGGGCAATGACATTTCGCCCCTACGGGGAGGTACTTCTCGATGGCATCCCTGATGCCGCCGAGGCCTATCTCATTGCCGCCGTCGCCGATTCCTATCGTGAATATCCCGCGCCGCCGGGCCTCCTCAACCAGCCGGTCATACTTGCCGGTGAGCGGGGTGATGTCGATGCCCCACAGAGAGTGGTAGATCCCTGTCTTGCTCCGGCTGCCTTTCTCGACTGCGACAACCGCCGCAGGCTTTAGGTCGTCCAGGATCTGCTTGATGACCTTCTCAGATTCTTCTACGCTCATGTACGGATGGAGAGGCGTCTCAACTACCACTCTCCTCGGTATCTTCAGGGCCTCTTTACGGTCATACACCCGCAGGCCTGCGCCACGACAGCTCGCCTCTACGATCTCTTTGAGCTTCGGCTCTGTCATGATCACGGGCGTCGCACCAAGGCCGAGGTCGATAGCGCGCGCAAGTGCAGCCGTGCCTGGAGGTCCGTCGGTCTCACCAGACATGAAGTGCGGGAGATACCACCCAGTAACCATCAGTACGACGTCGCCAGGCTTCACGTGATCGCGCAATCCCTTCGCTGCGTAAAAGGTTAGCGGCACCTGCCCGGGCGTACGCTCTCTTGCCACTTTGTAGAGGGACCGGATCAATGGTTCCTTTTCCCACTTGTGAAACTTTCCACCGATCGCTGCAGTGACTAGCGTGTCTATACCATCTGCTGCGATCTTGACCTCTTCCTCAGTCATCCGTTCCATCCTGCCTTACCTCCCGTGGTTATGTAGTGATGCGCAACCTAACAGCCACGCTAATGAACCCCCCAGCTTCACCTCCTGCGAGCCCAGATCGGAATGCAACCAGGCGAAAACGCCTGAACCTGTGATGATCCGCTCGACATCCGTCACCGCCAGGCCGCCCTCACCGCTTCCACGAGCTTAACTGTGCGTTGCCTGATTCCGTCAGGATCGACCTTCACCCGAGCCACCCCTGACTCCATAGCTGCCTTGGCGACAGCGGCCGCCACGGCGGGTGCAACGCGAGAATCGAACGGCCCAGGAATGACGTAATCCGGCGAAAGCTCTTCGTCTGAGATGAGGCTACTTATGGCTCGCACAGCGGCAAGCTTCATGTCCTCGTTGATGTCCCTGGCCCGGACGTCAAGAGCGCCCCTGAATACTCCAGGGAAGGCAAGGACGTTGTTGATTTGGTTTGCGAAGTCCGATCTGCCCGTGGCGACAACCTTCGCCCCTGCCTCCTTTGCTTCGTCCGGCATGATCTCGGGCACCGGATTTGCCATCGCAAAGATCACCGCATCGGGCGCCATGGTCCTCACCATTTCCTTGGTCATGATGCCCGCTTTAGAAACCCCTATGAACACATCAGCGCCTACAATAGCTTCCTTGAGCCCGCCCGCTATACGGCGCTTGTTTGTGACACGGGCGATCTCCTCCTTGTACGGGTTCATCCCTTCCTTCCGTCCCTCGTAGATCGCGCCCTTGGTGTCACACAGCGTGATATCAGTAACTCCCAACTTTAGGAGCAGCTTAGTAACAGCGATTCCTGCAGCGCCCGCCCCGCTCACCACCACTCTGATCTGGTCAAGCTTCTTGGATACGATCTTAAGAGCGTTGATCAGAGCAGCGCACGTTACGATGGCGGTTCCGTGCTGGTCGTCGTGGAATACGGGAATCTCGACTTCCTTTTTCAGCCTGGACTCGACCTCAAAGCAAGTGGGGGCTGAGATGTCTTCGAGGTTCACACCCCCGAAAGTAGGTTCGAGGAGCTTGACTGTTTCAACGATCTTCGCCACGTCTTTTGTAGCAAGACATATGGGGAAAGCGTCCACACCAGCGAACGCCTTGAACAGAACCGCCTTGCCTTCCATGACGGGCATCCCAGCCCCAGGCCCAATATCGCCAAGTCCCAGGACCGCCGTTCCATCGGTCACGACGGCAACGAGATTCCCCTTGACCGTATAGTCGTATATCTTCTGTGGGTCAGCATGGATCTCTTTGCAGGGCTCCGCCACCCCTGGCGTGTACGCAAGGCTAAGGTCGCGCGCGTCCCTCACGGGCACCTTGCTTTCGACCCTTAGCTTGCCCTTGTTCTCTAGGTGAAGGCGTAAGGCTTCGTCTCGCATGGACACCTGACCGTTCCCCCTTTGCCGCGCCCTCGTTCTCGATGCATAGGGCGCGTCGTGTGCTGCAGATGTGCGGCATTCTATTTGGTATACCATCTCTTCACGACGATATTTCGCCGCTCGCCTTTGAATTCCTGCTGCCTCACTGCAACTTTCTTGTTTTTCGTGAGGTCACGTGTCGAGTTACCCCGGCTACAGGCCGGTTGACTCGCCGCCGCGCTGTGCTGTATACAGAAGGCTCGCAAGAAGCCCTTCGATGTGTCGTCGCATTGCCTCTTCGGCGTACCTCGATGTACCAGTCTTTCGCGACCGAGTCAGCCCGCGAAGAATAGCCTCATGTTCCGCCAGAGAACTGCGAGCCCTACCGGGGGTTAGAAGCGACGTCAGCCTGTGGCGCACGGTCTGCGTCTTGAGAAGATCAAGCGTCTCCGCCAGACGCCGGCTTCCGCTGGCGTCAACTATGATCCGGTGAAAGGCGCCGTTGAGGTCAGAGTATCTGAATAGGTCGTTGTCATGAACCGCTTTCTTCATTTCGACAAGAATGCCCTTCAACCGCTCCAGGTCCTTATCTGTCAGTCTCGGGACGGCGAGCCTGCAGGCCAGCACCTCCAACGCCTCCCTCATCTGCAGGATCTCGATGGCATCCTCAGTCGAGAGGTTTACCACAACCGCGCCTCTGTTCGGCACTAGCTCGACCAGGCCTTCGGAGAAGAGCCTCTCGAATGCAGCTCTCACCGGGGTGCGGCTGACGCCCAGCTCTTCCGCGACCGTTCGTTCGACCAGGCGGTAGCCCGGGCCCCAGATACCCCTCTTGATGCGATCGCGGATCTCCATGTACGCCTTCTCGGCTTGCTGGCCTCTGCTGGAGCCATCACATTCCTTACTCACGGAGCGGTTCTCCCTTGCATCGAAAACTCGCGCCACTGCCAGCGACATCCTGCCGGGCCCGTCCCGGCATATGCCAGCAGCGGTCTCAAATGGCCACTCACGACCAGTGCGCTCACGACGCTGCCTGATACCAGCGACGCTGCCTCTTGTTCAGCCCGTGACGCCACGCCAGCCCCTGACGCATCCTGTCATCTGGCCCAGTTGGAGCCCTGGTATTTCTGATTTCGGCGACACCTGGCGCATTCCTTCTTTTCAGAGTAACGGGACAAGGAAGCTGGCGTGACGGGGATGACTGCGCCGGAATCACGCCAGGCAAGACCCGAGCGCGTCCAACGTCGACGCATCGGAGGGACAGGGGACGGGCCGTTTCCCCGCCCGTCCACCACGATGCCCTCTCGGTCTTATGCACACGCTTCGCATTGCGGCCCTGCCGTCCGGGTCCGTCCTCTCCTAGCGCGATACCACCGGTATACAAGGATGCACGCTATCACCGTCACACCAACATACGACCACATATCGGGGTTGACTAACATCACGCTCCCAATTCCCATCAGAACCCTCTCCCACAAGGAGAGCTTGCCCATGAAGTACCCGTGAGTGCAACAAGCCGTTGACAGACACGCCAGAACGGCCACTCCGATAGAAACGACGAGCCTAGGCATGGGAGCGGGCAGCCCAAGCAACTCCGGTCGATACACCAAAAGGAACGGGAGCAAGAACCCCGGCGCAGCTATCCGCAATGCGGTCATAGCCACCTTGTTAGGGTTCGAGCCTGCGATTCCGGCAGCTGTGTAGGAAGCCAACGCTACTGGAGGCGTGATCCCTGAGAGGCAGCCGAACCAGAACACGAAGAAGTGGGCTGCAAGGGGCGGGATGTTCATTCGCACAAGCGCCGGCGCGGCGATCGTAGCGACCACCACATAGCAGGCCGTAGCGGGAAGCCCCATGCTAGCAACGAGCGAGGCAAGGAGAACGAACACGAGCGCGAGGAGCGTGACGCCCCTTGAAAGGTTGATCATGTTGTAGGCGACCACGGAGCCCAGAGCAGTCATGCCCGTTACCCCGACGATGATGCCCACCACCGCACAGGCAAGGCCGATGGGCACGATACTCCGTCCTGCACCAGCGAGCGCTTCTACAATCTTTTTGAGCCCCATCCTAGACTTGCTGTTGAAAAGGCTGACAAGCACCGTTGATACTAAGCCCGCGAACGCCGACGTAATAGCAGTGAGGCCAGTGACGAGTGCGTAGATGATCACGAGCACGGGGATAACGCGATACCCCTTGTCCCTCAGCACCTCCCACAACTTGGGAAGGTCCGACTTCGGGAGGCCCAGAAGGCCTCTCTGCTGTGCTTCCATATCTATCACAAAGAGCAGAGATAGGTAATATAGGATAGCTGGGATTATGCCAGCGACCATAATCGTGGTATAAGGAACCCCGAGGAAACCAGCCATCAGGAACGCTGCTGCCCCCATGATCGGCGGCATGATCATTCCGCCAGTCGATGCGGTCGCTTCCACGGCCCCGGCGAAGTCAGGCGTGTACCCGATGCGTTTCATGAGCGGAATAGTGAAGCTCCCCGTCGTGGCGACGTTTGCTATGGAGCTCCCGCTTATCGTGCCCATGAGCGCGCTTGAAATCACCGAGACCTGAGCGGGGCCGCCCCTTCTGTGGCCTATCAACGAAAACGCGAAATCATTGAAGAAGTCGCCCACACCGCTCTTTGCGAGGAACTCCCCAAAGAGCACAAAGAGGAAGAGGTACGTCGAGGAAATGGTAATGGTGGTTCCGAAAACGCCCGCGTCCGTCATGAACATCCTCGATACGACCCTTGACCACGGAAACCCGCCATGCGCGAACACGCCCGGAACGTATTGGCCATATCTTGCGTATAGCAGGAATATGATGGCAAGAACTGGCAGTATGGGCCCTGTCGACCGCCTTCCCGCCTCAAGAACCAGGAGCAATCCCACGACGGCAACAACGTAGTCTCTGGGCAGCGGAATCATGCCCCGGTTGTACAGCGCGTCGAACGATAGACAAAAGTAGAGAGCACATCCTGCCCCAAGGATCGCGAAGATCCAGTCAATGGCTGGGACCTTGTCCCTCGCAGCGCCCCGTCGCGCAGGGTACATCAAGAAGCACAGGAACATAAGGAACGCTAGGTGAATCGTGTTGAGCTTAAGTGTGGGAAGAAACGAGAAGCTATTCGCCCATATCTCGAATACCGAGAACGCCACAGCAATGATCGAACATATCGATACGACAACGCCTGTTGCGCGCTTCGATCCCGCTTGAGGCCTCGCTTCGCCTTCCAGACTCGTCGACATAGGTGCGTACCTCCAGTGCTCAGTGCTGCGTACCTTAATACCGCCCAAGGGCCGTTGTCAGTTGTCAGCGGCCCTGGGCCCCGGGGCTCCCGATCAATCGCCGGGGCCCGACAGCTCACATTGGTCCGCTTGTGGTGCGTTTCATGCTTTCATACCTGAACGAGCCTTGAATTCCCCGACTCGACTTAACCCTTGTACTCGGGTGGGATCAAGTTCTCGGGAATCTTGATGCCGCGCTCCTTGAAATAACGCACAGCCCCTGCGTGCAATGGCGCAACAAGCCCAGGTATGGCGTGCTCAAGTGACATGTATTCAAGTCCGGAGTACGACTTATGAATGTAGTCTAGATTCTCGAAGATGGTCTTGGTAATCTTGTACACGAGGTCCTCAGGTATATCCTTTCTGATGCCCAGGGCAGTCGTCGTAGCAATAGTACGCACCGCGTAATCCTGGCCCGGATACGTGTTCGCAGGTATCGTAAACTCCGAGAACTCTGGATGCAGCTCACACGCGCGCTTGACCTCGTCTTGCGTCATCGACAGAAGCCGAGCCCCGACCCTGCTAGCAAACAAGTCTAGCACCGACGGGTGGGGGATGCCGCCGGAGAGTTGCGCGGCCACTATGCGCCCGTCCTTTATCGCATCAGCAGATTGGGAGAAGCCCAGGAACTCGGGGAGAATGTCCTTGTAGGTCATGCCGGCACCGTCCAGAGCGGCTATGGTATTCGGCTCGGTGCCGCTTCCGAGCTGGCCGACTGACACCCGTTTACCCTTCAAATCCCGATAGCTTCTGATGCCTGATTTCTCAGTCACGACCATCTGGACGAGGTTCGGCCACAATACCGTTATCATCCGGAGATCTTTGTAAGGCTTGTCCTTGAATGCCCCTCTGCCGTTGTACGCGTCAACAACGACGCTTGCTAGGAGAACTGCGGCTTCCGCCTCACCCTTCGCCATCATATTGATGTTCTCAGGAGAGCCGCCGGACTCCTGGGCCGACGCTACAACGCCTTCCTTGCCCAACTTGTCGTTGATCAGGCTCGCAATAACCGAGCCAGCGGGATAAAACGACCCGCCCATGCTCGCCGTGGGAATGCGGATGAATACCCTATTAGCGGCCTCTCCGCTAGTGCCGACCGCACTCAAGAGGAGTGTGAGCGCTGCTACCATGGCCATTACCTTCGTGAACCTTCGCACGGATATCCCCTCCCGGCCTTCACCCGCCGACGCGGGTCTTCTTCGTTCATCAGATTTCGGCTTCTCCTGGGTCGTACGCTGCCACGACATAGCTGATGAAATACCTTGCTACGACTCTTCCCAGCGCACGCTCCGTCACCAGTGTAGAGGTCCCACCGAGTCTAGTTGTCCCGCTTCCGCGCCGCCCCCCTCCTTTCAAGAGAGCGTCCCCAAGTGGCATCCAAGTAACGTGTTCGACTCTTCAAGCAGGCAGTTGGCACACCGATTTGGTACACCAAATGTCATACCGAACTAATATGTTCTACACCAAACGCCGGTCTCCTCCTTCCGAAACAAGAAGAATAGAAGGCATGAAAGACTTCTTATCCAACCAGGATTTGAGAAGGAGATCAGGGAGCATGTGCGGAATTCCGGTTTGGCAACACCAGAACACGACCGGTGCCCGGCATGCCGCATTCGTGGGACGTGTGACCTCATTACCTGCCGCAGACAGGTCTGGCGCCCACCAGCTGAGGTCCTCGTGACGTGTCGGGCCGGGACACTACGGGCACAACGCATGGCCAGGATCAATGCCCGCCTGCACTGCATGGGGTGATGTGAGATGGCGATCGAGGTTCGCATGCGGAACGCGCGACCCGACGACGCGCCGGTCGGCGCGGCTCTCGTCCGGATGTCGTTCCCGTCTGAACAGGTGGCCGACGCGGTCTTCGGCCTGGGCAACCCGGACCTCGCGCGCAAGGCGCTCCGTGCGTTCTTCATGAGAGACGCGAACCGGTTCAGCTATGAGTTCGCGATGGTGGCGGAGGCTGGCGACAAGGTCGTAGGCATGTTCCTGGGATACGCAAGCCGGAGGATAAGGCGGTTGAACCTGAACATGGCTTTTCAGGCGCCATTCGTGTACGGGCTGCGTCGGGCATTGAGCCTTGCCTTACACTCAGGCCCGCTTCTGTTCGAGCTCCCCAGGCCCGGCCCTGGCGAGTTCTACATAGCGCACGTTGCCGTCCTGCCCGGATGGCGAGACCAGGGCATTGGCACGATGCTCCTTGCGGCGGCCGAGGAAAAGGCGAAAGCCGAGGGGCTCAGCAAATGCTCGCTCGATGTCGAGCTTGGCAATACCGGGGCCCGAGGGCTATATGAGCGCCTTGGTTACAAGGTCGCTGGCACTTACACGTTTCACGCGGAGACAAGGCGCCGCGGGATCGAAGGATTGCACAGGATGGTCAAGACGCTCCATTAGGTTTGCCCAAAAGCGCCGCTAGTTACGGCGGGCCCTTGGGACACCGTCGAGCGTAAGCGTAAGTGTAAGTTGAGGGATCGCCCACGCTATGAGAAGAAACGACATATACTCGCTGACCAGGATAGCTCTTTTCGCCGCACTCACGAGCGTGCTGGCATTCGTGTCGGTACCCTTGCCTTTCAGCCCGGTCCCTGTGACGGCGCAGTCCTTCGGGCCCATGCTTGCGGGGCTCCTCCTCAGGCCTCGCGAGGCCATGCTGAGTCAGTTGCTCTATGTGCTCATCGGGGCTGCCGGATTGCCCGTTTTCGCGGGGGGCGCCTCCGGCTTTGCGGTATTGGCTGGGGCGACCGGCGGCTATCTTTCGGGCTTCGTGGTCGGGGCGGGCGTGACCAGCATACTGGCCCTTTTGCCGCAAAGACACGCGACCCCGAGACGTCTCGGCCCGGCATGGCTAGTCCTCGCGTGTCTAGCGGGAGGAGTGGTCGTCGTGTATGGCCTCGGCGTGTCCCAGCTCGCACTTGTGACAGGCCTCACGCCTACCAAGGCCATCGTTGCAGGCGCCCTGCCGTTCATCCCGGGAGACGTGCTGAAGGCCTGCATAGCCGGGCTGGTAGGGTGGAGACTCCGGTTCAGCCTTGCTGGCCGTACCGGGCTTTGAAGAATTCTACCTGTCTTGCCACGAGCTCCCCTGGGAGGAGAACGGGCCCACCCACCGCCTTGCTCAACAGAAATACCATGGCGGCCTTCTCCACGACCTCGCACATCGCCATGGCCTCGTCGAGGTCGCGGCCAACGCCGACCACCCCGTGGTTTGCGAGGAGGACCGCGTTGTCGCTGCCAAGAGTGCGGACCACGATGTCCGCAAGCTCCCGCGACCCGGCCGGGGCGAAGTCCGCCACTCTTACCTCATGCCCGCCCGTTGCGGCTATCACCGTCTCGAGGAATGGCGGGATCGAGACGCGAGCCGAGGCGAGGGCGGTGGCGTACATGGAGTGAGTGTGAACCACGGCCCCCACGTCTTCTCTCGCCCGCAGGATAGCGGCGTGCATCATGCACTCGATGGATGGGCGCCTTGTGCCTTCGACCACGCGGCCATTGAAGTCGACCCCGACGACATCGTCGGTGCTCAATGACTCGTAAGCCATGCCGCTCGGCGTGACATAGAAATAGCGCATCCCGGGCAGGCGCGCGCTGATGTTCCCGCCGGTCCCGTACACGAGGCCGGTCCGGATCATATGGATCCCGGCCTCGACGATCTGCCTCTTCAGTGCGAGGCGGCTCTCTGATGTCATCTCGTGTGTCATCTCGCTGTCCTCCCGAACTTGCCTCAGCTCTTTCAAGTTACCCTGATGTTGCTCACGGCAGCACCTTGCCAGGATTCATGATGCCCGCCGGATCGAAAGCGCGCTTCAAGACGCGCATGGCCGCCATGGTGGGCTCGTCCACCGCCTTGGGCATGAACCTCTTCTTGAAGATGCCTATGCCGTGCTCTCCTGTGATCATCCCTCCGAGACTGAGCGCTGTCTCGAAAATGGCCTCGTTCACCCGGTCGAGCTCCGCGTTCCACTTCTCGTCGCTCACGCCGCGCTTGAGGACGCCCACGTGCACGTTGCCGTCGCCCGCATGGCCCCAGTTCACTATGGGCAAGCCGCTGCTCTCCGAGATCTCCTCGACGGCGGAGATGAGTTCCGGAATCCTCACCCTCGGCACCACCACGTCCTCGACCTCGACCCTCTCACTGATGGCCTTGAGCGTTTCAAGAAGGACGCGCCTCGCGTGCCAGAGTTGGTCCTTCTGGAACACGTTGTCCGCCACGAGCACATCGTCGGCCCCGCCTTCGAGGCACAGCCCGGCCACGATCTCCGCCTGGGCGTCGATGTCCTCGCGCCTGTTTCCATCGAGACCCACTATGAGCTGCGCCTCGGCGTCGCTGAACGGGAGCTCCTTCTCGAGGTATATCTCACACGCTTTCACGCTTTCCCTGTCCATGAACTCGAGCACCACAGGCACGATCCTCTTCGCACGGATGATCTCGGTCACCATGCGCGTCGCGTCGTGAAAGCTGTGGAACGGCACGAGAAGGTCAACGCGGTGTTGCGGCAGGGGAATAAGCTTCAGGATAGCCTGAGTCACGATGCCTAGAGTCCCCTCGGACCCGATGAGCACGTTCGCAAGGTCATAGCCGGTGACGTTCTTCACGGTTTTGCCACCGTAACGCACCACGCTTCCATCTGGGAGGACCGCCTCGATTCCCATGACGTAGTCTCGGGTTACCCCGTACTTGAGCGCTCGCGGCCCACCGGCGTTCTCAGCGATGTTGCCGCCGATGCTGCAGCTGTCCAGGCTCGCGGGGTCGGGCGGGTAGAAAAGCCCCAGTGCCTCGACCTGTTTATGTAGCTCCCCGACCACGAGGCCGGGCTCTACGACCGCCATGAGGTTGTCCTGGTCCACCTCGACGAGCCTGTTCATCCTCTCCATTGACACGACGACGCCCCCATGGACCGCAAGAGCGCCCCCCGAGAGCCCCGTCCCAAGGCCGCGCGGGGTGACAGGGACGTTTTCGCGCGCGGCGAGTCGAACCACGCGCGCCACCTCGTCCACCGACCCGGGCTTCACCACAACCTCGGGCATGAACCGCCATCCCGGCATTTCGTCGTGCGAGTACGGCTCCAGGCCTTCCTCGTTGGTTACGACGGCTTCGGACCCGACGATCTCCGCGAGCATGTCCACAATCCGCTCGTCAACCTTGCTGTACACGCGCATCCCCTCCCGCGAAGAGTCTATCACCACCAGCGCGGGCCGTAAACTGCTCATACGGCGACGGCGCGCCGCACGTTTGAAGCTGAGTGACAATTCGCGTGTTCCGGGGCAATCCTTGATACGGAAAGCGGGATGATTCACCGACCGGTGCGGGAGATCAGGTCGAAGAGAGCCCTCGCCGCAGCCTCCGGTCCCGCGAGCTCGTAGCCCGGGATCCCCAATCTCGTGCGGATCTGTCCGACAAACACGCCCTGCTCAAACGCCGCCTTGAAGACGCGTTCCGCAAGGTCCTCGTGGATGTCCTTGTATTGCGGAGGCCCGAAGATGTTCGCAAAGTAAGCACGCACGAGGCCGGTAGAGGTGGTCGTGCCCTTGGACATAGCGGCGCCCTCGCGGAAGACGTCAAGCGCCGCCCGGACGTCCCCGAACCTCTCGAGGACCGGATGGTCTGCGTCCACCTCCTCGTAGTTGTTGGCGTAAAGGAGGTAGTCCACACGGTGCCCGGCCAGTATATCGCCTGTGTTCGTGACGGGGATCACCGCCCGAGCGTTCGTCTTGTGAGGGCTCATTATGATGGCCCGGTCCACCTGGTCGAAGGCGTACCCGGGCTGGAGGTCGTCCAGGCGGACAAACGCTCCGATCTCGGTGCCATACCCTCTGATGCTGCCGTCCTGAGCCACTTCGAACGACCCCATGTCATCTGCGATGACCCTGAGCTCGCGGATGTATTCCTGCCCGAGCACACGGAAGGCCTCCAGGGACTCTGACTTGCCCGTGCCCGTGTCGCCGATGATCACGACGCCGGCCGCCGGGCCGGTCTTCATCACGATCCTCGTCATGGCACCGTGGAAAGGCATGCGTCCGAGCTTCTTCATCACGAGCACGTTGTGGAGGGTGAGGATCATCTTCTTGAGATAGCCGAAATACCCGAACCTGTTCTCACCAGGGATGGCCGCCACCAGCAGGCCATTGGCGCGGTCTTCGTGGAAGACCGTCGGAAGCTCCCCGAATCTCATCATTGCCTCAGGCGAGACGCCGAAAGCAAAAACGGCGTCAGGCCCGCGCCTGATCTGCTCGTCGGTGGCAAGTTCAAAGAGGTTCGCCAGGGAGCAGCCCAGGCCCATAAACTTTTGATGAAAGTACACGAAGACCACGACCGGCCCCACCTGCGCGGGGTAGCAAAGCCACTCCTCCGCCTTGAACGCAAGCCCAAGAAGAGGGTTGTCGGGCACTCTGACAAACTCGCCTGTCCGCTTATTCATCGGGGGATCGATGATGAGAGGCGGATCGATGAGCACTTGCCGGATGAAGCGGACATTGCGAAGTGTGCGGTACTCCTCAGGACACGGCCAATCCTTCGGCACGGCGATGAGGCCGACCTGGGCTCCGGCAGCCACCTGGCGGTAGATACGCGGGTGGTCCCCCGTGATGTTCTCGCACACATCGCGGTACGCAGCCCTCACCACGTGGGTGAGTTGTTCCACAGTATCGTTGAACGTCCGGTAGGGCCTCCGATCGAGGCCAAGGCCGAACCCCGAGCCGAGAGCGAGGCCTGCGCCGGCTACCGCGCCGGCTCGCGCGCCCGGTTCGGAATGCTCGGAGTAACAAACGAGAAAGCGGTTAAAGCGGCGCCAATAGTCGTACAGCGCTTCCACGAACTCGTGCAGCAAACGCGGATCTCGGGCGAGAGCTTCTGCGCCAGGCACGCTCCGTGCAGCCTGTTCAAGGGGGAAGGCAGCCAGCGCGTGAAGGAGGGCGACGAGCACGTCCACTTTCTTCTCCAAGAGCCCTTCCTCTTCAATTCCAGTCGCAGTGGCCGCCCCGCCGTGATCCCGTGGGCAGGGCCCTGCGGACGAACACGAGTCCGCCGCGGGCTCCGCAAAGAGGGCAAGGAGCGGCGAGTCCTTCCGCCGAAGCCAGGAAATGAAACTTCGGACCACTTCTTTGAACGGGCGGCTTGACAAAAGCTCCATGGTGGTCCCGCAAACCGAGCCGGGCGTGGACATGATAACCTGCCGCGGCGACCAAGAAATGACGATGCTAGACATCGCGTCCTTCCTCCCGGGACTGGGGGCCGGCCCCGCCCGCACCAGCCTTTGTGGTGCATTATATGTTAAGCGTCTACCAGTGTCAATCGTGGATACGAGCAGAATCGCCTCGGAGCTCCTGGGTTTAGCGCTCTGTGCTCGACCGGCGCAGGTCGCTTGCCACGACCCGGCGTGGCGGCACCTGCAGGACTGTTCGTTCCATGTCGGGGTCTGCGCCGCGGGCATCCCGGCGCCGCACGAGACTCCCAAGCTCCGCTGGGCACGGACTGCTTTCGCCCCTTGCCTCTTATGGAAGCCCCGACACCTGCGTCGGGCGCAGTAACATTTTCTACTTGTGGTACTTTACGTGAGAATCGCTTGCGAAAGGTTGACCCGGCGGGTCCCTAGGTCTAAAATGGAGAAGGGTTTTGAGACGATACGGGCTCTGGCTGGGCGCGTCGAGATCGTGGCGCTGGAGCGCAGACGCAAGCCTGCCTGTCGCGCCGACGAAAGCGCCGCGGACCTCGGTCGTTTGCGTTGGCAGTGGTCCCCGCGGGATTGTGACGTCGTTCACTTGTTACGTTGAAAATGACCGGTGGTTGCCCGTTTTCATCCTGTGGCTGCCGTTTTCGTCTTCTCGACGGCGGCGGCAGCTGGTTGGTATGGGTAACTACTCCGGTACCAGTGGTATGTGTGGATGACCAAGCCCAGGCTTGTCGGAAGTTGCGTGTGGAGTGGGGACGACAGCCGGCAGGCGAACCCACTGTCTCCGACGAGGCATCGTGTCAGCTTCGGAGTTGCTCATTCGCCGTCGTTGATACGCTGATGTAGATAAACATGATATGGCGAACGCAGGAGGTCATCGGGCTGTGGCAATTCGAAAGGTCGGCATCGTGGGCGCGGGCACAATGGGCTGCGGCATTGCAGAGAGTGTTGCGGAAAAGGGCTACGAAGTGATCCTCGTGGACCGCACCGAGGAACTCGTTAACGAAGCCCGGGCACGCATCGAAAGGAGCCTCAACAAAAGGTTGGAGAAATGGGCCATCACCGAGGCGGAAAAGAGGCTTACCCTCGGCCGCATCCGGCCCGCGTTTCAACTCGCCAGCATCGCACCGGCCGACCTTGTAATTGAGGCGGTCATCGAGGACCCCGAAGTGAAGAAGGAGGTACTCAGGGCCCTCGATGACCTTTGCGCGGCTCATGTGGTGTTTGCGACGAATACGTCCACTCTGAGCGTAACCGAGCTTGCGGCTGCCACGAGCAGGCCGGACAAGGTCATCGGGCTCCACTTCCTGAGCCCGGTCACCAGGATCAAGTTGGTCGAGATCGTCCGCGGGCTCAAAACATCCGACGAGACATTCGCGCAGGCCAGCAAGTTCATTGCAAGCCTGGGCAAGACCGGCGTCGAGGTGCACGAGTCGCCCGGTTTTGTGACGACGAGGCTCATCGCGCCGCTCCTGAATGAAGCAATGTATGCCCTGATGGAGGGCGTGGCATCGGCTAAGGACATCGATACCGCCATGAAGCTGGGCTTTGACCTCCCAAGAGGGCCGCTTGAACTCGCCGACCGTATGGGCCTGGATGCAGTCCTGACCTTCATGGAACGGCTGTTCCACGACCTTGGGGACCACAAGTTCAGACCGTGCCCCCTGCTCCGTAAGCTCGTGCGCGGAGGGCACCTCGGCGTCAAGACAGGCCAGGGATTCTTCAGATATGACGAAGATGGAAACCTCATCGAATGACCTCGACCTAGAGCAAATCGCAACACCCAGCAGGAGGCGGCGCCATGAAGGTATTCGTCCTTAATTGCGGTAGCTCATCCGTAAAGTACCAGCTCTTCAACATGGATGATGAATCAGTGATGGCAAAGGGCCTCGTCGAGCGCATCGGCTCGGACGATGCGATCTTGACGCACCGGCCCGAAGGACGGCAACCTGTCAAGCAGGTCAGCCCCGTCCTCGACCACACCACCGCCATCAGCAAGGTCTTGGATATGCTCACCCACCAAGACCACGGTGTCATCCGCGATGTCAGTGAGATCGGAGCTGTCGGCCATCGCGTGGTCCACGGCGGCGAGGCTTTTACAGGCTCTGTTCTCATTACAGAGGAGGTCAAGAAAGCGCTACGCGACTGCATTGACCTTGCACCCCTTCACAACCCCCCGAATCTCACAGGCATTGCAGCAGCAGAGGCGCTCATGCCCGGCGTGCCTCAGGTGGCGGTGTTCGACACGGCCTTCCACTCCACGATGCCCCGGCAGGCGTTCCTGTACGCCATCCCATATGTGCTTTACCAGCGCTATAAGGTGCGGAGATACGGCTTTCATGGGACCTCACACAGGTACGTGGCACAGCGCGCATCCGAGATCCTCGGAAAACCTCTCGAGGACCTGAAGATAGTCAGCTGCCATCTTGGAAATGGAGCTAGCATCGCGGCCGTGAAGGGCGGCAAGTCCATAGACACAAGCATGGGGTTCACCCCTCTCGAAGGACTCATGATGGGGACACGGAGCGGAGATCTCGATCCAGGCGTGGTGTTCTTCGTGATGGAGCAAGAGCAGTTGACACCCGCAGAGGCGAACGCCATGCTCAACAAGCACAGCGGCCTTATGGGGCTTTCCGGCTTGAGCGGCGACATGCGGGAGATCGAGGCCGGGATGGCGCAGGGCAACCCCCGGGCCAAAGACGCTTTCGACGTCTATGAATACCGCGTTCGCAAGTACATAGGAGCATACGCGGCGGCCATGAACGGCGTGGACGTCATCGCCTTCACAGCGGGGATCGGCGAGAATTCGCCACTCCTGCGGCGCAGGGTGTGCGAAGGACTCGGATTCCTGGGAGTGAAGATCGACCTCGCGAAAAACGAGATAAGGGGCAAGGAGGCCGATATCTCAGCGGAAGGCTCGGCGGTGAAGGTGCTTGTCATCCCCACAAACGAGGAACTCGTTATCGCCAGGGACACGATGGACATCGTTTCGTCGCTGCGTGCCACCGCGGTGTCGTCCTAGTCTGCGCGCGGTCGCAAGAGCGTCGTTGCGGCGACAAGGCCGAACTCAAGAAGGCCCAGGATGAAATACGTCGGCAGCTGCGGAAGCCCGAGGGCCGCCCGCCCGATTCGCGCGGCCACGTGAGGCACTGCTATGACTAGTCCACCGCTGGCGACGGCCTTGAGGTAGGCCCACGGAGACGTAAACGGGCTTACCCTCAGTCTCGGGCCGCGATTGAGACCGGGGCGGCTGTCAGAACTACGATGAGGTCGGCGATGGGGTCGGTCAGGACGGGCCGCGCGGCCACCGCCCAGACCAGCACGGCCCGGTCGCCATAAGAGCGCGAAACCAGTCACCAGCGAGCCCGCGGCTGTGGGCATGACCCCGGATGCGCCAAACACAGCGATCTGGTCGGCCTCGCCTCGCCCAACCAGAACCGATACCACCAGCAATACGATGACCGATGCAACGTATGTGGTGGTCGCGACAGCCGCCTTTGCTGCGAGGCTCCACCGCGCCTTTACAGGAAGGGTCCTCAGGTAAGTGTACCCGACCGCTTCCACGTTAACGAGCGCGGGGACGGCGGTGACGGCCATGAGCCCCAGGAATGTGACGAGGTCAGGAGCGCCCATCGCAAGCCGGCCGCGAGAACCCATCGCGATAGCCCACGGGACCACGGCCGCGGCGGGCATGAGGAGCAACGCGGCCTCAGATGGCGACCTAAGCACGATACGCATGTCCTTGACGAGGACGCCAAGCCACGGCGCCACGATCTTCAACCTGAAGCTTCTCGCACCCGCCCCCGTTGGAGACAGCCGCCACCCGGCGCCCATGCCAGGAACCTCGCTGTTGAGCGCCCGTGCGCTGAGCCGCTGCGCAGCCCACCGAAGGCTCAAGACCGCGATGCCGACGTACACAAGGCAGGCTAATCCCGAGCCCACCAGCATGGCATGTGAGGCCCCTTGCACGCCGGAAGCAACCGCGACCACGAACCCGAAGGACACAGGGTAAATGAACATTAGCGCGACCCCAAGCCCCGGGTGGGCAGCCACAGCGGAGAGCACCGCCTTGCCTGCGGAAGCCTGATAGCTGAATAGAAGGTACATCCCGACCCCGGGCATAATGGACACAAGAAGGTACAATGCCCTCGCCGCGCTTTGGAGACCGGACCCCGCGCGGTTGAACACCCTCGCATAAAAAAGCTCTGCTAGCGAAAGCGCAAGGACTACCGCGAAGGCTTCTGCGGTCGCCACACCCACGGCATATGCCATGGCCCCTAAAACAGAACGTGTCAGAACAGCATGCGCGACAGCAAACGCAACGACGCCCGTGACCAGCGGGCCGTCAAAGATCCGGAGAAAGCCCAGAAGGGCCGTGGTGGCCACCTCGCGTCGCGACATGGGGAGGGCTACGAGCGTTTGCACGGCCTTTGCGGCGACGAACCCCGTTACCACGTCAATGGCCATTACGGTGATAATGAACATGACAGAGAGCACGAAGATACCTACAACAACGGCCATGGCCACAGCGGGGGTCACCCCGGGGAACGAGGCTTTTTCAACCGCCAAGACCGCACCCACTGCGGTGCCTGCGAGGAAGATGCACAGAAAGACTTTCATCACAATGGCGCCCTGGGTCATGAAGCGCCTGAAGTCGCCTGGTGCTTTGGTCTCAGGAAGCTGACCCCCACGCTTCAGCACGTAAAGGCTCTGGAACATCGCCTCCCTGTACACAAGGCCCGATATGCGCCACAGATCAGCAAGACGCCTTGAGGCATGCGAGACTTCTTGTTCCGTCCTCAACCGTTTCCCTCGCCTTCGAGCGCCCTTATGGTTTCGTCGATGCCGGCCTCCTCTGCCGTCACCTTGAGAAAGATGTTCTCGAGCGACTCGTCCGCATGAACGAGCGCCCGCAGCTCATCGATGGTTCCCTCACCGACCATACGGCCGTGGTTCACTATGCCCACCCGCGTGCACAAGCGCTCCGCCACCTCCATGATGTGCGTGCAGAAGATGGCCGCGCCGCCCTTGCGCGCGTGCAAGCTTACGAGCTCCTTGAGAATGCGGGAGGTGCGCGCGTCCAGCCCGTTGAGCGGCTCGTCCAAGATGAGGAGCGGCGGATCATGCAAGAGCGCCGCCATAACGGCAACCTTCTGTTTCGTTCCGAGCGAGAGCGTAGCAATGGGGCTGTCGAAGTGCGATTCGAGCCGGAACGCTTTGACCATCTGTTCCACCCTGCTGTTCGCCTCGGCGGCCGGCAGCCGCCGCACGGACGCTATGAACTCTAGGAACTCTCGCGGTGTCAAGGAATCGAACAGGAGGACGTCCTCGGGCACGTAGCCGATCAAGCCCTTCACGGTCATCTCGTCACTGCGGGGATGCCCGAAGACGCTCACCTCTCCTGATCTCGGCTCCACGAGCCCCACGAGAGTCTTGATGGTGCTGCTCTTGCCAGCGCCGTTCGGCCCCAGGAGCCCGTATACCTCGCCGCGCCTGACCTCGAACGACAGGCCGTCCACGGCCACGACAGAGCCATACTGCACCACGAGGTCGCGAACTTTGACGGCCACGCCGCCTGCCTGGTCCATTCGCATCTCCCCTCTCCTCTAGGATCCTGCGCGTCCGCCCACCCGCGGAGGCGAGCGCGGAGGCGAGGCAGCCTGGGCTCAACCCGAACTCGCGTTCGAAGCTGACTCGAAGCCAGCTGACGTCCTCCGTTAGTTTTCGACGATCCATGAGGCCGGGTTATTCGTGACGCGGTGCTCTGCTGCGCTCATACAGAGCTCGCGCATAGGCCCGGCTGTTTCCCAGAGACTATAAGACTGTACGGAGCGTGCCAGAGCAGAGAACCCGTCCGCTTCCGGAGGTCACCGTGCAGCAGCCCGTCGTCGTATCGATCGCCCGCTCGGCTATTGCGTTCTTCAGGCTTCTGGTGGCAACCCACATCTCCGGGCGCCACACCATATGGCCGACGTCCCATCTTACCCTCGCCGCCCGGATCGCCCTAGGGTCGATGGCCGCGGCGCTGGCTTACAACACCGAGCTCAACGTTCTCAACACGTTCGTCGCCATGATGACGTTCGCGTGCCTAGCGTACCTCACGTCAGCCGCCGCAGTGCGGTGGAGAGCTGTCCGCAGACTCCTCGTGGGCTCATCCGTCACCCTTATTGAGAACGGTAAGGTTCTTGAGCGCAACCTCCGACGGGTCAACATCACTCTTGACGAGCTCATGGCGCGCCTGCGTCTCAAGAGCATCTTCGACAACGCCGACGTCGAGTTCGCTGTCCTCGAACCAAGCGGCAGGCTGAGCGTACTTCCGAAATCGCAGAAAAGGCCGCTCACCCCAGCAGACCTCGGTATCCCCACGACCTACGAGGGACTCGGGTCGGTACTGATCCTCCAGGGACAAATCATCTCGACGAACCTCGACAAGAACAGACTGTCGGAGGGGTGGCTGCGAGGCAAGCTCGCGCTCATGGGCCTCGAGCCCGGCGATGTAATGCTCGCGATGCTCAACACAAAGGGCGAGCTGTACGTAGATCCGTACGACGATCGTCCAAAACCAGGGTCCGCGCCGGCAGGGAAAGGGCCGCCCGCGCAGAATAGGTAATGTCCGGCTGCTGGCGTTCGGTGCGCGAGTCCGGGGACATGCAACGCATGGCGGGCCATCCTCGCGCGGACCAAGCGCGGTGCCCGTCAAGTTTTCGTCTCTGTTCCCGAGCGCACTGGGGTCGCGGGTGATTCCACGACCGGACGTGGAGGATCTGGCTCCTCCATGTACCAGTCTTCAACAACACACGTTGCAGGGCAAACGCCCGGTCCATGGATGGTGAGCCCGGCAACTCCGGCCAGGGCTTGCGCGCCGAAAGGCAGCGCGGACTTATGACAATCCAACTAGACGGCTGGAGGTGTGTTGGTGTGAGAAGAAGCGGTTTTCTCAAGGTGCTGGTTACCGTCGCTCTCGTCGCGTTGTTTGGGTCGGTGGTGTTTGCTGCCTCCGGGGAACCGGGTGCCAACGCGTCTCAGGCGAAGAACGTCATCCTGTGCATCGGCGATGGAATGGGTTTTGGTGCGCTTCAGGTCTCAAGAAACGCGCTTCTGGGCCCGGACGGTCGGTTTCCTTTCGAAACGTTCCCGAACGTCGCCATAGTGACAACGCACTCCCTCAATAACACAGTGACGGACTCCGCCGCAGCAGCGACAGCAATAGCCACGGGGCACAAAACGAATAACGGGATAATATCCGTCCTGCCTGACGGCACCGTGGTTCCAACCATCCTGGAAGCCATGCGGGCAGCGGGTAAAGCCACGGGACTCGTTGTCACCAACACGATCTACGACGCGACCCCCGCGGCTTTCGGCGCACATTGGGGCACCCGCGGCGGCTCCCAGGAGATCGCAGCACAGCTCTTTGATTCTGGGATAGACGTTCTGCTCGGGGGCGGGCGAGACCAATACCTGCCTTCGGGCAAGGGTGACGGAAAGCGTAAGGACGGCCGCGACATCATGGCTGAGGCTGCGGCCAAGGGGTATGCCGTCGTGACTACGAAAGATGAGCTCTCGGCCGTGCCAGCCGGCGGCGGGGCAAAGGTGCTCGGCCTTTTCCACCCCTCGTACATGAACTACCAGAAAGACCGCGTTTACCTCGGGACCCAGGAACCTTCACTCGCCGACATGACCGCGAAGGCCCTTGAGGTACTCAAGACAGCGAGTGACGGGTTCTTCCTCATGATCGAGGGCTCGCGCATTGACCATGCTGCGCACGCGGGCGACGTTCCCGGCGTGGTCGCAGAGATAGCCGATTTCGCCAAAGCTGTAGAGCTCGTGCACGAGTTCGCGAAGGAGTCCGGTGACACCCTTGTGATAGTGACCGCAGACCATGATACGATGGGGTTCTCAGCCACTGAACCGTTCGACTATGAATCCCTGGGCACTATCAAGGTATCGCCAGAGTTCATGGCGTTGAAGCTGGAGACCGGCGCCAACGGCAAGTTCTCGCCGGAGAGCATCGCCAGGGTATTCGAGGAGTTCGCAGGCATAAAGGACCTCAGTGACGACGAGATCCAGCTTGTCCAATCCATGAGCGGGCGAGCTTCGTATCAAGTCGGATATGCGATAGGAGCGGTGATCGCCGCGCGGCTCAACATGGGCATCGTCTCGCCGCAGGTCCAGCTCAAGAGCGAGACAGGAGGCCACACCGGAAACCCTGTGCCTCTGTACGCCTTTGGACCCGGTGCCGGTGCGTTCTCCGGGGTCATCGACAATACTGAGATCGCAGGCAAAGTCGCCGCCGCAGCAGGAGTCGAGTTTCCTGGGACGGTTGGCAAGTAGGCGACTCGCAGGGGCACATAGGGAGGCCAACCAACGCACGTCCGCACTTGCGCTGCACGCGAGGCATGTGTGTCTTCATACTTCCGCCCCGGGCAGGGAGGTTGTCCCGATCATCGTGGAATTTCGCGTAGCGCATCCCCGCTTGGTTTTTCATGCGTTTGCTGCCTCGCTCGTGGTGGTGTGGAGAACCTCGCCCTTAAG